>Ga0206131_10002805_pt1 | contig 20636 bp, 43 predicted proteins | sample Helgoland_Spring_FD_148636 | JGI IMG/M metagenome (GOLD analysis project Ga0206131, IMG submission 148636) | Pelagic subsurface seawater microbial communities from Kabeltonne, Helgoland, North Sea - Helgoland_Spring_Bloom_20160517_1 | ecosystem: Environmental > Aquatic > Marine > Epipelagic ...
GTGTGGTTGTGCGATGTAGAAACTAAATTCTACTCATCGATGTTGTGAACTTCAATTGGGGTCTAGCAGCCATGAAGTGAAACAATTAACAGGTATGCGGGATTAACACTCCTCTTATATCGTTATGAGTTACCAACATATTTCGCCTGCTGGTCGCGCTTAAAGGCTTGAATAACCTTTTACCCATTCCTTCATTTCATTATGATCTCGTAGCTCAGTTGGTAGAGCATTCCCCTTTTAAGGGAAGGGTCGTCGGTTCAAACCCGACCGGGATTACAGCGTGTGAGGCGAATGTTAATTTCTCCCCTGCCAGGGGGAAAGGGGTAAAAGTGCGAACGGATATGGCAGTATCTCTAGTAGTCGATGTCTCTGGGTTCGATGCCCAGCCGGCTTGTTGGTCGGAGAGGGGAACAGACATCACCCCATAATGGTTGGGTGTCCGATTAGAAGGTATAAAATTGCAAATTTTATTATGGTGGTGCGAATCCACCCCCAACCTCAAATATTTATTATAAATGAAACAATTAAGTTATTTTATAGGGTTATTAATTATTGTAGGGTTAACAAGCTGTTCACCCTATTATTACAACAGCACAAATCGATCTGCTGTGTTTGATAACAATGGTCAATTTTCCCATATGAGACATAGTGGCGTTGGTAATTCCCATAAAAATGGGATCCGTACTAAGTATGCTAGAACCCCCCGTAAGAAATGTCAAAGAGACTGGTAATGAAAGTAGGAGATATTATAAATTTCTACTTATTCAGCGAGGAAGTCCAAGGAGAGATTATTAACGTTAATAAGAAAGAAAAAACAATTATGGCAATGCATGAAGGGTATAAGTATACTATTCAAACATTCTCTAAATTACCAAAGAAAAAATCAGATATACCACCCTGGTATATGTTAACCAACCAAAATAAAACAAAATGAAGTATATGATTCGATTTACAGCTATAGTGTTTGCCTTTACACTTGCTTCCTGTGGCACTACTGAAGATGAGTGCTGTGTCACCCCTACCCCAACTACTGATACTACTTTTCTTCCTGATAGTGTAGTAGTTAACAATTATCTTATGACAGATTCAATTGCAAATGTAAGTGATCTTCTTGATACACTTGCTGCTATTGAGCCTGCAGCTAAAATGACACACTAAATGTGTCATGCCTAAGTGGTGGAATTGGTATACACGCTAGTCTTAGGAACTAGTGCTTCGGCGTGTGGGTTCGAGTCCCACCTTAGGTACAACTAAATAAGTTATAAAATGAAAATGTTTGAACAAGTTAGAGTCCCAGACTCACGTAAAGGTAATGAGTATATTGTTACTGCTGAAGTTAATCAAGTAAATTATGATGATAGGGAAGGTCCCTATTATTTTATCCAAACCGCTGAAGATGGTAAGGGACGTAAGATTAATAAAGCCAACTTTAAAAAAGGTAAGTTTTACCATCACTCTGAGGTCATGGTTCTGTCATAATGAAATTGTGGTTCATCCCGGGAACATTCGTATCTTTACCCGTGATGAAAAAGCGGAAAAACATAAACACTAAATTACCTGATGGTAAGTTTTTCCAAAAACCCTCTAACAGGGTACACGATGACAAAACTAAATATAACCGTAAAAACAAACACAAAAATGGGGATGACAGTTTCTGATTGCTATGCGAATGCACGTGAAGCACTAAAACAAGGTGATGAAGACCGTGCACGTGATCTAGCTGACTTTGGTATTGTCCAAGTAGCAAGCGCACGTGGTGAGGGTATGAGTACGGACGACACAATTGATGATGTAAGATTAGGCTTATGGCTTGAACGTTTTTGGTATTTTTTAGAAAACAATAATTTAATGTTAGATGAGTGAAATTTCTACTATATATCGCCAAGCTTCCCTCATTAAGGATAATCTTAATACCCTAGATACTAAACATTATCATGATCTCACAGAAGAGGTATACGAACACCTCCAACAAATTAGATTTGCAGTCGAAGAAATTCAAAGCATAGAAAAATTTAAGAGAAATGTACCTGGACCTGAGGAAGCGGGAGATCGAGATCGATCTTAAAATAAAGGAAGAACGTAATCGTCCATTTTATGTTATGGATGAATGCGCAAGAGTATTTGCAGGCCTAAGACGAGGTTACCCATACTTTAGTGAAAACATTAACGAAGCAAAACCCATATACAACAATGAACAATTTGGAGCAATCAGAAGAGGAAGTACTTATGGTATCGAAAGAATTTCGTCCAAGGATTTATTGTGACATGGATGGGGTGCTTACCGATTTTGATAAGCAATTTAATGAAAGTATATCCCCACAACACCCTAAATCCTTTATTGATAAAAATGGGATGGACACATTTTGGGATGAGATTGATTCTAGAGGAGTAGGATTTTGGGTGGGAATGAAGTGGATGGAAGATGGTAAGGAACTGTTTGAATTCATTACTAATAACTTTTATGTTGAGTTGCTTTCCTCCCCCTCACGTAATGAACACTCACGTTTAGGTAAGCGTTTGTGGGTTAGAAATCACAAGTTGGGAGTTAAGCTGAACTTGGCTTATTCATACAACAAACAAAAATACGCCGCTCCATCCCATATTTTGATTGATGATCGAAAAGAAAACATTGAACAGTGGGAATCCCAAGGAGGAATTGGTATATTACATACATCGGCAAAAGAAACAATTGAATGTCTGAGAAAAAAGGCCAAACTGTAAAAATTAAGTTCCCATTCCCCGAGCATTTGTGTTGTGAGGTATTTTCACCTGCATTAGATAGATGGCATAGGGTTACTCCAAATGAGTTTAGGAGCTATGTAGGTAAACGTCGAATCCTACATTTAGAAGGAAACCTTAGAGAAAATACCGGTATTAAAGGTGTTTATAAAGCATATGATGGGCCTGTTTATTTGTATGGCTCGAACAAAAAAATAAATTCGTCAAACAGAGAGGTTGGAAAATTAGCCTTCCTTAATGATATTGACCCACGTGAATATAGAAAAAGAAAAGGAAATGCTATTTGATCCCAAAACAGACGCTCTACGTGAGCAACTTAAGAAAGAAGGTATTAACCCCGATATGATTGATGATTCGTATGGAGATACGTTTGAAGATTTTATTGATATTATAGTAGATCGAAAGATCGATGATAATTGGGATGAATATGGGGATGATTCGTACGATTATTAATTAAGCAAGCTTTTAATAACACACCCCTCACCCCTAATCCGTATATATAATGGGTATTTTAGAATATATGTTAATTGGAATGATATTTGGATTCCTAATGGAATACTTTGGGAAATATATGGATCTAAGTTTCACATTTTGGGAACGTATTGGGTTATGGGTGGGTTGGCCTATCTTTTTGTTAATGGTTATATACCACTTTATAAAAGGGCTATTTACTGGGTAACCTGGTTAGGTTTAATAAGGTATAAATGGGGAGCCAAACGGTTCCCCATTTTTGTATATATTTATAAATAAATTAAAAAAAGTATGTGGAAACCTATATATCACCCCGGCCCTTGGTTACAATTCCTACAAAGAAAAGATAATGTAGGGGTACCTTTGATGGAGGTACGTAAAAAATACCTAGTAGAAGAACTCCAGTTCGACTCCATCAATAGTACTGATCCCAATGTTAGTAATACTAGTAATACTAGTAATGCAGGTAACCCCCTAGACAGTATACCATCCATTCGAGTAGTAAACTCCCCATCAGGGACTGAGTATGAGGGAGTATATCAAAAGAGTGTGGCAGAAAGTTTAGGGATAAGAAAAAATGGTACCGTAGCATGGGCTAGGTTAGAATACAGTGTCCCCAAAGGAGGAGGAGCCCCAGTCCCAACTGGTAATTATTTTTATATACAATGGATACCCCAATTTTCTAAATGGCAAGTAAGAAAAGAGGTGGGGCCGGGTGCTAAAGTGGTTCCTTTTTTAAGTACTTCTACCACTAATAATTTAAATCCCTTTGGTCAGTATACTAGAAATAATTTGGGTGTAATCTCGACTTTGGAAGTAGAAAATATATAAAATAAAGCAAAATGTGGAAACCAATATACCACCCCGGGCCCTGGAAAGTATTCCAGGATAGAAGAGATGTGAAAGGTCTACCTTTGATGGAGGCAAGGAAAAAGTACCTTGAGGAACAGATACTGTTTGAGAACTATGTGAGTAGTTTACAAACCTTAAATACTTTATCCCCTAGTGTGGGGGCAGCTGGAGGACCTTTACCAACACCTGTGGTACCTCCATCTCCTCCTTCTGATGGATTTTTTGATACTTTAAAGATTCAGGTTTCACTTGGGGTATTTGAAGATTGGACATTTGGTCACGAAGACTCAGACTGGGGATGGGTGAACCCCGCAAATAACCGACTACTTTATTGGGTCAAGGGCAGTAACGCACCAGGGGATAGGTGGTTAATAAAGCAGTTAGGTGGTAAAGTTACATGTACACTACCCAGCTATATAATTGGAACTTTTGGTGAATGTCCTCCTGGGGGTGTACCTGAAAGTGGATGGGATTTAGGTGGTGGAAGTGGTTGCTATGGGCCTCCCTTTACAGTATCCCCAGGAGATGGGGCATTACCCCTAAATTATTCCACTAGTTTAGTAGCCCAATTTAATCTTGTGTCAGGGGATGCTACTGCAGATGAAATACCTGATGGACAAATATTTACTATAGACAGTGACCCTGGTATGTGTTTAAACTTACCCCAGTTTAGCAATGATGGTATTACGGTCAACACTGAAATATATAGATTTGCTGTTTCTGCTCCTGGGGCATATATAGGACTTGAATGGAATAGCACTGAATGGGCAATAGTATTAGCTGATCCTGCTATCAAAGGAACTAAAACTTTGGCTACTGGAGGGGATGCAAGTGGGTTTGCTGGTAAGCTCTTTACTTCAACTGCTGCTGCTGCTACACCATTTACCGCTACGATAGATTATCCTTAATGGAAATAGGGGAAATTTCCCATAAAATAAAGGTAATGCCCTCTCCCTTACATGGTATGGGGGTGTTTGCTATAGAACCTTTAGCAGCAAGAGAAATTATAGAGATAAGTTATTGTATACAAATACCTTTTTCTGAGGCCCCAAAAGATGGGGTTTTAAGCAGATATATTTTTATAGGAAAGATGGGGGGAGTGAATGTAGGTTTAGGGTATTCTTCTATTTATAACCATAGTCCTTCTCCTAATATTAAAGCAAGTTCGTATACTCCTGACTCAATCCAATTTACAACTTTAAGGAACATTGAGAAAGGGGAAGAATTATACCATCAATACACTGAGCAAAGTATATTTGAGAAAAAATACATTTAAAAGAACATTATAAGTAATTAAAATTTTTATATATTTATTAGCATGTGGAAACCTATACAAGCACCCGGAGAATGGTTAGTATTTCTCCAAAGAGAAGATATTAAAAGCCTTCCTATCATGGAGGCAAGAAAAAAATATATGCAAGAGCAACTCTTGTTTGAAGGATATATAAACAACGTAAACACTGTGAACACAGTGAATACTACTACTTCGTCACCTGCTTCTGCTGCCGCTGGTGGTGGGGGTTTAAGGAAATTTAAATACCCCTCCTTATTTGAGTTAGTAGAACTAAAAGGATCAGTCAAGAGCTTTACAGGGGATTATGAGAGAGTAGCAGTAAGCCAATTAAAACAATATTGGTATGATAATTTTTACGTGCCTCCTGCTAAGTCCCCTGGATACTTTAGCGTGCCACCCCCTCCTTCTCCTGATGTTGATTTGGGATCGGATTTTGTGTTTATAAACCCTTCTGGTGGGGGCATGGGTGCGAAAATCATAGCATGGGGTAGACCCAAAACTCGAGGCAGACAGAGAGGACAATGGACCATTTGGCAATTTGTCATCAGCGGTTTGGTCCCCCCAGCTGGTACTCCTGAGGGGAATTGGGTAGTGTACACTACAGGCCCCACAAATTTAAATACCCCTTCAGGTACGTATTTATATCAAAATAGTGATCCTAAGTCAGGTAAAGTTATGGTTTATTTCTCTCTTAGAGAAAAACAACCCGTAAAAGGTGGTCTTGTTGTTACTGGAGGATCCAGTAGTGATGTTACATATATAGGTGCTTATAATAAAGATCCTGATAGTGGTGTGGGGCAAGGTGCAGTATACATTAGGGAAGATGGAGCTTATAAAATATGGTATAGCTCAACATGTAGTATGTGGAGACTGGACCCAAACTCCGGAACAATTAAACTCTCTTGTGGCACTTGGACAGGTAACCCCACAGGTACCGACCCAAAAGGAACATATCGGTTGAGTGCGGTAAGAGCACCAGCAACAGGAACATATACAGTGGCTTAAAACTTAGCCATTTTAATGTAAGTCAAGTTGGGGGGTTAAAAAATTAAGGTTATATTATAAAACATGAGATTCCACGTATTAGGGTTACCACATACCCAAACAACTAAAGACTTTACGGCATGTGCCTATACACAAAAAGTGTGGAAGTTTTGCAAAATGATGCAAAACCGGGGCCATCATATTATTCACTATGGACATGAATACTCAGATCCTCCTGCGGATGAGCTAGTAACTGTAATAACCCATGAGAAATGGAAAGAAACTTATGGGGACCATGATTATAAAAGTAAATTCTTTAAATTTAATACAGAAGATGCCGCCTATAAAGAGTTTTATAGGAATGCTATTAGTGAGATAGGAAAAAGGAAACAAAAACACGATTTTATTCTTCCTTTTTGGGGGAGTGGTGTTCGTCCTATTTGTGATGCTCATCCTGATTTAATTAATGTTGAACCTGGTATTGGTTATGCTGGGGGGCATTGGGCTAGATGGAAGGTATTCGAGTCATATGCTATTTACCACGCTTGGTGTGGGATGGAAAAGGTATCAAATTGTAATCAAGATAATTATGCAACTGTAATCCCCAATTACTTTGATTTAGATGAATTTGAATTTTGTGGTGATAAAGAGGATTATTTTTTGTATGTAGGTAGAGTATTTAATGGTAAAGGGGTAAACATTGCCATTGAAGTTACTGGAAAACTGGGTATTAAACTTAAAGTAGCAGGACAACTGAGTAATGATTACCCCACCCCAGACTCCTTCCCAGACCATGTTGAATATGTGGGATATGTAGGGGTTGAGGAAAGAAAGGAGCTAATGAAAAAAGCTAAAGCTTCATTCTTACCTTCCCAATATGTAGAACCCTTTGGTGGGGTGCAGGTTGAAAACTTATTATGTGGTACCCCTACTATTACTAGTGATTGGGGAGCATTTGTTGAAAATAATGTTGAGGGGGTTACTGGATATAGGTGTAAAACATTTGGGGATTATATTAAAGCTTGTCAAAATATTATTGAGGGTAAAATTGATCCTAAATCTTGTAGAGAATTTGGGGAAAAGTTTAGTTTGGAAAATGTAGCTCCTCAATACGAAAAATATTTCCAAGATGTATTAAATGTTTACACAGGGAGTGGATGGTACTCTATAGATGGTTTGGAAAGAAAAATTACTGATAAAGGTATTTCATTTGTTTGTAGAACTAAGAATGAAGCTGATGCTCTAGATAAGGGGTTGGCTTCTATGGAGGGTTTAAATATTAACTATGAAGTTATTGTAGTAATGAATCAATGTACTGATCATACTGAAGAAGTAGTTGATAAGTATATTGCTAAAGGTATGCCCCTTAAAAAGTTTAATTATGATGTACCTATTTCTATTCCTGGGATCCAACATTTAGCAACTCCTGTAGACCATCCATCTTCACTTGTTTCTTTTGCTACTTATGCTTTTGAAAAGGCCCAAATGAGTTATGTATTTTGGTGGGGTTCTGACTTTATAATGAGTGGGGAAATGAAAAAATTCCTGCAGAATATGGACTATGATTCTGATACTCCCCAGGCTATTAAATTTGATAGTGTGGTGAACCAAGGAAGAATTAATACTGAAGTATACTTAACTAATGGTTTAGTAGGATTTGAAAAAGATGTTTATACTCAAGTAATGAAGTATAAAGGGAGTTCTAAAACAATTTCAACAGGTATAAAAATACATTGTCAGGATGATGAAGAAAATCCTAAATCTTATTGGGAAAAAGATCCATGGTTTAAAGGTAGTGAGTGTCCTATAGAAAAAAAATATAATAAAATAATAAAGGAACAAGGTAAACCTCATCCTTTGGCTTTTAGGGCTAGTGATCCTCATTCTGAGGAGTGGTACAACCCCACAAAATATAAAATGTGTAGGTCATATGTTTAACATATTTAGCTTATTAAATAATTAGTCATTTTAACGTCATGCGAAAATGGGGAGCTTCGGCTCCTCTTTCGTATATTCATGGGGTAAAGTTAAAGCGAAAGCAGATGATTGAAGCAATTAAAAAAGCCCAAGAGCGCCTTGTTGAGAAGGAGGCAGCAGGTAACCCCCAGGAAGCACACATTCAGTTTGAGCGCCCACGTGGTGGTTGGTTGAGTGGTGAGAAGTTCCAGTTGATCTTGACCACTCGCAAGTACGGAAATTGTATCCTGGATGATACGAATCGGTACGTGGCGAATGTTGAGTTGATGAAGAATGGTAAGGGCATGGTTGCCATGACTTATTTCTTTGGAACCAAGGTTACCAAAACGCTCTATTTTGAGGATTTGATTTGTGTGAAGGTTACCTATGTGGATGAGTGGGTACCTGAGAATATTGAGAAAGAAACTGAAGTTGAAACCGAAAACACCCCGTTCTAATGGATAAGTTAATGTTTGATTTGATTTGTGAGGTTGATATTGACCAAGCTGTGGAAATGCTCCGTGAGTTGCGTGAGCTTAGTGAAATGAGTGAAAGTGAACGTGAAATCTACGGATTGCTTGAAGGAGATGACATGATTGGTATGATGCCTACAGATGCCTTCGTAACTTCGCGTGAAGAAATTTTAAGTTTTTTAAACTGATGAAAAAAGTATTATATTTGCATGGCTTGGAAAGCAAGCCCGGAGGTTCTAAGGTTAAGTACCTAAATGACCGATTTATGTGTTATGCTCCTGCTATGGATTATAATAATCCTGAGTTGTTTGAGGAAATGCTTGATCTATGTGCCGTAGAGGAGTTTGATATGATTATTGGCTCAAGTATGGGTGGATATTTTGCACATCAACTGGCTACCCACTTTGAAGACGTTGAGCTTACACTATTTAACCCAGCAATCCACTCTCGTAGTTTTGAACCACTTGGTGTTACTGACGGTGCCTTTAGTGTTTACGGGCGTGTTGTGATTGGGTTAAAGGATGACGTTATCAACCCTACTCGAACGTATGATATGGTTGCTTCTGATAGTTTTTATGATGGTTTAAGTGTAATCCCCGTTGAGAATATGGGCCATAGAACCCCACTTCCTACTTTTATTGACATTATGGAACGTTTCGTAATGGATTGATATTTATCGGCATGATTAAGCTGATGGATTTATTGGAGGAAAAATACCCTAAAGGTAAGTATATTCCTCTAGATGATGAAGAAAAGGCCGAGGCAATGAATGATTTGTTTGGTCTAATAGATAATGCCTATAAGGATATTGGTGGTCACGTTAAATTTAAGTCCCCTGGTGACGTTTTAGATCCTGAGCTTGAATTTTGGAGAGCAGCTGACTTAGATGATGATCCTGAGTTAGATGTAGTTTACTTTGGTAAAATAACTCCTGCTGGTGTTAAGCATACGGGGATAGGACACGATGGGGGAAGACCCAATATAAAAAATCTACTTATTAGAAAATCTGATGAGTTAAAACGTCCTGGTAACTATGTAGAAATTAGTGGTGCCGCCTATGATTCATTTGTAGGTAAGGGAGGTGTTCCTGTTATTGATGATGAGGAAACAGTACGTTCCATCTTGAATAAAAAAGATATTGAATGGCATGGTGAACACCCATCAGGTAAGCATGAAGGAAATGGTTGGTACACTCGTACAATTGGGGGACAAAAACTAACAAAAACCCTCGCGGGAAACGTATAATTTAAATATTTATAATAAAAATAACATGGAATTTAGTTGGAATAAATGGAGGCAGTACATCATCCAAGAAGCTGCAGTTAATGAAGAAACAGATAGGGAAATTATTGATGCCGCTGTTGATATCTTAGGTAAGAAGGGACGAGAAACCCACTACTTACATAGAAAATTTAAAGAAGAGGGGAGTGATGATATTGATGGGGTTGATGTATCTAATGCCCGTGCTATTATTAGAAAAGGAGGGGAGATAATGGAGGATGACCAAGCCGTATTTAATAGAGGACCAGTAGATTTTGGTAACGATGATGAATCGAGATTCCAATATGTTGCTTACAGATTATCTGGTTATGAAAACCATCCTCAGTACAAAGAACTCCAAGGGCATGTTAGAACTATGGCAGATGCGATGGATGTAGAAGAAGGCTCACTTGAGTTTACTCAGGCTTTCATAAAAGCTATGCAAATAATGGGGAAAGAAGACATGCTGAGGGAAGAAGAGAATTTAGAGGAAGATAAATTTGACAACCCAGGTTGGGACCTTAAAGCTATTATGGATTCTTTCAAAGAGGATTTTGAGGAAGCTAGTAATAGTACAGATGATATTGTATATGCTCAAGAAAGAGTAATAGCTGCTTATAAAGATGTGTTTGCTAAATCTCACCCCAAACTTTCAAGAGAGATTGACATGTATCTAAACAATAAAGATGCAGAAACTAGAAAAATGTTCCAAAACGTGGATGGTGATCCTGAGGTGGTAGGTAGGGATATGATGAGTGAGGCTCCCATTGTAGTAGATGATTTTGAGAAAGGTGATAGAGTGGCTCTTAATGTAGCTTACCAAAAAGCAAATGGTAACGAACGTATGATCCCTTCTGAGTTTAAATTTACAGTAGTGGGTGTAAGAGAAGTTCCCAAAGGTGGAGGAGGTACTTACCAAGACGTCTCAGTAGAAAGATATGAAAATGGAAAACCTATAAGGAAATCCTACGATAATTCTCAACTTGCTAGAATTGAAGATCAAGAGTGGTTTGGTGAAATAGAAGGGGAAGTACAAACAGAAATTGATGCATTTGACGAAGCACTAAACGATATGGCTATAGAAAAAGCTATGACAGCTACAAAGTTAGATGCTCTACAGAATGATCTTGAAGCAACACTTAGCCAAGAAGAAATAGATACTCTTAGTGACGCTATTGTGTTACTTAGAAAAAAATAAACGAGGGGTTCTTTAACGTCATATTGACGTCATGCGAAAATGGGGAGCTTCGGCTCCCCTTTCGTATATTCATGGCATGATGAAAGTTACGATCAGGAAGACAGAGACGTTTAAGTCTAATGGCACCCGTTTTGTGCCCGTTACAGCGCTGAGTGTTGTGTTCAATAAGCGTGGGTTGGTCAAGCAATTTGACAAGACCAACATTTTGGTTCACCCCACCAAAGGGAATCTTTACCCACTTACTGAGGGTATTAATGAATATGTTAAACTTACAGATTAATGATTTATTTTGAGAAAATGGGAAGGGGACCCCATCAAGTCCCAGGTTATGTAGCTGCTGGAAAGATAGCATCAATTAGGCAGTGCCCTGTAAATGAAGGAATAACGGAAATTTATACTTTAGATGGGAAAATAATAACAGTTTTTGGTAAAGTACAGGATGTTGCGGCTCATATTTTAGATGAAAGCACAAACCATATATTTTAATCATGTTTAATAATATTAATGAATTAGATGATGCCCTATACGGGTTGATCGAAAAAGGCTTTGTTGAGATAGCTGGGATTAATGAAGATGGGGAATTAACTTACCGTCTTACTGAAAAAGGAAAAGATTTCGCAGAAAATTACGAAGGATAAATGGGATATTTTATTATTTTAGGAGTAGCTGTTACAGCTATAATTTTTGAACTTTTTATTGTTGGAAGAGAATGAGTAGAGGAAGACCATCACTTGAAGAGCCAGTAAGGCGTACCAAGTACACTAGAGAGTTTATAGATACTGATGGTAGCGTGGTTACCTGGTACTATGATGTAGATAAGTTTGCTAATGGGCCGTGGAAGGTTGAGGTAGTGGAGGCGGTGATTGAAGAGAGTTTTGAGGAAAAAAACGCTAGACTACCTAAAACACAAAGGAAATACTTTAATCCTGAAAATCAGAAATGGGTTGGGTATGGTAGAGCCAAGCAACTTAAATTGATTTAAAATGGGGAGGAAATACACAGATAGTGCCAGGTTTGTGGGGTTGGGTCTTATAGGGATACTAATAACAATGCTATGCACAATATTTCTAAGCTAATACAGGGAACTTTATTGTTCTTACTGGGTCAAACACTTGTTTGGTATCAGATCAATGGTCAATTTATTAGCACGTGGATGAAGGAACATCCGTTAGCAGTTTCATTCCTTGGTGTTCCTATATCTTTTGTCTATATTTATGCAACACAATATTTGGTTGAAGCGTTCGATGGTGATCTGTGGCCGCAACGACTAATAGGTTTCTCAATGGGTATGATAGCATTTGCTTTTCTTACCTGGTTACATTTAAATCAAGGTATAACACTTAAAACCGGTGTTACTTTAATTCTAGCTATAGCAATTGTATTAATCCAAATTCTTTGGAAATAAAGGAATGACAATTAAAAAACCAAATTATTATGCATGTAGATCCAAGATGGGAATTAAAGTGGTTAGGAGAAGAACCTGGAGGTATCTTAATAGAGACACCAGAGGGGGAGGTAGGCATATTAGAAATGAATAAATTAGAAAATTATGCTAAGGTAGATAATAAATTAATACCTAAGGACAATGTTGAATGGTTATAAAATAAAATAAAAAAATGGAAATAGTTTTAATAACAATGGTTGTGGCATTTGGGGGATCAATGGCTTACTTTTTTAAGCAAAGCCAATACTTAACTCAACAAATGCTAATCAGAACAGATGTAGCTACTAATGACTTTGTTCAGCAATTGGTGGATGAGAATCTTCAAACTCAAAAAGAAGTAAAAAGGTTATCTCATGAAGTTAAAGAATTTGAGAACCAAATTGGAAATTTTACTGAAGAGCAGCAAAAGGTTAAACGTGACTACACGAAAACCAGGGATACTATACAAAAAGAAGTAGTAAAAGTTCAAGCTATGCTAGAAGAACGTAATAAGTTTAATGAAAGTGTAGTTAAAGATAGTGAAAGTATTAGAGAACATATTAAAGCTATAGATGGTGCTTTGAGAAACCATGAAGTTCTAATACTAAATGCTACAAGACAAAACACTGGGCAGACTTGGCATAGATCGTAATATTTATATTCAAAATTATCCATGTTAAATCAACTCGAACCTTGGCTTCAATTCCTTAAAAGGGAGGATAATGTAAACCTTTCTATAACGGAAGCTAAACAGAAGTATCTTAAGGAACAAATAGAGTTTGATGATTTTATATCCCACCAAAGATCAACATTACAAGGAAAAGCCAACAAAATGGAACTCCCCCCAATCGACCCAGGATATACGGGGCTTGAACGATATAGAAATTACCCAGATTGTACTAATAAAGCTATAGATTTATTCCCTCAAAATTTTGGACCTGAATATGTTGAGAGTATAGAATATGTGAGTGATCAAACAAGAAAAATTAACTTGACTCCTGCAACTTCTCTTGGAAGAACTAATCCTCATTTAATGGTGAAAGTGATTGGTTACAATGAGTTTATCTATGGTCAACCCTATACTATAGAAATAGTCCCAGAGTATCAAGGTAGACCTAATGTACTAAAGATATCCATACCTTCAGGTTTAGCAAAGAGTACGTCAGAGATACAAATTAACTTAGTGGTGGGTACTGGTTTCCCTGAAAGGGCAGATTTGAAAAATACTCATAAATTTAATATGGCTATGGGGCTATGGGCTGATGGCTTTAAATGGGATGAGGTGTTAGGGGAAAATATTCATTTTAGTGGTGGAGGGTCGGCTGACTTGTTGATATTTTTAACTACTATAGGAGATGGCAATCCCTTATTCGGTGATTATGTAGAATGGGAAGGGGATAAATGGAATGATGATAGAACAACAAATGAAACCATAATTCAAGGACCTTCTGCTGGGAATACTTTTGCTTTTAATTTTGTATCACTAAAGAGTGAAGCGAAACCCCTAGACCCTAATTTATATGGGCCCCAGTTTGATTGGTATTTTTCGGATTTGAATTTTAGAGTATGCCCAATATAAAATAAACATGAATACTTACTATCTAGATCAAATGGCTTCTGCTATATATTTAAGTGATTACACCCCCCTAAAGGACCTTGTTGATGCACATATTGCAACTACTGGAGGTCTTACTGATGAAGAGGCTAGTTATGTTTTTTCTAAAGTAGATGAATTAAGACAAGAAGAAAATTCGTCATATTAAAGTCATCTTAAAATGTGGGGTTTCTAAAAACCCTTTGTATATTCATGGGGTAAAGCAAAAAGGAAAAACACATGACTATTTTTGATGTATTCGCAGGATTGGTAGCTATTGTTTGTATTGCAAGTATCATTGCCTCGTTTTTTATGGGTATTTTCCTTGTGGTTACTCATTATAACCTTGATAGGGCAATTGTTAAGTTTTTCGACCCTGAGTATTATGATCGGAGGACCCACGAGTTGATTTATGGAGATGAGAGTTATGAGGAGTACAAGAGGATGATGGATACCGCCCGCAAGTTTAAGAATCAGTAACCTGGATAAGTTTTAATAATTATGGCAACAAGAGCAAGTATAGCCATCACTAATATGATGGACGAACCAATAGCATGTATTTACCACCACTATGATGGCAACCCAGATTGTTTGGGTGCAACTATTAAGGATTTCCTTGGGGGTGGTGAGTTTGTTAATGGGCTAAAAGCAGGAGCAGAGTTAGGTACCCAGTTTAATGGTATTGAAGATTTTGCTACTCAGTTGATTGTTCACCTAAAGGGAGACGCTCCTGGTATGGTTTATCTAGAAACACCATCCAACTTTGGTGAGCTAGGTGAGAATTGGTTGTATAGAGTGTGTGCCCACAGTGAAGGTGCTACACTTGAGTGTATGGCTAATCACCCAATGATGGACTTTGAAAATGACTGGGAAGATATTAATGAGGTTTTAGAAAGAAACAAGTAAAAGATATGTTTGAAAATTTTTATTTTATAGTTAGTGCCCTTAGGGTTATATTAACATTTGCTGCAGGAGGGTTTGCTTTATATTGTTTAATTGATTATCTACGACAATCTCTTTAATATGGACGATCCACAAGGGCCTCTTGATAAGTTCCTACAAGAAAACTCTATAATGTATAAAGGAGTTGATGGGAATGCTTATAACACTCAGTTAGATGAGTACTATATTGAAAAAGATGGCTACTCAAACCAATTTAATCAAAATGATAATGGGAGTGGGAATTGTTCCCCCTGTTATAACCCTAACCCACCTTGGTGGTGCTCAGACCCTAACAATGCATGTTATGATGCATCTGTACCTATTGATGGGGCATTACCTATTTTAATGTTGGCTGGTTTTTTACTTGCAGCGTTTAGTTTTAAATCTCGCACCATGTACAACACTTAGTTAGATAAGTATCATATTGAGAGAGGTGAGTGAGGAAGATGTTTTAGCATATTTATAAACATGGAAGGAATCCAACACCCAGGGTTGTGGCAACATTATGTGCAGCGTAAAGATAATATAGGTTTACCTATTATGAAGGTAAAACGTAAATATTTAGCTGAGCAATTGCAATATGATTCGTTTAATTCATTACAGTCACCACTCAGTAACAATAGTAATACAAGTGCGGGTGGTCCAACAAGTATTTATCCTAATTCTATAAAAGTAGAATTTATTGAAAATGGAGTAAGCCAGGGGGTAAGTACTTACGTTAAAGCATTAGACATTTCTTCACGATCTGTGTTCAAGGATCCTCAAATTATAGTAGAGTATAGAGATGTTTTAGGGGTAGATTGTGGTTTCCATAGTATTTACTATGAGAGAAACGAAACGCAACGTCCTATTTTGAGTGGGTGGTATGCTAGGCGGCTTCCATGTGGTTTAAAAGTGACTTCAAGATCTGGGCCTACTACAACACTTCCCTATGGAACTTATGGACAAATAGTAGGAATAGGAGAGGGTTATATAGTTACTTAATTTACGTCATATTGACGTCATCTTAAATTTTGGGGTTGCGGAGGACCCTTCGTATATTCATGGGGTAAGGTTGCAGCAGCAGCAAGAACAAAAAAACAAAACCCAAACAACATGAGTAAGTTTCAGAACCTGACCAACAAGACCCAAGAGGCATGTGATAACCTTGGCATTAATGTGACTAACATTGAGGTGTCCCGGGATAGTGAGAATGGTCGTTATTACCTGAGTGGTGATTACGTGATGCCTAGTGCATTTGGTGGTGTTGTGAGTCGTAGCAAGACGACCCGTGTCGAGGAGTTGTTCCGTATGAACGAGCAGAATGCGTTTGATCTGTTCATGATGGGATTCAGTAAGAATCGAGTTGCATATTGTAATGCAAGTGATGAGGAAATCCTCGAGTTTGGAATGCGCCATCCAGATACCTACCCGGTGGCGTAATATTAAAGTCATTTGAAAGATTGGAAAATCCAATCCTGATTCGTATATTCACGGAGTAAAGTTACAGCGACATGGAAAACAACAACAACCCCCAAGGTATTACTACCGAAGCAGGCCAACAGATCCTGGACCAGTTTCTGGTTGAAAATAACATTCCCTGCACTGCAGATTGCATTGTGGATGAGTTGAATACTGATACCTGTAATCTTGGGCTCTTTAATGCAAACAGCATTACCGTTGAGCGGAGAGGAACGAGCATTGTTTTTACTGATAGTAATAATAACCAGTTCTTGGTGCGGTACTCTGAGATTGATGAGTTGATGGGCTGGAAACGGTATGCAGCAGATGATGATTTCCGGAATTTCGCTGAGATGAGGATTTCGAGGAGGGACATGGAGGTGAGTGGTGGTGAAGATGTTGTGTGGCAGATCGGTCTTAACTTAGCTCTGGTTGTTGAGTTTGGTACTAATGGTATTAATGATGAAGTTGCAGCCTCTGCTGCCGAAGTTGAACGGTTGGAGCAGGAGATGGGTGAGTAATATTACCGTCATCTAAAAATTTGGGATTGAGGGAAACCCTTCGTATATTCATGGGGTAAAGTTACAGCGACATGACAAAAGCAGAGAAAAATCAAGAAGTAACTCGGATGTTTTACGAGTTTATTGACAGTAAAGGTTTCGAAGCTCACGATGAGGGACACGGTTACTGGTATGTTTACCCTAAAAACAATGGTTTTAGTACTACAATGTTCCAAGTGACTCGAACATTTGAGATTAATACCTTTGGTTGTGAGAGCGAGCATGTTTTAGAGTTTGCCGATCAGCTGGAAGAGAAGCTGAATGTTTACATGGCTACGGTTAATCTTTAATTAGAACAATTATGGAAGCAGTTACTCATAAAACACAAGCATTGATAGGAAAAGGATTGAGAACCCAGTGGGTTGATCGTGAGATGATTAGGGATGATAAGTTCCAAGATTCTCATAAACTCGCAGTAAAGCAGAGCAATCTGGCAACTAGAGAAACCAATGACTGTGTGGTTAGAGCGTTTGCAGCAGCACTTGACATTTCATATGACTCAGCTCATGGTTGGGTTAAGAGGAAATTTTCACGTAAATTTGGTAAAGGTACTTATACCTCTATTCACATTCAAAATGTGTTAGGTAAGGTGAAAAATGGTTATAAACTTAAAGCATATGGTTGTCACCCCGATAAAAGGTGGGCTATGGAATGCCGAGGTTTTAAAGTGGTTACTAACCCACGTTATAAGAATAAGGAAGTAGGTTATACGTTGAAGTCATTTATGGAATCACACCCCAAAGGACGGTTTTTTGTAATTGTAGAAAGGCACGCAGTGGCAATTGTTGATGGTGTGCTTTATGGTAATAGTGTTGAGAAGTGGAGTGGGTTGTATCGCCGAGTGAATTGGGTTGTTGAGTGTAAGTAATAAATTATAGAAAAATGAACGCAGATAGAAAAAACCAACTGGTTAAGGAATCGATTGAGTATATTACTCATATGGTTGAGCACCTGAATAAGGAGTTTGATAATAGGGATGGTGATGATTTTAAAGTCCATAACCTGTTTGGCCAAGCGTTAGGAGCGCTAGATATTATTAAAATGAACCTTGAAATTACTACAGAAGATGCCTAATATGAGCTATTGCAGGTTTGAGAACACCTATAAGGATCTCATTGATTGTTTAGAGAACATTCACGTTGGTGCTAGCAATGAAATTGATGAGCAGTACAGACAGAGAATGATCCAAATGTTTAACCAAGTGTGTGAGCAGTATGGAGGAGATATTGTTGGCTATGCTGAAAATGAAATTTTACCGATATGAGTAAATTTAATATTAAAGAAGTCAAGACGATGGGTCTTGCAGAACAAATCGTTGAGCTGGATAAGCAAATCCAACGTGTTAAGGATACTAGAGAGCAAAACGCTGCTAATATTAGACACTTGGAGGAAGTGAATGAAAACTGTAACCAACAACTGGAAACCCTTATTGAACTGAAATGGAACTGTAAGTTTCAACAGCGGCTGGAAGAATGGATGGGCGATGTGGATGAGGTGATGACCCCAGATAATGAATGGATGGATAAAACCAAATAATAATAAAACACAATATAAATGAATATCACAATGGAACAATATAATAATTACCTATCGTTATACGATTATCTCGGTCGGGCAGCTGGACAACAATTGGGAGCGGACGTGAATAAAGCGGCCGTGGAGAAAAAAATCGAATTTAAGCAACGACACATCTCCAACCCATCATATAGTGGGAACGTTCACCTATACCCTGTGGAGTTTTTGGATGAGTATTTTAAGGGTTGATATTTATAGGTAAAATATTTTATGTGGAAACCTATTCATGACCCGGGTCCTTGGAGGCAATATCTAAAAAAGAAAGAAAATAAGGGATTATCTCTAATGGAGGTAAAACAAAAATACCTCAAGGAACAACTTGAGTTTGAAGACTTTAGAGGAATAGTAAGTAGTACACTTAGCCCTAGTCTTGCCTCTAGTGCAGCCCCTGCCGTAGGGAGCAAACCCAATCCTACTCCTACCTCAATATATCCCCCAAAATTATATGTTGAAAGTGAAAGACAGTATCCAGCACCGAGCACAACAACAGTTAAATATGTAACTGAATATATCAAATACGAAAAAGCTGGTGATAAGGCATGGAATGGAAAGCCTGTATATTTTACGAGTAGAAATGTAGTAGATACTCCTAACTATGATTATGACCCTAATGGAGTATATGGGAACTATATAAGATACAATATTGAGCAGAATAGGTGGGAGGTAGTAGGGTGTTCGGATACAAGTGAAGGTGACTGCATTATAAACATACAGTCATTTGGAGTACCAATCCCAGATCCAGAAGCACTTCTCGGATGGGTTAATTTAATAGGAAATTGGGATGTGATTGCATCATCAACAAGTGGTGTTAGTGGGTGTTATACTGCAACTTGGGTAGGAACGGGTCCCGATCCAAAGACATTAATCACAACTCTTATTAATTTTAATACCTATGTTGAAGATCCGGGTACTGCTACGCATGGAACAACATATTCATACCAAGAAAACGGGCAATATGTACTACCTACGGGGGTATTCAATGCTAATACTTCATTGGGTTGTGGTGAAGAACCTCAACCCTGTGATTCATTATTCAACGAAGTAATATTAAAAATAAGGGGAGAAGACAGAACACTTACAGTTGAGTTAGATATATCTGATGAGGATGAATTAGTAAATGGAAGGAGATATTGGGATGTATTCATCCCGGGAAAGCGTGATGTGCCTGATAAACGCTACACTATAAGATGGAATGGCAATAACTGGGAAATAGCGTATGAGGAAGGTAGTGATCCAGAAATTGTTATATCGACGAACACTAATCATACGGGTGAGATTCCATATGACTGTAGTGCTATAGCGGGTGATGCTCTAATGACATGGACGGGTAACGCTCCGTATGAGAACGGATTCACAACAGAGGAATCGGGTGGAATATATGGAACTATAAGCATATCGGAGTGTAACTCGGATGGAAGTTTCACTTCACCTAAAATAACAACAAATATCTATTTATCTGATACATTATATAATGGTAAAAAACAATGGATGAGTGATGGTGGTGATATAAATGTAAGGTGGAATGATAGTTTAGGTACTAGTGGAGCGTGGCAAGTAATAGATGATGGGGTAGCATCTGTTAATGCGGATCATGATGGTAGTTTTCCGTATGGTTACATAGATAGGTTTGATATAAATGTTTATGACATGGGTGATGGTAGTTACTATAGAGTAGATGAACTTGAGGGGATAATATCCGTGTGACAAACCAAATATAAATGTGACATGGGGGTGGTGGTGGACGGTGAGGGAGATGGGGTTGTGGATGGTATGTGACAAGACGGGGGGGTGTTATCTAACACGGATTGGATTGACGCAAAACCCCATCCCCCGGGGCCCCAACCTAAATAGGTCGAAGGATATATATCTCCGCAA
>Ga0206131_10002806_pt1 | contig 20635 bp, 18 predicted proteins | sample Helgoland_Spring_FD_148636 | JGI IMG/M metagenome (GOLD analysis project Ga0206131, IMG submission 148636) | Pelagic subsurface seawater microbial communities from Kabeltonne, Helgoland, North Sea - Helgoland_Spring_Bloom_20160517_1 | ecosystem: Environmental > Aquatic > Marine > Epipelagic ...
TAAGATTAATATTTATTATTTGATCTCAGGATCGCCGATCTGTATTAAATGGTCTAATAAGTGGCATTGGATTGATTTATCACAACAATTTTAAGGTCAAGGGTTCCTAAAATATAAAATTTACAATAAACTTATATCCAGCACCGATTTGAATTCAGCTTGCGGGTGCTTTATAAATTCAGCTAAATAGAAGTTTTGAAAACCTATCTAGTGAAGCAGATGGGTTTTTTTTTGCCTGCCCAATTTTAAAATGGCTGTTGAGGTTTCTGATATGACTAAAAAATTAAATAAAGACACTATAGTAACAAGGACTGGTTTGGAAACTGATTCTCAGCATGGCGCAGTGATTCAGCCCCTATATTTATCATCAAACTTTGCTTTCAAGCAATTTGAAAAAGAGCAAAAATATGACTACACCAGATGCGGAAATCCCACCAGAGATGTTCTTGCTGAAACCCTCGCTGAGCTTGAAGAAGGCTTTGGTGGAACAATTACCAGCTCTGGTTTATCAGCTATTGGCTTGGTAGCCAACTTACTAAGTGCCGATGATCATATAATTTTGCCTCATGATTGTTATGGGGGAACCTTTAGATTATTTTCTATGTTGCATGAAAAAAAGACCTTAACAGCTCATTTTGTTAATCAAAACTTACTTGCAGATCTTGAAAAATCAATCAAGAAAATTAAACCAAAATTAATCTGGATTGAGACTCCTTCAAACCCCTTGCTTCAAAGCGTTAATATAAAAGAAATAGTTAAGTTAGCTAAAATATCAAAGGCTCTAGTGGCAGCTGATAATACTTTTTTATCGCCTGCCCTTCAAAACCCTCTCTCGCTCGGGGCAGATATAGTCATGCATTCAACCACTAAATATATCAATGGGCATTCAGATGTGATTGGTGGAGCTGTGATAGTTAAAACTAAAAAACTGCATGATCAAATTCAGGAGTGGGCCAATGCTACTGGCGTGGCTGGTGCTCCATTTGATAGCTACTTAACACTTAGAGGATTAAGAACCTTAAATCTTCGTATGAACGCGCATGAAAGAAATGCGATGGGGCTCGCTGAAGTTTTATCAAATGATAAAAAAGTTGGGGCCGTGTATTATCCAGGCCTAAAAAGTCACCCTTCTCATTTAATAGCAAAAAACCAACAAAAGGGATTTGGTGGAATGTTAAGTTTTGAGCTGAAAGGCGGCCTACCTGCAGTCAGAAAATTTTTCAAAAGAGTTAAAAATTTTACCCTCGCAGAATCATTGGGTGGTTTTGAAAGTCTTGTTTGCCATCCTTACACCATGACACATGCACCCTTAACAGCAAAAGAAAAAAAGATTGCTGGAATTTCTGAGGGGCTGATCAGGATATCAGCTGGACTAGAGGACCTTGATGATCTAATTGATGGCTTAAAAGCTGGCTTGAAATAATTATGATTTTTATTATTCATGAAAATGAAGAATGGTTGTCTCCTTTTGAAGACGCGCTGACTGCTCTAGGAGCCCCTTTCACCTCCTGGTATGTTCCAGAAATGAATTTTAATTTAATGGATGTTCCGCCAGAGGGTATTTTTTATAACAGAATGAGCGCTTCATCCCATTCTAGGAATCATCGCTATGAACCAGAACTAGCCCTAGGAATATTAGAGTGGCTCAAACGCCATCAGCGCAAGGTTGTAAATGGGCCTCGCGCATTAGATTTGGAAATAAGCAAAATTAGACAATACCAAGCATTAGAAAAATTTAACATTCAGACGCCGCCTACTTTTGCCAGTGTAAGAAAACAAACGTTAATGGAGGGATCGGATGATATTAGCTTTCCATTGATCTCAAAGCATAATAGAGCTGGAAAAGGCTTGGGTGTGTACAAGTTTTCTGATAAAACATCCTTAGAGAATTACATTAACAGTGATGAGTTTGAAAGTTCTCCAGATGGCATTAACTTACTCCAAAAGTTTATACAGTCTCCTACTGAAACCATTATTAGAATGGAATTTGTGAATGGTAAATTCTTATATGCAGTAGAAGTGGACACCTCTGAAGGTTTTGAGCTGTGCCCCTCAGATTCATGCCAGGTGGAGTCAAATTGTCCAACTGGTGATGTTCAAAAATTTAGAATTCTAAAAGATTTTAAAATATCGAACCTGTCCAGCTACGAAGAATTTTTAGCAGTTAATGACATTGGGATAGCTGGAATTGAAATCATCATAGATTCATCTGGGGAGATTTGGACCTATGACGTTAACACTAATACAAATTACAACTCTTTAGCAGAAGAGCAAGCTAACATTAGCGCTCCTAAAGTTGTTGCGGGGTACTTACAAAGTCTAAATAACCAGCGCTAACTAATACTTATTGTGATCATAGGACTGATGCCGCCCAACAGAGAAACTCCTTTTGGCAAGATGTTTGGTGCCTCTGCCTGTAACTCTTTTTCGCCAAAGCCGATATGAAGATCTTTTTAAATTACTCCTCATCAACTCCTTAACAGCTTGCTCATTTAGACCAAATTGTGCCTCAATAGCATCAAAAGGAGTTCTATCCTCCCATGCCATCTCAATTACTCTAGAAATATCGGACTCATTCATAGGTGGTTATATTTTAAAGCGCTAATTAGGTTAAGCCTAATCCTCACTTGCTTGGTTAAGTAATTCTGCATTGCCACCAATGGCAACTGTGTTAATTGAAATAGTCCTTTCATCAATGAATTGAATTAAGTAATTTGGGCCACCAGCTTTAAAGCCAGTTCCAGAAAGATTTTTGCCTCCAAATGGCTGACTTTCAACTACTGCACCAATAATATCCCTATTAATATAGGTATTGCCTGCTGAGATAAGCCTGGATGCATGAATGGCTTTTGCATCTATTCTTGTATGAATGCCAAAAGTTAAGCCAAAGCCTTTAGATTCAATTTCAGCCAAGTTACTATCAAGGCTATCTTCTGAGAATTTCATCACATGCAAAATAGGGCCAAATTTTTCTTCGTTAAGGCTTTCAATTGAATTTATCTCAATTAGGGTTGGTGGGAACCATTGTTTGCCATATTCAGATGATATTTTTGGCTGAAAAATTGAGAGCCTTGTTGCGTCTGGTTTATCTAGGTAATCATAGAGCTCTTCAGCTGCATCGAGCGAAATCATTGGACCCATGTCCACGCTTGAATCCATGGGATTTCCAACAATCAACTCATTCATCATACCTTTCAGCATAGAGATAAGTTCTCCATAAATTGTTTCATGCACCAATAATAACCTTAATGCTGAGCACCTTTGCCCTGCTGAATTAAAAGCAGATCTCATAATGTCATCACATGCTCGCTCTATGAGAGCACTAGAATCCACAACCATTGAATTCAAGCCTCCAGTTTCTGCAATTAAAGGAACAATCTTGCCAGGCTTAGTAGAAAGATTATTGTGAATACTTTTTGCGGTCTTCAATGACCCTGTAAAGACAACTAAATCTATAGCTTGAGAGGAAATAATGGCTTGTCCCAACTCTCCGTTTCCCAGTAAAAGATGAAGAGCGTCTTTGGGCAACCCATGATCAAAAAATAAGCTAATAGCTTTAAAAGCTATTAATGATGTCTCTTCTGATGCTTTCGCAATAACGGTGTTACCGGTGACAAGAGCTGCAGCAATTTGCCCCAGAGTTATGGCAAGAGGAAAATTCCACGGACTAATGCATGCAACTAATCCTTTAGGGCAATATTCCAATATATTGTCTTCACCAGTTGGACCCAATTGCGAAGATTGAGAATTCAGTGAAGCCGATTGTTGAGCATAGTATCTAAGAAAATCAACAGCCTCTCTTATTTCATCATGCGCATCCTGAATAGTTTTACCAGCCTCATGCATTAATAAGTAAATAAACTGTAAAGAGTCAGCCTCAATGGAATTAGCAACCTCATTCAATACAAGTGCTCGATCATCTAAAGAGGTATTCATCCATTCTAAAGATATTTGAAAGGACAGACTTGCAACGTCAGCGGGATCAGAAAAATGAACCAAGCCGATATTTGATTGATTGCATTTTGATAAAATATCTTTCTCTTCCAATGAATTAACTTTCAATGAACTTAGCGCTGAAGCCTGGATTCTGTCTTTATTAAATGCTTTTAAATCTTGAGTTAAGCTCTCACAAAACTCTGGCTCACTTAAATCTAGGCCGTGAGAATTTTGTCTTGATAAATAGATGTCAGTTGGCAATGGAAGATTGGAAAGCTTCTTATGATCTAGCTGATCTTGTATTGCAGCAGCTGGATTAAATGATAGATCGCTTGCTGGAATCTCATTGCTAAGATATTGGTTAATAAAGGAGCTATTCGCTCCGTTTTCCAATAACCTTCTCACCAAATAAGGTAATAACTCTTTATGTTTTCCTATTGGGCAGTAAATACTGCTTTGACTAAAGTTATCGAAGACCTCTTCACATGCAGAATAGAGAACCTCTCCCATGCCATAGAGTCTTTGAAATTCTACTTGCTCCATCTTATCCTGAGCAAGGCTAGCAATTGCTGAGATTGTATGAGCATTGTGAGTAGCAAAACTTGCTTCAAGATTTGGAGTCTCTATTAGTTGCTTGGCCGTGACTAAGTAATTAATATCTGTGAGTTTTTTGTTAGTAAAAACTGGGTAACCATTCAAGCCTTTTACTTGAGCATTTTTAATTTCATGATCCCAATAAGCACCTTTAACGAGCCTTACATGCATTGTTTCTCTTTGCTGGACTAGCTGGGCAAGATAATCAATGACCTGAGGTGATCTTTTGCCGTAAGCCTGCACTGCCAAACCCAGTTTAGGCCAATCTTTTATTAAAGGATCCAAAGCTAGCTCTGCAATGATCGATAAGCTTAATGAGAGCCTATCTTGCTCTTCTGCATCAATCGTTACTGGAACATCTTGTTCAGCAGCCTCAATAACTAAATCTCTTACCCTTGGCAGCAAAAAGCCTTTAACTTCTCTTTGATGCAAAGCATCATATTTAGAATATAAAGCAGATAATTTAATCGAAATCCCATTCGAAAGATTGTGGGTGCTGTTGATGTGACCAATGGAATTTATAGCCTCAAAATAAGACTCAAAATAAACATCTGATTGAAATTGATTTCTAGAAGCCTCACCCAGCATGTCAAATGAACATCGATGAGATTTTAACCAAGAAGAGTTTTCTAATTCTTTGATGTCTTGTGCGCAAACAAATTCTTTGCTCAAAATTTGCATTGCGATTTTTACCGCCTCTCTTATGGATGCCTCTCCTATTTTCTTGCTGAGAGAAATAAGCCAAAAATTACTGGAACTAGATGAAGCTTGTAAAAACTTCTTAGAAAACTCTAAGCCCCATGTTGCTGAATTCACAAGAAAGCTTTCAGCTCTCCCAAGGTGCTCTGACCAACTGGCTGAAGTAAGCTTTTCATTGATTAAGCTATCTCTTGTAGCATTATCGGGTATTCGCATCAGTGATTCTGCTAAGCACATTAAAGCAATGCCTTCAGCATTTGATAGCCCATATTCCTTCATAAAAACATCAAGCTTTGTTCGTTGCTTTGTATTGTTTCTGCATAACTGAATAAGCGATTCAGTATTTTGAGTAATGGCTGAATTTTGAAGAAAGGATGATTTAGAAAGCAAAATTTTTGCTATTTCATTTTCATTTTGGAACTTACCTTTGCTGCTAAAGCTCATAAAGATATGTTAACACTTCTTTAATTAGCGACTTCTTTCCAAACAAAGTATTTAATAGTCACCGAGAAACTAATAGCCATCCAAATACCCACACCAACGGTTGTAGAGTTGAGCGCTAATAAGGCCATGCCATCATTAGTAATGCCACGTAGCCCAGATACAACGACACTCAGTGGAAGCACATGAGCAATTGGCTGAATGAATTCATGCATTGAGCTGATTGGAAAGAACACACCTGAGAGAATGAGCTGCGGGAATGAAGTCAGAGCAACGATTGGTTGAATAGCTTCTTGAGTTTTAGCCAGGCTTCCTAGAAAAAATCCAATACAAAGAAAAATAAAAGTTCCAAGAATTACCATCCCATAAAGAGAAGGAAGCCCTCCCACTACATTAATATCTAAGAGCATAATTGCTAATCCAAGCATGACAGAAATTTGTGTCAAGACGATAACCATGCGGGATAAAATAATTGCCACAATAAAATCTTTGGGTTGAATCGGAGTTACAAAGAGTCGCTTTAAAATACCCCGTCTCCTGTATTCAACAATATTAAATCCGCTGCCAGCAATACAAAGATTCATCAGCATGTAGGCCAATATCCCTGGGAGTAAAAAATCTATGTAGCGTTGAGGTCGAGCCTGAACATCTTCAACAACTAAATTAAACATTGGTTTTATTCCTCGCACATCTCTTTCAATAGCAAGCAGAGAATTTTCTAGCGTTTCTTGGATCGAACTAGCTTGCCTAACTTGAGAGGCATCCAAAATTAAGCTAAGTTGGCTTGAGCCCTCGATAAATGAAAAGTCTTCGGGGATTAAAATAATTGCAGTTTGATCACCAAGGATTAACTCTTCTTTTAATTCAACAAGGTTTCCTTTGGTAACTTTAAAAGAAGGCTCTGCAATAACCAAGTCAGAAAATTGACTGGCAATAGCGCTTTGAGACATGTTTACCAGCCCAAGCTTTATTGGATCTGAGGGACCTCCAGAGAAGAAAAATACACCCGTAAAGATAAGAGGAAAAAGCATTGAGAAAAAAATAGACTGTCTATTCCGCAAAAATATTTTTAGAAAGACTTTGGCGAGATGTAATTGAGTTGGAGTAAACATTTAATCTCTCAGCTCATGGCCTGTTAAGACAAGAAAAACATCTTCTATGTTTCCATGCAATGCAGCTTGAGGTGGTTCCGGTGCATATTTTAAAATAAGATTTTGGGGCGTATCCTCAGCAACAATCTTGCCTTGATCCATGATTGCAATACGATCACATAAATACTCTGCTTCTTCCATGTTGTGAGTAGTAAGCACTATGGTCATGCCATCTGAGTTTAAGTCTTTAATTAGTTGCCACAGATTTCTTTTAGCTTGAGGGTCAAGACCAGTGGTCGGCTCATCTAAAAAAAGTACCTTTGGATTATTCACTAAAGCACATGCAATTGAAAATCTTTGTTTTTGTCCGCCAGATAGTTCTTCAGGTTTTGCATTTGCCTTGTCTGCAAGGTTAACGCCTTGCAGAAGCTTGATGGGATCAATTTCCTGAGAATATAACTTACCAAATAAAATGAGCAGCTCTATTAAGTTCAGCCTATCAAAGTACTCATTAGCTTGGAGCTGCACGCCAATTATTTTTTTTACTTCATAGCTATTTTGACTAACATCCAACCCGTTGATAGTGGCTGAGCCTCCATCGATATCATTCATTCCCTCTAGCATTTCAAGTGTAGAGGTTTTACCTGCCCCATTTGGTCCTAACAAGCCATATACCTCACCGGCCTTAATATTAAAACTAATGCTGTCAACAGCATTAAAGGATTCTGAAGAGTTCTCAGGATCAGGGTAGACCTTGAGGAGATTCTCAACTGCAATAATATTAATGTGGTAGCTCTTCTTCTATAAATTTAACTAATATTATACTAAGTTTTTTAGAGACTAATTGATTATTGAGATATCTTCTGGTCTCAATAGATTTTTATCGAGACTGTCTAATAAAGGTTTAAGGTTTTTGGCATAAGGCTTCCATCGACCCATGCCATCTTTATTCACAGGTTTTCTGACCTGCTCAGAGCTGGCAGTTCTTACTGAACGACTGGTTTCATAAAATGAAATACATTCCTCTTCAAAAGGTAATTCTAGATAGTCCAACATTCTTTTAACCTGACCATCTAGATCATCAACAACATCTTCGTTGTTAACCCTTAAAATCTTATTTGGCAATACCCTGTCCCAATGATCCATTAGCTTGATATAGCTGTTGTAATAGCTACCAGCTTCTGCAAGACCATATGAAAATTCTTGCCCTTGAGCAAATAATTGTTTGAACATACTAAAGCAGCAGTCTAATGGATACCTTCTTGCATCAATTATTTTTGCGTTTGGCATTATTAAATGAATTAATCCAATGTGTCTAAAATTGTTAGGCATCTTGTCAGTAAACATGGGTGCATCATTTCTGTGCATCTGAGTTTCATCTATGTATTTCTTGCCCAGAGATGCTCTTTGATTGAGAGTTAATGACTTCATGCTTTTTGGGTAGTTTCCTTCCTTTCCATAAATATCATCACCCCTGAGACTTTGGGCTATTGAAAGGATATTTGGAAGCTCAAGAGTTCCATCAATCATAGAGTGAGATGCTAGGATTTGCTCGATAAGTGTTGAGCCAGCTCTTGGTAAACCTAGTATAAATATAGGGTCTTTAGTATCGCTGCCTCCACTTCCGAGGTCGTCAAAAAAGATTTCATCACAAACATCAATCTGGCCATTGAGCTCGGCGTCCATGCGCTCAATAGAGTATTTACTCTGATCATTTTTAATTTTATTGCCTTGCTTGAGATGGGTAAAAGCCTCTTCAAATTCTCCGATTGATTCGCAAGCTTGAGCAAGCGCAAAATGAAAGTAAGCTTTATCTCTTAGCGATAAATCTACTCTCTTGACCTGTTCTCTCATTCCATTCAGCTCATTAGCTGAGAAGGAATAGGTCTTTAAATTTGCCAGTGAGAAGAAAGCCTCTCCATGGTCTGGTTTTATTTTGTATGCTGATTGATAACTGTGAATTGCTTGGTCAGTCTGACCAAGAGTTTTTTGAGCATGGCCTTTTGATGTAAATGTACTGAAATTATATGGATTCTTTTCAAGGATATTATCTAGTAATTTTATCGCCTCCTCGTGACCTCCATTTTGCATAACCTCACTTGCCTTTTGGGCCTGATAAATATGATTATCAGGATATTGATCGCATAAAATATTCACTTGCTCCATTGTTTTGGCAAATTTTTGTTTTTTCCTTAAAATTTGCGCATATTTCATCCTTAGCTCGCCATCATTGGGCTCAAACTCTACTGCTTTCTCAAGCAAAAACTCCGCATCATCAAAATATCCAAGTCGATTGGCAATTTCAGACAAAAGAGACATGGCATAAGTGTGCGTAGGGTTCTTTTTCAAGAAAGCCCTGCATTGTGTCTCAGCCATGCCCAACCTCCCCTCGTTCATAATTTGATCTATATACAGTAAGGCAGGAGGAAGAGATTGCAGTTTTTCAATTTGTTCGCGAGCATGATCAGCCGCTGGCTTGTTTTTACTTTCTACAAAATACTTATACAAATAATTCCATGACGCCAAAAGTGCAGGATTAAGCTCACAAGCTTGTCTGTAATGAATAGCTGCTTTGGCTAAATTACCCATATCACGATTAATGTGTCCTAACTCTTGATATGCTCGTCCCATGTCAGGCGCAATAAACAACAATCGCTCAATATATTTTTTAGATTCATCGAATTTTTTTAAGTACCTAGACGAAACAGATGCTAGATATAAACTATCAATATGGTCAGGGTCAGTCTCTAGAATGATTTTAAATAGATCGAGTGCATCTTGAAACCTATTTTCTTTAACAGCTTGCCTTGCTTCACTTAAATCTACTGATAAAGCAGCCGCATCTGCATTAAATTCATTGTTGTTCATTTAATTTTTATTTTAGCAAAAATAGCAAAAATATTGCCTAAAAAAATAAAAAGGGAGCTAAGGCTCCCTGTTTATTTTATCAATATCAGTTAATTTAAGTTTCGCTTAAATCTTAAGCCAAGAGTTGTTGGTCTTATGTAAGTTACGCGAGCTCTATCAAAGACATAATTATTACTAATCTCACCTCTTTCATCAGTTACATTGTCAAGGTAGACCTCTACTAGCCCGATGTCATTACTAATGCCGGCTCTGAGGTTAATAAAGCTGTAGCTATCTTGCTGCTCTTTATTTGGCTCAATAATGTCTGAGAAACTGTCATCCGAGAATGTAAATTGTCCCTGAAAATGACCCATATTACCTGAGCTCATATCCCATTCTTTTCTGACTGCAAGGTTACCTTGCATACCAGGAGCAAAAGCTAGCTCTTTACCAGCTATCACATCACCAGATGTGGTTAGAGTTTTTGTAATCTCAGTATCTAGCATTGAAAATGCTCCTGAAACCATCCAACCTTCAGCGTTTGGATAATAGATAAAATCACCCTCTAGACCAGTAATTTCAGCATCGGCTGCATTGTCTGAGAAGAATAAGTTGGTTATGTCCGGATCTAGAATTGAGGTTTGCAAACCTGCAATATCAACCATAAATAAACTACCATTGAATCGGAGTCGGCCATCATTCATGACTGATTTCCAACCAAACTCAAAATTGGTTACTTCGTCTGATTCAGTAATAGGCGGCACTGTATAGGAGCCATCAGAATTTGAGTCTCCACCGGGACGGTTCAAGAGACCAGGTCTAAACCCTTCTGACCAGGTAACATAATACATAAGATCATCTGAAGGATTCCATGAATAGGTTGCCTTTCCAATAACACCATCTGTTGTGGCCTTATCTGGATAATCCAATGCATCCAATGAAGGGTTGCCTGAGTTCCCTCCGGGTCCATTGTATTTATTGGACAGATTAGTTCCAAATCTTTGACGATCATTTTGAGTCGCTCCAGCAGGTATAAAGCCAGTGGAAAATGCAGAGTTTGCACTTCCCTCTAAATCTACCTCAATATCATACCAACGTGCACCCACAGTCAACTCAGATGTTTCAGACATATCAATGCTCAGCTCTCCGAAAATACCTTGTTGCTTGTCAGTTCTCCTAACATCATTAATAAATATAACGGGTGCTTCATATGGACCCCTGCCTGAATGCCAACCAGCTCCAGCATTGGAGGCGCTGCCTGTTTGCGGGATACCAGTAACGGAGGTATCGGTGAGAGCCCAGTTTGGACCCCATCCAATATCACTAACCAGTGATCCAGGATAAGTAAACATATTGTGCTCTGTAAGCTCTAAGTCACTCATGAATACTCCAGCTGTTAGACTCATGGTATCGCTAATAGGAGCATTAATTCTTAGTTCATGAGTTTGAACTTCAGATGCAACTATTGAATCTACATACATATCAGGACCTCCACAATCACCAGTTGGAACATTTCCGGGAGCATATGTTGTGTAAGTTACATAATAGTCACAGATGTAATATGGAAGGTATTGACCCACAAAAAGATAGTCAGTGTAATCAATTCTTTGATCGGATTGCCTATCAGTGTAAGCACCGGCGTATACAACCTCTAAATCACCAATAGAGCCTGTAAGAGTTAAGCTGACGTTATCAAACTCATCTTCAATGTAATCATCGTGGTATCTATTTACCTCAAGGTCACCCAATGTAGGATCTGCAAAAAAGACTCCATCTGACTCAATTGTTTGATTTGCTACGCTAACGAGAGCATCCCAATTATCATTAAGTTCAGCCTTAATACTTGCTCTGAAACCTTCATAAGTTGATGAATTAACATCATCTTCAATAATTGCACTTGAGCTTGGAGTAGTTACATTGGTTAAATCAGCGTTTGCTCTCCAACCGTTTCTAGCTGAAGAAACAGGAAGCCCATTAGACCTAATAGTCCCAGCAGGTCTCCAGGCAGCAGAATCTTTTACGCTAAGAGATCCAGCAACTTGATCGATGTATCCACCTCTTTCATCTCTATATGCAACAAATCTTAAAGCTGATGTATCGCTGAGGGGTATGTTATTCATATACTCAAATTTATTGCCTGGATCACCTTCTGGCATAAATCTTGTTTCAATTTCTATGCTGCTTGCTGATTCACCAATTACAGGTTTATTAGTAATCATTCTAACAACACCCGCTTGTGAGCTAGCACCAAAGAGAGTTCCTTGTGGCCCAGATAAAACTTCAATTCGAGAAACATCGGCAGCATAAACATCTAGATTTCTTCCTGGGTATGCAAGCGGCTGCTCATCAAGATAGAAAGATACGTTTGGAGCCAAGCCTCCAACACCGGCTGTGGTCAAATTTGGGGTAGTTGATGCCAGGCCTCTAATATAAATGGTACTTTGTCCTGGGCCTGAGCCACCTGCTGTAACTCCAGGTAATTGCAACAAATAATCTTCAAAGACGTTTATTCCCTTTTCTTCAAGGTTACGCTCTCCCAATGTAGCAACTGAAAGCGGAACATCTTGCAGACTTTCACTTTTCTTTCTTGCGGTTACGACTACCTCTTCAATCGTTGCTTGATTCTGAGCAGAGATAACACCACTGTAAGCGGCTGCATTAAGAATGGCTATTGCTGACAGTGCAGAGATAGATCTACTGCCAACTTTATCTAAAGCCTTTTTGTTAAACGTCTTGTTTAACCTGTTTAATATATTAGTTTTAATACTACTTATCATGATTCCTCCAAGGGAATAAAGTTATTTAAAGTTGAATTTCAAAGTGAGAGCGACTGTAGAAACTGCTTCCATTTTGTTGGTATTTGCTCAAGCTGAGGCTCGAGTAATCTAAAGACATGCAAAGACCATAACAATTGACAGAGAAGATTGTAAGTAAATATGAAAAAAACAGCGTTTATTTTTGCTCTGTCGTATTTTTTGCACTTCTTAAGTAGACTGATTCCTAATGTTTAAAAATATCGCACCCAAACGCTTTCTATTCTCACTGTTACTAATATCTGTGTTTATCGGAATTACTTTGGTCAACCTGACTGAAGCCGATAAATTATTTTCAGGAATCCAAGCGCAGCTATCCAATAGCCTTGGATGGTTAATCATTCTTGCGGCTAATGCAATTTTAGTTTTTGTTATTTACCTTGCTTTTAGCAAGCATAAAAACCTAATTCTTGGTGGCCCAGATGCAAAACCCGAGTTTTCAAACATCAACTGGATTGCAATGCTCTTTAGTGCAGGCTTGGGCATTGGTTTACTGTTTTATGGGGTAGCCGAACCTATTATGCATCTAAGTTCGGATGCAATTCATCAAGAAGGCGCTGCATTTTCAGACAAAGCAAATCTCTCCATGAATCTTACTTATCTGCATTGGGGTTTTCATGGCTGGGCTATATATGGTGTTGTTGGATTATGCTTTGCGTATTTTTCTTTCAATAAAAATTTACCTTTTCGAGTCAGCTCTTTTTTCTCAGGCACTATGACCCAAAATGCATGGGGCAGAGTCCCACTTGATATTATCGCTATCATTGCGACAATTTTTGGGATCGCAACCTCTCTTGGTCTTGGAGCCAATCAAATAAATTCTGGTCTTGGATATATGGGAGTCCTTGAAGAAAACTTTGTCAGTACAGTTTGGATAATTGTTTTTATTACTCTGCTTGGATTAATTAGCGTTGTTCTTGGCTTGCAAACTGGTATTAAGAGGCTGTCTCAGCTCAATATGATCCTATGCGGATTGATGCTTGGTATTATTTTTATAGCAGGACCCACAAGCTTTATCGTTGATGGTCTTTTGCAAAATGTTGGCTCTTATATTCAAAACCTTCTAAGTCTATCTACAAACACTCAAGCGTATGTAGATTCATCTTGGCAAAATGGCTGGACCCTATTTTATTATTCGTGGTGGTTTGCATGGTCGCCTTTTGTAGGATTATTCATTGCAAGAATATCTTACGGCAGGTCCATTCAAGAATTTCTCCTAGGGGTTGTGGTCATACCATCAATATTAGTATTTGTATGGATGGGTGTATTTGGTAACGCAGCTCTGCACCAAGAATTGATGGAACCAAATTCCTTAAGTACGGCAATAAACAATGACATTGCTATCTCACTGTTTGTATTTTTAGAACAGTTTCCTTTCTCCCCTATTTTAATGGGACTATCAATAGTTATTATTTTAACGTTTTTTGTCACCTCTTCAGATTCAGGTGCCTTGGTTACTTCAATGTTAACCGCAGCAAACAATGAAAAGGCTCAGGATGAACCGCCAATGCTTTTAAGGGTAGTTTGGGCTATATCTCTTGGGATAATTGCTGTTGTTCTTTTAGCTGGTGGTGGCTTAGGCGCATTACAGACATCCGTAATAGTCACAGGCGTTCCGTTTGCAATACTTATTTTCTTTGCCTGCAAGAGCCTATTGAAAAATCTTAATCATTAACCTTCCACGATGTTGTGAGCTTAGTAACTGATCAAAACAAAACAATTACTAAAGAGTTTTTTGAAGCTCTAAGCAATGGCTCCGATAAATATTTAGACTTTTACACAGACGAATCCATTATTTGGACTGCTGGCAACAATGCTATTGGGGGAACAAGGACCAAGGAGGAAGTTGTAGGTTTCGCTCAAAATATTCTTTCTGCGTTTCCTACCGGTATTACTTTTAACATTACAGGCATAACAGCTGAAAATGAAAGAGTTGCAGTAGAAATAAATGGTGAAGCTATGCATGCGTCAGGAGCGACATACAACAATCAGTATCATTTTTTGCTTAGAATTAAAGATGGAAAAATCTTAGAACTTAAAGAGTATATGGACACTCAGCTGGCTGCAAAAATTCTTCTTGGGGAATAAATTGATTGTTTAACAGTAGCGGGCAGCTTATCGAGTTTAGGCTGATTGACGTTGTTTGTTTTTATAAAATATAAGTTCTTGAATCCAATTTCTTTTATTCACTTCATGCATTGAAGATTTATCCTCTGAAAGAATTATTCTTCCGCCATCCATATCCACTCTTAGTGAGTCTGTTTTAATAACCTGGCCATTAGCAAGATGAACCTCACCAATCATCTGACCTGTTGAGTCCTCAGGGTGTAAGTTAGAAAATATTTCAACAAGTTCTTCTTTTTTCATGGTCGCTCTCTAATGTTTTAATAATAAAATTGATATCGTTGTCAATTATACGTCATTACAAACATTGAATAAATACTTTAAGAAATTATTTGCAAGCAGAAATGTATTTTTTTAACACTCTATCTTTATGGGTGCTAGTTCTTGTAGAATAAAATCATCTTAATATTAAAAATGGAGATCGATATGAGAGTTTTTTTAAGTTTAGCTTTGCTGTTCAGTTTTGGCGTTATGGCGCAAGAGAGCACAGAATATAAATATGAAGTAGAGAGCAATAAAGCTGAATACTACATAGGAAGCTATAAAAAAGGTAAAGATGTAGAAGATCTGACTGCTTGGTATGACAAGTTTGCTGAATGGGCTGACTCTAAAGGCAATACTTTTGACAAGATGTCTGTTGCGATACTAACGCCTTACTTTAGCTCGGATTTATCCACTCGCGATGTTATGTGGGTTACGAATACTCCTGGTCCTTTAGAGCAATTTACTGGTCTGCAGCAATGGGTGACAGATGGATTGCCTAAGTTAGGGAAATCTTTGCCGGTTATTAACACACAAGTTCTAGACACATGGCAGTGGGTTATATCAAGCCCAGCGAGTACCGCAGAAGGTACTTTAATGTATGCAACATATGCAGATTGTTCCCTAGATGATGGCTACAACATGAGACAGGTCTATGACATGTATAAGGATTTTGCAGTATTTGCTCAATCGCAAGGCGATACTCTTGGAAGAAAGCTGATTGTTATAGAGTCAGGTGGACAACTTTCAGAAGGAGTTGATTTCGTAAGGCTAATGTACTCTTCTTCTGTAATGGAGAGAGGCACTAATGCTGCGTTGTACTATGACAAAATTGAAGGAAGCGAAGCGAGCAATAACCTCAAAGGTTTCTCATGCTCGAACGCAAGGTCATACATTGGTCAATCAATGAGAGATTATAAATAGATTTTTAAATTTAAAATCTTTACTAAAAGGAGGTCTTTGGCCTCCTTTTTTTTGGATGGACTAATTAAATTAGTCTTCTTGGCCCTGGAAAAAATCTATTTGTTTGTTGTTGATATTCTTTGTATCCAGGTCTTTTTTGAAGTGAGTAATATTCAGATGGTACTGCCCCAGTAGTGAAGACTAAGGTCTTATACATTGCTCTAGATGTATATAGTATGCATATGAGTGTTAGCAACACTCCATCGCTGAAGTTATTGCCAAATAATTCTATTCTTATAGGATCTAAAGTAAGCCATGATGGGATTGCCGCTATTATTAGACTGTTCCATACCATCCACTCATAAAAATAATTGGGGTGTCTGCAATACTTCCACAAACCGACATTGCAGACCTGTCTTTGCTTCCCCTCTTTTTTCATCTTTTGAAGGAATTCAAGTTTTTGGAAGTCAGCAATGGACTCTAATATAAATGCTAACAGCCAAATTGATAAACCAAGCATTTCCAATAAAGCAAAAGTTTCAGAAGCATTCGAAGCTATTATAAATACAGGCAACGCCAGAAAAGATGCATTTGCTAAGCCTTGAGATATAGCGTCAATCTGCAAAGCTAGCAAGGTATTGTCTTTGCCCTCTTCCTTCCATAAAACACGTTGATATTGATATCTTGGGAATTCTCTATTAAGTAAACCTAACCGCCACATCTTTAATGCGCCAAGTCCCATGCGAAGACCAATGAATATAACTACCAAACTAGCTATCAAGGAGCGCAGCCAATAACCATCACTAAAGATAAAACTTATCAGACCCAGTAACACCAAGCCCCATGGCCATCCAATATCAACGTAACTCATTCGACCAGTTCGCCAGATAGGAATGCAGACAACCAAGCTAAAAAGAATGCATTGTCCGAGTAAATTAATAAGACCAATTTCTAAAAAAATAGTGGTAGATAACACCACTAGCAGAACTAAAAAGTAAGGCAGAAGAGGTCGAAAGTAATTCATGATTATTTTGCTCCTATTTAAAATAGTATCTGCCCCAGAAATAATACCCATAGAAAAGGCCTACTATAGTGGGCTTTTTAGCAAGATGGTATCTCGGAGGGGGAATGATAATCTTTAAAATTCTTTAATAAAAGAGGCTGATAACTTTTAGTGAAGTCATGGCTAAAAGGGAAATAAGTAAACTTGCTTTACAACAGTGTGAATCAGTAACTCAATAAGAATGAGTTACCTGGGAGATTATCGTGAATAAATTAAATACAGCTTACTGCTTGATATCAAAGAAGCCCTGACGAGTAACACACTTATCAATTTGGACATCTTCGAGTTTTTCGAGCTCGAACTTTAGCATACGTAATTCATTAACTTGAGGATCAACACCCTCAGATTGAAAACCTAAGAAGTTTTTACCAGTTGTAGGGTTATTAGTGCCCACTCCTAATGCAAATGAATATGTGCTTCTATCTGACTCTTCAATTGCGCCTTCCGCAACTTCTACAAGCAATTTTTTCATTTTATTTCTCTGTGCAGAGAGTTCGGTACAGTCTAGGTTGTTGTATACAGGAAATTCAGGATGCAATGAACCACCTTGGGTTGTTTGGTAGATGCCTTGTGGAATCGCACATGAAAACATAGCAAAGCTAGTTACAAGTATCGCTAATGACTTAAACATATTCATAATTATTGCCCCTTTCAAAAAAGACTGTCGTATTAAAGTTGATATAATATCACTATTAAAGCTTAATTTGATTAAATTTTATATTTTTCTTATGTGCAATACTGTATTTTTCTAAATGAGTGAAGTATATTTTTAACTTTCATTCTTCCAATATTTTAAGACATCCGATTGCTTTGTAAATAATTAGGGTGGCAAACTGGTACGCCTGCCCCAAACCAACATATGGACCCAATTGGTATCCAGTAAGGGACCAGATAAACTTATTGGACTAAAGCCTATGCCTATAGAATTAAGTCAGACTTATTAAAGCTTAGTCTTGATCGTGTCTTAACATTAGATGTAGTCCCTAAATGTTTGAACCAATCTCTAGCTCTATCTTCCCATTGCCTTCCACTAAATTAACTATTTCTTCGGTTGAAAATAATATTGGCCCCTAGAGTTGCGAGCATGAGTAAGATAACCCAAAGAATATTTAAGCTAGGGGTATCAGAAATCTCATCCATGCCAAGATCCTCATCTTCAAGTGCTCCAAAGAAAGAGCCAAGCAGCCCACAAGTACCAAAAGGTGCAAGTGAATCTCCCTCTTGATAATCAGAGTAATTAGCGCCGTCTTTAAAACTATGGTTATCATCTAGGTAAGTCAAAATTTCTGTCGCATCAAGGCTTAAAAAAGCCTTAGGACTAACTACAACTTGCATCTTTTCATAGCCATATCTGCCTAATTCATAAATATTATAATTTACCCAAGTATTGGAGGGATTATCATCAAATTGGGTCTCAAATGCATAGTAAATTGCATCTAATTCATTATCAATTTTGGGTTCAATTACCCATCTAAGTGGCTTAATAGAACGATTAGTTTCTTTAGATTGAATTGTTGTTTGCTTTTCTATCAAACTAAACAATATATCTTTATCTATTTCGCAATTTTCTGGTTGGAAATATCCAACATTTTCATTGAAAAAATGTACCTCAAACTGATCATTACCTAAAAAAGCCTCAATGGTCGTAGCTCTTCCTGCAGTTTCTCTAGAAATTTTCTTAAGAGATTTATTATTAGTAATGAATTCTGAGTTTTTATATTTACCTGTAAGGTTAAATTTACTTCCAGATTCAAGGTAGTATTCTTTTGCTAATATATTATGGTGAGTAAGCAGCAAAAATACTGAGAGAGTTAATGCCGAAAATGAACTTGTTATTAGATTTTTCATATTATATTTCTTAATGATTCACAACTATAATTATAATATAGATAAGTTTTTTTAGGGCAATTCAATAACCTTTTTGTGGGCACAACAAAAAGGTATCAATGTAGGTATATTTTTTCCTTTAACCATAAAAAAGCCCACTATTGTCGGCTTCTTAGTAAATTGGCATCTCTTGGGGTGTTCTGAGATGAGAATTTCTCTAGCTTATTCTAATCCTAATTTAAGATTTGCTGGAACTGCAACATCCATCATTTTTGGGTCTGATAACTTTAAATTATTCATATGATTTATGAAATCATCTTTTTTTATAAGTAATAATCTTGGATTATTATTTTTTTCTTCATCGATAGTTGATGAGGTCATGCCCTTATAATCATGTCCAGGATAAACAATTGTTTTTGGAGGTAAAGTTAGCAATTTTTTGTGCAAACTTTCGTAAAGATTGTCAGCAGACCCATTTTGAAAATCTGTTCTTCCTGTTCCTCTAATTAAGAGTGTATCACCAGTAAATATCCACCCAGGATTCTCAAAATAAAAACAATAAGAATCATCGGTATGACCTGGTGTAAATAAACACTTGAACTTGAGTGCACCTAGCTCCAATATAGCTCCATCTTTAAATGAAAAGCTTCCACAACAAGCAGCTGACTCTAAAGGCGAGCCTACCTCACACGCTTTTTGTTTTTGTAATAAACCTGAGCCAGTAACATGATCAGCATGGACATGAGTATCTAAGACCATTTTTAAAGATAAACCTAACTCATCTAAAAGATTAATGTATTGAGAAACATTTTCCTTTACCGGGTCAATAATTAATGCATCATCATTTGAACCAATGATATATGTATAAGTTGATGAACTATGGTCAAATAATTGTCTAAGCATCAACTTCAATTTGACCCCCAGCTTTAACCCAATCCTTAAATCCGCCTAAGTTATATATATTTGTATATCCAGCTTCGATTAAACATTTACCAGCAAGAGCTGCTCTATTTCCACTTTCACAATAAACTACAATAGGTTGGTCATCTTTAACTTCTTTATCAAGCTTCATGGCGGTCTCTATAACTCCTTTTGGAATATTTAGTGCTCCTTTAATTTTACCAGATACTGAAACTTCATCAGGTTCACGTACATCAATGATGTAGTAATCATCAATATTTTTTTGGATTTCTGTTGGCGAAATAGGTTTAATTAATTCGAGTGCTTTTTCAATTAATTTTTTAAATTTAGTATCCATCTTAATATTATATTACTTTATGTATAAAATGATGAGTGAAGTAATTTGTTAAAGTAAACATTCTTGTTTTGGAGAAAATTATGAATATATCTCTTACGCCAATATTTATAAGTACTCTTTCTCTTTTTTACATCTTTCTTGCTATGCGAGTGGGTTACATGAGAGGAAGCCCTGTAATGAAACTATTCTTTAAGATGGGTGAGGAAGTTTCAGCAGAAAAGCTTGGCAGAAATATCAGAGCTCATGGTAACTTTTCTGAATATGTTCCTTTGTATTTGTTGTTGCTTTTAGTCTCTGAGTTAGTTGGAGTTGCTTCATACCATTATATGCTTGGTGCATCCCTAATTTTCGCCTATGGAAGAATTGCTCATGCAATATGCTTTGCTTTTTTTGAATACAATCCTTTTCTAAGAATCTCGGGCATGTTAACAACTTATGTTGGTATGGTGATGCTTTGTGTAAAGCTATTAATTTTTTATATTTAACGGTATCTGGTTTATACCTTAAAACCTCTCAAAATATTCGACCACTAGATATATATACCCCGCCCCCTATGGTGCTCCTGCCCTGCCCCCTAAAGTAAAAATATACGGAATAGGTACAAATTAGGTACAAATATAAGTCAATGTGGGTACTTTAATGGATGTAGATTGTGGGTACAAAAAGGTATCAATGTAGGTACATTTTTTTCTTTAACCATAAAAAAAGCCTACTACTGTAGGCTTCTTAATGAATTGGTATCCCGTAGGGGAGTCGAACCCCTGTTGCCGAGATGAAA
>Ga0206131_10002809_pt1 | contig 20614 bp, 22 predicted proteins | sample Helgoland_Spring_FD_148636 | JGI IMG/M metagenome (GOLD analysis project Ga0206131, IMG submission 148636) | Pelagic subsurface seawater microbial communities from Kabeltonne, Helgoland, North Sea - Helgoland_Spring_Bloom_20160517_1 | ecosystem: Environmental > Aquatic > Marine > Epipelagic ...
CTTTAGCGAGGTTTGAGGGGTTTGCCTGGTTCCACATTCCGACTGAACGCATGACCAAGATTGTCTACCATCTGCTGACCGAAGGGCGAAGCAGCGCCGTTGACGGGATGCCTTCACGCTCCTGAAACGGGCTCCGCACGACCATCGATACCTTGAGAGGAACATGCTTATGAGAAAGCTCCTGGCGGCTCTCGCCATTACCATCTTTGGCCTGGGCGTTGCTCCGGCGCAGGCTAATGAGGCTCGGAAAAGCGTCGTCTTAATCAACACGTTTACCGTGCCTGTCGAGCAGATCGACGCAACCATCGCTATGTGGGAAATAGCTCGTGATTTCCTGAAAACCAGGCCCGGCTACATTTCAACCAAACTCCATCGGTCCCTATCGCCTGAGGCGAAGTACTTGCTTATCAATGTGGCGCAATGGGAGAGCCCCGAAGCCTATAAGGCCGCCACTGTATTGATGCGCAAGGAAGCCAATCTTCCGAAGATTGAAGGCGTGGTTCCGGGGCCTGGGCTCTACGAAGTGATCCGCGATTAGACTACTATATACGGTATTTCAGAGGTCCCTGCGCCACTACCAAGGCATACCCCGACATCTTCTAGGCGTCTTTCTGGCGAGAGGTGAGCGCGATGTGTGGGACCAGCGGGACTCATGAGCATTTGGGAACTCCCCCCAGGCCAAGACCTGAAAAGGTACTGGTGCGGTTTGGCTGAATGCATGCTCCTAAGGTCGAGCCAATTCAGTCGCCGGGTGATATGCTAATATTCTGTATGCATTTCGAACGCTTGCCGGAGCCATAGATGAAACCCGAAACACGCGCCAAACTCCGCGGCGTTGCTACCGCCACCATCACCACCGCTCTCTATAAGCGCGGCTTTCGGAATCAGATGATTCAGGGGGTTACACCTGTTGGTGCAGGCAAGGCTGAGGCGATGGTCGGGCCGGCCTATACGCTGCGCTATATCCCGGCGCGGGAGGATTTGAATGGGCTGGAGGTTTTTCGGGACCCGGCGCATCCACAGCGTAAAGGCGTTGAGGAATGCCCTGAAGGCCATGTGATGGTGATCGACAGCCGGAAGGATGCGCGTGCGGCTTCGGCTGGTGGTATTCTGGTGACGCGGTTGATGGTGCGCGGCGTTGAAGGCGTTGTATCCGATGGCGGGTTCCGGGATAGCCCTGAAATTGGTGCGATGAAAATTCACGCCTATCACGCCCGCCCGTCCGCCCCGACAAACCTAACGCGCCATCAAGCGATAGACTTGAACGTGCCCATCGGCTGCGGCGACGCGCCGGTATTTCCAGGCGATATCATCGTTGGTGATGGTGAGGGTGTTGTGGTGATCCCCGCACATCTGGCGGATGAGATTGCTGATGAAGCAGTTGAAATGACCGCCTATGAGGATTTCGTGACCGAACGCGTCCAAGGTGGTGCCACGATCAAAGGGCTGTATCCACCGACAGACCCCGCGAACTTAGATCTCTTTGCAGAATGGCGGGCGAAAAACGGTCGTTAATTTGCAGTTTTCTGCTGATCCCTGAACGCCCGCAGAAGGCGGAGGTTCTTAGTATTGGCTCTATGGGCCACATCAAAAACATCGCCGACGATCGGTATGGCACCCAGGATCAGGTCTACCAGAATGTTCCAGCACATCTGGAGGATCAGGCTGAACGGCGCGCCCTGACGCATGGCAGCGAGGACAAAGCCGAGCGAAATTGCACCCGTCGCCAAGTCACCGACACCGGGAATCAGGCCGATCAGTGCGTCCAGGCCGAACCGGATGTTGGTGCCGGGAATGCGGAAGGCGCGGTCGAGCCAGAATTCCAATGTATCGAGACTGGATGTCCGTTTGCTCAAAACCGCGCCCCGCTTGCTCTATACAGCGTTGGACGATTTACCGCCCGGCCCCATTAGCAACCACAGGATGAAGCCGATCACTGGCACCACCAGGATAATCAGAACCCAAAGCAATTTGGCACCCGTAGAGGCACCACTGCCCAGTATTTTTACAATCGCATAGACAACTGCGATCAATAAGAGAAGGCCAAGAAGGCCACTGCCGATTTCCATAATCTAGTCCTTTGTTGACAAACGATGCAGCAGCAACGCGCTTTGAAGCCATACAGTTCCAAAGCGCTACTTTCGACCCCTCCGTTCCGTGGTTGCAATCGCGCTAACTGCAATGAAAATCACGATGCCGCCAATAATTGTTGGTGCGTCTGGGACCTCCAAATACAGCAGGAAGCCCAAAACAGCCGCGAACGGCAGGCGCAGGTAATCAAACGGCATCACCACACTTGCCTCCCCGGCTGCCAACGCCCGGGTGATGCACATGTGGGCGGCCAAGCCTGAGATAACAAGCAGGACAATCCAGGGAATGTTCGCGATGGAGGGCGTCACCCAATAATAGACAGCCGGTACTAAGGACAGCATGGCTAGGCTGGCATTCTGAATAAACACCATCCGGTTTGCCGGCTCCGTGTCCGACATATATTTCACGAAGGTGTTGGATATCGCATAGAACACGGATGCGCCCAGTAGCATGAGCGTCGCCGGGCCAATTTCAATAAACCCTGGCCGCACGATGATCAGCATGCCAGCAAAGCCGACCATGGTCGCGGCCCAGCGGAACCAACCCGGCCGTTCCCCCAAAACCAGCATGGCCAGCAGGATGGTGAACAGCGGATATGTGGATTGAATGGCAACGGAATCCGCCAGTGTCGTCAGCCCGACGGCATGGAACCAGAGCATCATCGCCGTGAACGTGGACAGGCAGCGACCCGTGTGGGCAAGCGGTCGCTTACTCAGCACACCCTGCCAACCTGCCCTGAACGCCCAAGGCAGCAGCAAGCTTACAGAAAACGCAGCACGGAAAAACAGAATTTCAGCCGTCGGCAGGCTGGATGATAATTCGCGCACACTGACCACAAGCGCCGTGAACGCAACGCTGGCGCCGATCATCCACAAAATGGCTTTTAGATTGTTTGGCTGTGTGACCGGCCCCGGCCCCACCTGTGTATCTTCAACCGGCGCATCCGCATTCGGCGGCGCTTCAACTGGCGCTTCAATTGATGGGGCTGCGGCAGGTGTATTCGGTGCATACCAGCGTGGCGCGCTCATTGGGCAGTGCCAATGCAAATGCCGCACGCCACAGAAACCGCGCCTATACCAAACATAAAAAGACGCAGTCCCTAAATTTGCTTTGGCCCCATCGCCGCCCACCCGATCCCCCAATCGGGCGGGCGTGCAATGGGACTATAGCGGATCGCGTTTAGCTTTTCGTCTTCAGCAAATCGCGAATTTCTTCCAGCAGCACTTCTTCGCGTGGCGGTGCTTTTGGCGCTTCCGGTGCGGCTTCCTCTTTCTTCTTCAGCTTGTTCATCTGTTTGATGACCATGAAGATCGCGAAAGCGACGATCAGGAAATTGATCACAGTGTTGACGAAGACACCGTAGTTGATCGTCGCAGCACCTGCTTCTTTTGCAGCCGCTAGGGACGCATACTCGCCACCTGACAGATTCAGGAACATTTCGGTGAAATCAACACCACCCAACAGCACGCCAATTGGCGGCATGATGATATCATTCACCAGCGAGGTGACGATTTTACCGAAGGCCGCACCAATGATCACACCGACCGCAAGGTCGATGACATTGCCGCGCATAGCAAACTCTTTGAACTCTTTAAGCATAGGGTCATAACCCCTTTTTGTGATTACCGCCCACGCCAACCTTTGTTAAGGCCCCCAGAAGCGCTGCGTGTCCTTTTACGGGACTTGCGCGCCATGCATAAGGGGCAAAAGGCCTAAGCACGTTTCAATTTGCGACGAATCAGGTCGATTCACCCAGTTTTTGCCCTGGCGCCAGTCTTGCTCAATAGGGATATGTCGGTTGACCTCGTGTCTATCGACGGGAGACCTGCCAAACGAACCCCCAAGCGTGCGGTGGGTCTCCACAAATAGAGAAGGTGCCGTCCGCAACCCCAAGTGCGGGCGGCACCTTCTTTTTTGTTCAGCGTGCCGGTACGGTCGCCTGAGAGAATTCTTGATGAGGATGTCCCGATGCCTGATTGGCTTTCAACAGACCAAATGTTGGTCATAGCGGAAACCTATGGCGTGCCGATGGTCGGCGCGATCCTGGTTCTGATTATCGGCTGGACGCTTTCCAGCATTATTGCCAACGGCTTCGCGCGCCTGCTCGCCCGGACCGGGCGGATCGACGAAACGCTGCGGTTGTTCTTCCGCAGCTTGATGAAATACCTGATCCTCGCGGTCACCATCATCGCCGTATTGGAGATGTTTGGCGTAAAAACGACCAGTTTGGTCGCCGTATTAGGTGCGGCATCGCTCGCGATTGGTTTGGCCCTGCAAGGCACGCTGCAAGATCTGGCAGCGGGCGTTATGTTGATGATCTTCCGGCCCTTCCGCGTCGGGGAATTTGTTGAAGCCGGCGGTCAGACGGGGACCATCAAAGAGGTCAACCTGTTCATCACCGAAATGGCAACGCCGGATAATTTGCAGATCACAGTGCCGAACAGCAAAATGTGGGGCACGGCGGTTAAGAACTTCAGCCGTTACCCAACCCGGCGCGTGGATTTGGTATTCGGGATTTCCTATGACGATGACATTGGCAAAGCGATGGATGTTATCCGCGAAGTCGTACAGGCGGATGATCGGGGCTTGGCCGAACCGGCCCTGTTCATGGCCGTTACAACACTCAATAACAGTTCCGTCGATATCACGACCCGTGTTTGGTGTAACTCTAGTGACTTCTTTGGGCTGAAAACTGATCTCACCCGGAATGTCAAAGAAGCCTTTGATAAGGCTGGCATCACCATTCCCTATCCCCATATGCAGGTTGTTATGCAGGCAAAAGCTGGGGATACGGCGTAGAACCGCCTTTCGCCGCCAGACCCCTTCGGCTATATCAGGCCTGACTGCCCGGAACGGAGCCCTTCGCGCCCATGTTGACCCCCCTCGACTTTGAAAAGCCGATCCTAGAGCTTGAAGCCAAGGTCGAGGACCTTCGCCAGTTGGCGGAAACCGACGGCATGGACATCACCGAAGAAACGCAGAAGCTTGAGGCGCGCATGCAGCGCAGCCTGGAGCAGATGTATACGAAGCTTACCCCGTGGCAGCGGGTGCAGGTCGCGCGCCATCCAAACCGCCCCCGGGCGCTTGATGTGATCGCAAGGCTTTTCCAAGATTTCACGCCGCTTGCTGGCGACCGCCTTTATGGCGAGGACCAAGCTGTCATCGGCGGTATCGGGCGCTTTCGTGGGCGGAGTGTTGTGGTTATCGGCCAGGAAAAAGGGGGAGACACTGCCAGCCGCCTCAAACGCAATTTCGGCATGGCGCACCCTGAAGGCTACCGCAAAGCCATGCGGCTCATGCGGCTGGCTGATCAGTTCAAACTGCCGGTGATGAGCTTCGTCGATACACCAGGCGCCTATCCCGGCATTGAAGCTGAAGAGCGCGGCCAAGCAGAAGCGATCGCAAGCTGCCTGCAGCGTGGCATGGAATTAGAAACGCCGTTTATTGCCTCTGTCCTCGGCGAAGGCGGGTCCGGCGGTGCAGTTGCGATTGCGGCGGCGGACAAAGTGCTCATGTTCGAGCATTCGGTGTATTCCGTAATCTCACCCGAAGGCTGCGCGTCCATCCTGTGGCGTTCAGCAGAGCACGCACCCGACGCTGCAGAAGCGCTGAAGCTGACAGCGGCCGATCTGCACCGGCTTGGCGTAGCGGATACTGTCGTAAAAGAGCCCGTTGGCGGTGCGCACCGCGCCCCGATGGAGGCCATCGACAGCCTTGGCGACGCCATGGCGGACGCGCTGGCAGATGTCGAACGCGATGGCCTGGATGGCCCCGCGCTGCGTCAACGCCGCCGCGAGCGCTTCCTCAAAATGGGCGGGTGACGCCGGGTGACGCCGGATTAGTCTTGCGCGGCTAATCGCCGATCACGTGCTAAATCAAGCTTATAGGTTGCCTGACATTTAGCGACGAGGCGGCCTGAAGCGTCCCGCGCGACAGCGTCTACAATCGTCAGGATTCCGCCACGGGATACGACGGTCCCTTCTGCGATCAGGTCTTCTTGGTGGCCGGGGCCGATATAGTTGATCGTCAGGGATACGGTCGTGCCGCGCGTTGTCGGCTTAGCATCGGGCGTCGCCCATGCGGCACAAGTCGCCGCCGTGTCCAGCAGTGCTGCCGTCGCACCGCCATGGATGATATTCAGGCCATTCATGACCTCAGGGCTCGCCGCCATCCGGACGAGAACCCTATCGACCTCCACATGGTCAACGCTGAGGCCGACATGCTCACCGAATGGGCCCTTGGCAATCACATTATAAATACGGTCAATCGCAGCGGGCGAAAGGTCGTTAGCGCTCATAGATCTGGTTCCAGTTTAGAAAGAAGCGCACGCGGTCCCACCTCCCCCAGAATAGGGAGATGGCGAGACCGCGCTTCATAAAGCGGAGATACGCGCTAACGGTGCTCCGTCGAGAGCTTGTTTTCAAGATGCCGTGCGTAACGGGACATCGCGAAGCAGCCGATGAAGTAGACCAGCGCCGCAAACAAATACGGTTCATCGACAAGGCCAATCCAATCGGTTGCCTCAGACATGGCTTGAACCATGCCGAGCAGATCGAACAGTCCAATAATCGCCACCAGCGTCGTGTCCTTAAACAGACCGATGAAGTTGGAGAGAATGTTCGGGATCATCAGCTTCAAGGCTTGCGGCATGATGATGAGGCCGGTCGTCCGCCAATAGCCCAAGCCCATAGCAGCCGCAGCTTCATACTGGCCGCGCGGGATTGATTGCAATCCGCCACGCACCACTTCCGCCATATAGGCCGCCGCAAACAGGCAGACCGCGATGATCGCCCGCAGGAGCTTATCGAAGGTGACACCTTCGGGCAGGAACAACGGCACCATGGTGGTCGCCATGAACAGCACTGTGATCAGTGGGACAGATCGGAAGACCTCAATAAAGACCACGCAGACAATGCGGATCAGCGGCAGTTTGGACCGTCGCCCCAGTGCCAGCACAATGCCGGCAGGCAAAGCGAACGTGATGCCAATGCCAGCAACCACCATCGTCACGAACAATCCACCCCAGCGGACGGTGCGGACAACTTCAAGCTCAACCCCAGACCATACAATCGAAACGGCCGCCCAAAGCGCCAGCAACAGCAGCATCCGGGACTTTAGGCTTATCATGCCAAACTTCTGTTCGAGCAGCTTGCCAAGGGGTTTGCCAGCAAACAGTTCCAGCAGGAGATTGATCATGGCCCAGATGAAGCAGGCGATGCCAAGCGCGCTGACAATGGTCCAGAAAATGCCTTTTTCGCCGCCATAGAACAGGTAGGACGTGAACAGCGGGTAGGTCAGAACCAGCCCCGCCGCCGTTGGTAGTTTCACCGTGACGCGGGACAGGAATAGCGGAACCATCCAGGCGACCAACACGAAAAACCCAAGATTGACGCGCCAGCGTTCGTCGACGTTATAGAGGCCGTAGATGAACTGATGGAACCAGAGCCGCGGCCCCGCCCAACAAGCGCCTTCCGGGCTTTTGTTCATGCATTCACGGCGGTTGGCGGCATCCCAGACAGAATCAAGGATGCCCCAAGTCACCAAGTGCCGAACCAACATAAAGATGATAACGGCGCAGATGATCGTGATGATCGTATCCAGCCACGTGGCGAACAGGTTCTGCTTCATCCACGCAAGCGGGCCGACGGACAGGCCCGGCGGCAGGCGGGCCGGTTTCGGGTTAAACGGCTCGGCGTCTCGCGTGACGCCAGCTTTTGCCATATCAGTCTCGGAGTGCGTATCGCTCATTGCTTAGCGCTCCTGCAACTGGACGCGGCGGTTGTAGATATTCAGCAGGCCTGAAATCGACAAACTCACCACCATGTAGAACAGCATCGTCGTCGCCACGATTTCAATGGCACGGCCCGCCTGGTTCAGCGAGGTCTGCATCCAAAGCCCGACCAAATCCGGATAGGCAATCGCGACAGCCAGGGACGAGTTCTTGACGATGTTCAGATATTGGCTGATCAGCGGCGGAATAATCGCCCGCATTGCCTGCGGGATAACCACCAGCTTGAGCGTGCGACTGCGCGGGAGGCCAAGCGAAAGTGCGGCTTCCGTCTGGCCTTTGCCGACGGACTGGATACCGGCACGGACGATTTCAGCGATAAAGGCTGACGTATACACCGTCAGCGCGATCAAGAGTGCCAGAAAGGGGGGTGGCACAGCCCATCCACCTTGATAATTGAACCCTTTCAGGGTTGGCACTTCCCATGTGAGCGGCGCACCTGTCAGCACAAATACGGCGGCGGGAGCGGCAACCAGCACCGCCAGCGCCTTCCAAGCATAGCTAGGCGCATCACCGGTGGCTTCCCGCTGGGCGCGGGCAGCGCGGCGGAACATGAACGTCAGCGCAAGACCAGCAATAATGGCAATGCCCGTGATCCAAAACAGCTCACCCGGGACCGCTGCTGTTGCATAAAACCCACGGTTATTCAGCACGAATACGCCAAACACCAATTCAAACGCCTGTTTAGGCGGCGGCAACAGCGTGAACACGCCAAGATACCAGACAAATATTTGCAGCAGGAGCGGCGTGTTACGAACGATCTCCACATATGAAGCTGCCAGCCGGGCGATCAGCCAGTTATGGGACAAGCGCGCGATGCCCATAATGAAGCCAAACAGGGTGGCAAAAATGATCGCGATCACAGAAACAAATAGCGTATTGACCACACCCACCAGGAAAACCCGGCCGAATGTATCTGTCGGTTGATAATCAATCAGATGAAAGCCGATGCTGAATCCAGCCGTCGAGCTTAAAAAATCAAACCCGGCGGTCAGGCCGCGCTTTTCCATATTATAAATCGTCTGGCTGACCAGATAATACCCGGCCAGAACAATCAGCGTTCCAACAATAGCTTGGGCGACGAGACCGCGAATTTTCGGGTCACTGGCCATGCGCGAGAAACGGCTGCGCTCTGGCCCATGCGCAGTATTTCCTGCGCGTACTGGCGAATTCATTGCCAAAAGCCCCCTGTCAGAAGCTTAAATCGATCAAAGAAACGATGGGGCGGGCCGCAGGATTGGCCCCGTCTATCCCGCCCCTTCGCGTAGCGCTTCAAGCCTGGCTGGCGCAATTACTACGCCAGCCAGAGCCTGCAGTTTTGCTTACCGGAATGGCGGGGAGTAGATCAGGCCGCCATTGGTCCAGAGCGCATTCAAGCTGCCTGCACGCGGGATGTTGACCGGAGTCTTTTCGCCGATGTACCGCTCGTACACTTCGCCGTAGTTACCCACCATCTTGATGATGTTGTAGGCCCAGTCATTGGAGAGGCCGAGGCCGGTGTGAAGGTTGCCTTCAGCGCCCAGCAGACGGCGCACTTCCGGGTTCTTGGAGTTGGCGCGCATGTCGTCAACGTTCCCGGAGTTAATGCCCAGCTCTTCAGCGGTGATCATAGCGAAAACGCTCCAGCGGACGATATCGCCCCACTGATTGTCGCCTTCACGCACCACAGGGCCGAGCGGCTCTTTGGAAATCGTTTCTGGCAGGATCGTGTACTTGGACGGATCCGGGAACGCAGACCGGCGGGACGCCAAGCCAGATTTATCGTTGGTGTAAACGTCGCAACCGCCCTTAAGGAACGTTTCGATCAGCACGTTCACGTCTTCAAACGTAACCGGCTTGAAGTTCATGCCCTGGGAACGGAAGTAATCGGACAGGTTCAATTCGGTCGTTGTGCCGGTCAGCACGCAAACAGCAGCGCCATCAAGCTCTTTGGAAGAGGTGATGCCGGATTCTTTGGAGACCAAGAAACCCTGGCCGTCATACATAGTGACGGTCGTGAAATCGAGGCCCAGCTGCGTGTCACGCGTCGCAGTCCACGTCGTGGTACGGGACAGCATGTCGCTTTCGCCATTCGCGAGCGAGGTAAAGCGCACCTGGCTGGTGACGGACTGGAATTCGATTTTGCTGGGGTCGCCCAGCACTGCGGCGGCGACAGCGCGGCAGAACGCGACATCGTGGCCGGACCAGTTGCCGTTAGAGTCCAGGTTATAGAAGCCTGGGTTCGGCTGACCGACCTGGCAGTTCATGTAGCCGCGGTCCTGGACGACCTGAAGGGTCGATTTATCTTGGGCCTGGGCTGATGCCGTAGCGCCGACGGCAAGTGCCGCTGCCGCCATGACGGTATGTTTGAGTTTCATAGGTAGCTTCCCTTATTCTGCTGGGCTTGAGCGCCCTGCAATCGTTAAGCAAACATTATGCCAGACGTAAGAAACGCCTGATTTCGTAGCGGCTGAACATCATGCATCAGCCAACTTGCCTAAAAGGACAGCACAAATACCTTCCTGTGCAAACCTTTATGAGCAATGCGGGCGTAGTATAAGAGTTTCTTAACCATGGAAACAGTCAATGTGCGGACGGTATCATCTCTCAACCCCGCCAGAAGCGCTGGCGACGATCTTCGGCTTCATCGATTTGCCGAACCTTGCAGCCCGCTGGAATATCGCGCCGACGCAATCCGCGCCGATTATCCACGCTGAGGAGTCTGGCGAGGAGTCTGGCGCGCGCCGGATGGAGATGGCGCGCTGGGGGCTCGTGCCGCCCTGGGCCAAAACGCCCAATGCCAAGGGCCAATATGACGGCCCGCCGCTGATTAACGCGCGCGGCGAAACAATCGCTGAAAAACCCGCTTTCCGGGATTCATTCAGACATTCCAGAGTGTTGACCCCTGCCGATGGCTTCTACGAATGGACCGGCAAAGGCAAGGATAAGCGCGCATTCTGTATCCGACCCACCACGCAACACGCATTTGCGTTCGCAGGAATAGCAGCCGCCATGCCGTCCGGTTTTGATGGCCCCGCGCGGAGTTTCAGCATTGTCACCACAGAAGCCAATGCCACGCTGACGCCAATTCATCATCGGATGCCAGTGGTTATTCCAGTTGATTTGGCACCAGTTTGGTTGAGCGGAACACCCGCTGAAGCGGCAGAATTAATTTCTGCAGCGCCCGAAAATTTTTTTGAATTCTACGAGGTAGACACGCGCGTCGGGAATGTTAGAGAAGACGACTCGCGACTGCTGGACCCATTGCCGGACCGGCAGATTGAAGATTCGGCGGAACCAGACCCGCCAAAACCGAACCAAATGTCGTTATTCTAAGGAAGTATCCATGCGCACATATTTAAAGCAATCAAGCCAGCGGGAAGGCTTCGATCGCCCCGCCGTTGAAGCCGCCGTGCGCAAGATGCTGGCCGACATCCAAGAAAACGGCGACGACGCCATCCAGCGCTACGCCCGTGATCTTGATAAATGGGAAAACGCTGACTTCCGCATGTCCAATGATCGGATCATGGCGGTGGAGAAGAACCTCTCCAAGGTCTTCAAGGAAGACATCGCCTATGCGCTGAAGCAGGTCCAAGACTTCGCTAAGGCCCAACGCGACACCATGCAAGAACTGGAAATTGAACTGCAACCAGGCGTCATGCTTGGCCATAAGCACATCCCGATGAAGGCTGCCGGCTGCTATACACCGGGCGGTAAGTATCCCCTGGTCGCAGGATCGATCATGTCCGCTGGCGTGGCACAGGTTGCTGGCGTTAAAACCATTGTCGGCTGTGCTCCGCCCCGGGATGAAAACGGCGTTTATCCGCAGACGCTCTATGCCTTCCACGCATCAGGGGCGACTGATATTTTCGCCCTTGGCGGCGTGCAGGCGCTTGCTGCTATGGCTTATGGCCTGGTTGACGTTCCAGCCTGTGATCTCCTGATCGGCCCCGGCAATCCCTATGTCGCCGAAGCCAAACGCCAACTCTTTGGTACGGCTGGCATCGACCAATTGGCTGGCCCAACCGAAACACTGATCATCGCTGACGACAGCTGCAGCGCATCCCTAGTCGCAACGGACCTGTTGGGCCAGGCAGAGCATGGTCCCGATAGTCCCTGCTGGCTGGTCACCACATCCCGCAAACTGGCGGAAGATGTACTGGTTGAGGTTGAGGCGCAGCTGGAAACGCTGCCAACGGCGGAAGTCGCCAAACAGGCATGGGCCGATTATGGCGAAGTCGTAATCGTCGAGACGGATGCTGAGGCCGTAGAGATCGCGGACGAATACGCGCCAGAACACCTCCAAATTATGACCGCCAATGATGACTATTTCCTGGAAAACCTCTCCAATTACGGCAGCTTGTTTGTCGGTGAGGCAACAACCGTGGCCTATGGCGATAAGGGTGTTGGCACCAACCACATCCTCCCCACCGGCCGCGCCGCGCGGTACACTGGTGGCCTTTGGGTAGGTAAATTCCTGAAAACCGTGACCTGGCAGCGTTTGACACCGGAAGCAAGCCGCACTGTCGCCCCCGTCATCAGCCGCATATCGGAAAGCGAAGGCATGCTGGCCCACGCTATTACCGCTGATGTCCGCCACGCCCGTTATGCGCCCAAGAATGAGGCGTAGCGATCTGCCCTGCTGGTAACGGTATTTTATCGCCCCATCGCTATCCTGTTTGCTGTCTGACGCTCCGGGGGCAGGGACTGAAGAATGGCGACAGAGACCAGAACGATTATTTTCGACGAAGCTGAGCTGATGCAGGCCGCTTATGCTTACTGCCTTAGAAAGGGTGTGGATTTGCCGCGCGCGAAGCTGCAACGTGTGCTGGCAGAACCCGAAGCGACCGGCGTCGTCAGGCTCATGTTTGAAGCCCAGGATGCCTCACAGACAGAAATTGCGCTGAGTTATAGCCAAATGGCAGCGGCGCTCATCATGCATTGTGGCGTGATCGGCGTGCCACTGCCACGCTTTAGCCGCAAGCGCCTAACCCCCGCAGGTGAAGGCATGGCGCTGATCATTCGCCTACCGGAATACGCGGGCGAAGCTGAGGACGCCCCCGCCCGCATCACGACGAGTGCCAAAGGCGTCGAGGCGCTCGTCACGCACGTTTATGCGCCAACAGGCTAAGGCCTAAATCAGCGGGTTGGCGCCCGCCCCCAGATTGCCGTTAACATGCGCGCCTCAGCTTTTATCAGGAGGCATACATGGACGATTTATTCGATCTTTCGGGGCAAACCGCTCTCATCACCGGCTCGACCAAAGGCATCGGCAAGGCCATCGCCTGCCGCATGGCGCAATATGGTGCCAATGTCGTGGTTTCCAGCCGCAAGGCAGACGTTTGCGACGCCGTCGCAGCAGAAATTAATGAAAAATGGGCGGGCCGGGGTGGCTCCGCCACAGCGATCCCCTGCCACATTGGCCACAAAGACCAACTCCAAGCGCTCGTCGATCAAACCCAGGACAAGCTTGGGCCAATTGATATCCTGGTGCCGAACGCTGCGGTTAATCCGTATTACGGCCCATCTGCCGACATGCCAGATTCGGCGTGGGACAAGATTATGGAAACCAATGTGCGCAGCACCTTCTGGCTCTGCAATATGGTCATTCCGGGCATGGCCGAACGCGGCAAAGGTGCGGTGACAATCATCGCGTCGATTTCTGGCTTGAAAGCGGCTGTTGAGCTCTTCGCCTATTCCATCTCCAAGGTGGCAGAACACCAACTCGCACGGAACCTCGCGGCTGAATATGGCCCTAAGGGCGTGCGCGTGAACGCCATTGCGCCTGGCCTCATTAAAACCGATTTCGCCAAGGCGTTATGGACAGACCCGGTCCGGCTTGAACAGATCAACAATCGCATGCCGCTCCGCCGTCTTGGCGATCCGGATGAGATTGCGGGCGCGGCGATGTTCCTTTCATCCAAGGCCGGGGCTTATATGTGCGGCCAAGTCATCAACGTTGATGGTGGTGCCGCGATCTCTCCATAAATCGCGATTAGGGCCGGGAACGGTGCGGGCTGTCATATCGGGATAAAACGTCCTAAATATGCAACCTGCCGCTTCCGGCCCCTTCCTATTCTTCGCGGATTGCCATGACGACGCTCAATGCGGTCCTGCCGCTATTCGCCATGATCGGCCTTGGCTTTTTGGCCGCTCGTATGCGTTTGCTGAACGAAGCGGCGATTCAGGGCCTCGTCAACTACATCTTCTTCTTCGCGATCCCGCCCATGCTCATTGTTATGTTGAGCAAGGCGGACCCCGAAAAGCTGCTGGCGGGCGGCCCGTTCTTAATGGCGATGTTCAGCGCGGAGCTTGCAGTGGCATTGCTAGCCGCGTTTTGGGCCAGATGGACGTACGGGAGAGTCGGCCCGGCGGCATATGGCATCCTCGGCTTCTCCGCCTGTTTCTCCAATGGCGTGCTGCTGGCCGTGCCGCTCGTTGTCGCAGCATTTGGCCCAGAAGCAGCCGCTCCGGCGCTGGTGCTGGTGACGCTGGATATTCTGCTGTTTGTCGCGGTCACAGGCTTGCTCGAATATGGCCAGATGGGCGGGCGCGCCGCTATGTCGGGCGCGGCTAAGGCTGCAGCGCTTAATCCTGTCATCGTCGGCACCATCATCGGTCTGGCGCTGGCTTTCACGGGCACAACACTGCCAGGTCCATTAGATGCCTTGGTGAAGTTTTTGGGGCCAGCAGCACCACCAACGGCGCTATTTGCCCTAGGTGCTACCCTAGCGCTCCGGCCAGTTAGCGCCGCATCCGCCAAACCGGCTGGAGTGCTGACGATATTGAAACTGTTTGTGCAGCCCGCATTGGCTGCACTCATCCTGTTTTCCATCCCCGGGATTGATCCCATATGGCGCGCGGCAGGCATTGTATATGCCGCGGCACCGATAGGGTTGAACGCCTATCTTTTCGCCCGCCGCTATGAGGTTGGCGTATCCCCGGTATCAACCGCAATCGTTGTATCGACCGCCATTTCCGTCATCACTTTAAGCGCGCTGCTGATCTGGTTCGGCGACCGGGTTTGACGCCGCCAGAAGAATGCGGCGATCCGCCTATTGCGCTGCAGCATTTCCAGCGTTAGCCAACTCTAGCGAACGCCCACCTTCCTCTCCCAGGTTCATCAAACAGGACCCATCGCCATGGCGAGCAAACCGACGACCCAACCGAACAATCCGCTTTTCTCCTCCGGCCCTTGCACGAAACGCCCGGGCTGGACGCCATCCGCCCTAGCCGGGGCCTCACTTGGCCGGTCGCATCGCTCTACAGAGGGCAAAGGCAAACTGGCGGAAGTCATTGACCGCTCCAAAGCCCTGCTGGGCATGCCAGATGATTGGCGCCTTGCCGTTGTTCCAGGCTCCGACACGGGTGCTGTCGAAATGGCGCTCTGGTCAATGCTGGGCGCGCGCGGCGTTGATAGCCTTGTATGGGAAAGCTTCGGCAAGACCTGGGCGACGGACCTCAAATCCCACTTGAAGCTCGACAATGCTCGCATCATTGATGCGCCCTATGGCGAGATTGCGGATTTGTCCGCTGCCGACTGGTCAAATGACGTCGTGTTCTGCTGGAACGGCACCACATCTGGCGTGCGCGTGCCAAACGGCGACTGGATCCCTGACGACCGCGAAGGCCTCGCCATTTGCGACGCGACATCCGCCGCATTTGCTATGGACCTTCCCTGGAACAAGCTGGATGTCGTTACTTGGTCTTGGCAAAAAGCCATGGGCGGGGAAGCGGCCCACGGCATGCTCGCCCTCGGCCCCCGCGCCGTTGAGCGTCTAGAAAACTACACGCCCCCATGGCCGCTGCCCAAGGTCTTCCGCATGACCAAAGGCGGCAAGCTCATTGAAGGCCTGTTCCGGGGCGAAACGCTGAACACCCCTTCCATGCTCTGTGTCGAAGATGCAATCGACGCGCTGAAATGGATGGAATCTGCTGGTGGCGGCGCTGCAATGGTCGCCCGCTCTGACGCGTCCCTTGCTGCGGTTGCGGACTGGGTAGCAGCCACGCCCTGGGTCGATTTCCTGCCTGCCAGCGCAGATATCCGCTCCTCCACATCCATCTGCCTTAAATATGTTGAGCCAGAGGTGGCGACTATGCCCACTGATGATCTTCGCGCATTCTCCAAGGCGCTGGCAGGTCGGCTCGAGGCTGAAGGCATTGCCTTTGACACCAATAACCACCGCGACGCGCCACCAACCCTACGCATCTGGGGCGGTGCCACGGTTGAGCCAACTGATATGGCCGCATTGCTGCCTTGGCTCGACTGGTCCTACCACGAGACTAAAGCCGCTCTCGCCAAAGCTGCCTAAAGGATAGAATCCCATGGCTAAAGTACTGATTTCGGACAAGCTTTCCGAACGCGCCATCGATATTTTCCGGGAACGCGGCCTGGAGGTTGATTTCAAACCCGGCCTCTCGGTCGAAGAGCAGATGGCCATTATTGGCGATTATGATGGCCTCGCCATCCGCTCCGCCACCAAGGTGACAGCAGAAATGCTGGCAGCCGCCCCCAATCTCAAATTGGTTGGGCGCGCCGGTATTGGTGTTGATAATGTGGATATTCCGGCAGCGACCGCACGCGGCGTTGTTGTCATGAATACCCCCCATGGCAACACGATCACCACCGCAGAACACGCCATCGCCATGCTGTTCGCGACCGCTCGCCAAATTCCGGCAGCGGATGCGTCTACACAGGCCGGGAAGTGGGAAAAATCCCGCTTCATGGGCGTTGAGCTGACGGCCAAAACACTCGGCCTAATCGGCTGCGGCAACATTGGCGCAATCGTTGCTGAACGGGCACTTGGCTTGCGCATGCGCGTTCTGGCCTATGATCCGTTCCTATCGGAAGACCGCGCCCGCGACCTGGGCGTTGAAAAAGCGGACCTGGACACCGTTCTTGCCCGCGCCGATTTCATCACCCTGCACACCCCCATGACCGACCAAACGCGTGGCATGATCAATGCTGAAGCGCTGGCGAAGTGCAAACCGGGCGTGCGGATTGTGAACTGCGCGCGCGGCGGTCTCGTGGTCGAGGACGATCTGGCGGCGGCGCTTGAATCCGGCCATGTCGCTGGTGCTGCGTTTGATGTGTTCGTTGAGGAACCGGCAAAAACGAACAGTCTGTTCGGCAAGCCAAACTTCATCGCAACGCCACATTTGGGCGCATCAACCGAAGAAGCCCAAGAAAATGTGGCCCTTCAGGTCGCTGACCAGATGGCCGATTACCTGCTGACAGGTGCAGTATCCAACGCGATCAATATGCCGTCCATTTCGGCGGAAGACGCACCGAAACTGAAGCCATATATGGAACTCGCCAGCCGCCTCGGTAGCTTCGCCGGGCAGTTGACAGAAACTGGCCTGAAGAAGGTGACGCTGACATATCGCGGCCAGGTCGCAGCGCTGAATACACGCCCGCTGACAGCGATTGCGCTGGAAGGCCTGCTGAAACCGCTGGTCAACAGCGTTAACATGGTGAATGCCCCCGTCCTTGCCCGTGAGCGCGGGATTGAGGTTGTTGAGGTCAGCAACGAAGAGATCGAAAACTATCAAGCAACGATCACCGTCAGCGTTGAAACAGACCGGCGCAGCCGGTCCGCGTCTGGCGCAATCTTCGGCGGCGAACCCCGCTTGGTGCAATTACATGACGCGCGCATGGAAGCAGAACTCCAGGGTGAGATGCTGTTTGTCCGCAATGCTGATAAGCCGGGCTTCATTGGCCGATTGGGTTCTGCCCTTGGCGACGCTGGCGTGAATATCGCCAACTTCCATCTGGGCCGGGCTGAAGGTGATGGCTCTGCTGTCGCGCTTATCCAGCTAGACGGCACATGCCCGCCGGATATGGTCAAAACCTTGGAAGCGCTGCCGGATGTGCTGACCGTTCGCCAGCTTAAGTTCGACTAATGCGGCTGGCGCTGGCGACCCTCTGTTTCCTGGTGGCGACAGCGCCTGCTGTAGCGCGCGCTGATGCACCACCAACAATTCCAGATGGCAGCGTGGCTGAAGGCACCCGCGATATCGCCCGCACTTGGCTGGCGGAACCAACAGATCGCTATCCCCACGGCGTATTGGGCGACGCGCTGGAAGCCAATGCGCTGGTGGTGGAAGGGCGGGATGGCACTATCAGCATTCATCGCCTGAACGATGACACCGTGTTCGAATTCTTGACGCCAATGTTGGCAGATATTGACGGCGACGGCCTGGACGAAGCCTGGGTCGTCCGCGCAGACGCAAGGGACGGTGGCCGCCTTGAGGGCTACGGATTGGCAGCAGGTAAACTCATCCGCCGCTATGAAGGGCCTGCCATTGGAAATGGTTTTCGGTGGCTCAACCCAATAGGCATCGGTGACTTTGACGGCGACGGTAAAGCCGAAGCCGCCTATATCGAAACGCCGCATATTGGTGGCGTGCTGACAGTGCTGAAAGCGAAAGGCGACAAGCTGGAAATCACAGCGCGGGCGATTACCGCCTATTCTACCCATAAGATCGGCTCAACATCCCTGGACCTTGGTGCCATTGCGGATATTGACGGCGATGGTGCCGAAGATTTCATCCTGCCGAACCAGGTCCACGACCGCATTGCCATCGTCAGCCTTATGAATGGCAAGCTGGTCGAACGCTGGCGCAGTAAGCGCCTGACACGGATCATTGGTGGGTTGCGTGTGACGCCAACAGACAGCGGCTTTCAGGTCACTTACCGAACAACCGGCGGCGCTGAAAACCAGGTTACAGTCAGCGTGAGTGATCTAACCCAATAGGGCACGCGCGCCTCCTCATTTCAAACAATCCCAGTCAAGGTCAAGCGCTAGCTTTGAAGCCGTTTCGGGCTATGCTGTACGGGTTCTGAGAAATGGAGAAGCCCCATGCCCGTCAACAATCGTATTGCTGACCTTGCTGATGAGATGACCGAATGGCGCCAGGAGATGCATAAGCATCCTGAAACCGCGTTCGAAGAAGTGTGGACCAGCGCCTATATCAAGGAACGCCTTGATACATTCGGCATGGATGAAATTCATACCGGCATCGCCAAAACCGGCATCGTCGCAGTGCTGAAAGGCCAGGGCGATTCTGATCGCGCCATTGGTATCCGCGCTGATTTCGATGCGCTGGATATCCTGGAACTCAACGACCTGCCCTATAAATCCCAGAACCCCGGCAAAATGCATGCTTGTGGCCATGATGGGCACACCGCCATGCTGCTGGGTGCGGCCAAATACATGGCCGAAACCCGGAATTTTGACGGCACTGTCTATTTCATCTTCCAGCCCGCCGAAGAAAATGAAGGCGGCGGCCGTGTGATGGTCGAGGAAGGCCTGTTTGATCGCTTTCCGATGGAAGCCGTATACGGCATGCACAATTCACCGGGGCTACCAATTGGCCAAATCTCCATGGGGCCAGGGCCAATGATGGCCGGGTATGACATCTTTGAGATCACGATTGACGGCTATGGCACCCACGCCGCCCGCCCACACCAGGGCGTTGACCCGGTTATCGTGCAGGCACAGATCGTCATGGCGCTGCAGACAATCGCATCCCGCCAGACGGACGCTATCGACAGTGTTGTTCTATCCATCACCCAGGTCCACGGCGGCGATACCTACAATGTTATTCCCCAGCAGGTGAAGCTGCGCGGCACCGTGCGCTCCTTCAAGCCAGAAATGCAGGACCTGGTTGAGGAGAAGATGAACAAGCTTTGCGCCGCCATCGCCTCTGCCTATGACGCCAAGGTCGATGTGCATTACGAGCGCCGCTATCCGCCAACGGTGAATGATCCTGCGCATACGGATTTCTGCGCTGAAATTGCCCGCAGCCTTGTGGGCGATGACAATGTGAACACCAAAGCCCGGCCCGTCATGGGGTCGGAGGATTTCTCTTTCATGCTGCAGGAGAAACCCGGCTGCTACATCCGCATGGGCAATGGCGAAGTTGGCGGCAAAGGCGGCGTTGTCGTCCATAACCCGCACTATAATTTCAACGATGAAGCCCTGCCGTGGGGTGCCACATACTGGGCCGAAATCGCCGAAAAATCCCTGCCTCGTAAAGCTTAAGGATACTTAGAATGGCTATCGAAAAAGAACACCTGGAATTCGTCGTACCGGACCTGGATGAAGGCTGGGCAACGCCGCCGGGCTATCCAGACGGGATCAAGCAGAAAATCCTCGCTGGCAAAATTGACGATGACGCAAAAACCGGCAGCCGCACGCGCTTGCTCCGGTTTGACCCGGGCGTCTACACGACCGTTCCGTTCGTGCATGAGCACTGGGAAGAAGTGTACGTGCTGTCCGGCGACCTGTGGGTTGGGAATGACGAGAACGGCAATGGCGGCCACAAGTGCGACGCCAACACCTATGCCTGCCGCCCACCCGGCGCTGAACATGGCCCGTTCAAATCCGTCGGCGGCTGCATGCTGTTTGAGATTCATTACTACGAATAGGCCCTAGCCCCATGTCCATCCAGGAAGAACGGGATGCTGCCGTTGCCGCCGTAATGGCAGAGGTGCGCGCGATCGAAGCGGCGGATGGCGTTACCCGCGCCAGCGTCGATAAAATGCAGGCAGCGCTCATCCCGCTCACAAAGCGGGCTGAACTGTTCGATGAAGCGACGTTCCCGAACCCGCCGGAAGGGCAGCCGGCCAGGCTCTACCTGCTGAGCGAAGATGAGGACGGCCGGTTTCCGATCTACCTGACCTGCGCCAACCCGGGTGGTGCCGTCCGCCCCCATAATCACGGCACTTGGGCGGTCGTGGCGGGGGTGAGT
>Ga0206131_10002810_pt1 | contig 20609 bp, 13 predicted proteins | sample Helgoland_Spring_FD_148636 | JGI IMG/M metagenome (GOLD analysis project Ga0206131, IMG submission 148636) | Pelagic subsurface seawater microbial communities from Kabeltonne, Helgoland, North Sea - Helgoland_Spring_Bloom_20160517_1 | ecosystem: Environmental > Aquatic > Marine > Epipelagic ...
AAATCATCTTTGAAAAATTGATCGTAAGTGAATCTGAAAATTGGATCATTTTGAACAAACCCTCTGGGATGATTACTGAATCAAACCCTTTCGAGCAAGCACTTGAAGATCATTTAAAGGCCTACCTCACAAAATATAAAAAGAATGCTTTTGTAGGTGTTGTACACCGCTTAGACAAGGTAACTTCTGGACTAATTATTTTTGCTAAGAAGAAATCCATCTTAAAAATCTTGAATACTATGATTGCCAATCGGCAAATAAAAAAAGCCTATCAAGCTATCGTAGAAAAAAAACCCAATACTGACTCAGCCACTTTAGTCAATCAAATTGAAAAAGATATAAAAAGCAAAAAAGCTGTCATCCACACAAAGCCAAGTAAAAATACCAAAGAGGCAAAGCTAAAATATAGCGTCAACAAGAAAACTCATTTGGGCTACTTATTAAATATTGACCTATACACTGGCAGATTTCACCAAATCCGCGCTCAACTAGCGCACATAGAATCTCCTATTGTAGGTGATTCAAAATATGAAGGAATCAAGCACGAGCAAGTAGAGAAGGGAAGAATACTGCTACATGCGAACAAGCTCAGCTTCCCTAAAAATGAAATTGGACTAGCAAGTCAAGTGCATTGTGCCATGGATCTTCCTAACGAATCAAAGTAATACTACCTTCGAATTGTAAAACTACTCGATCTATAAATTCAACTTGGGCATAGTAAACATAAACACCAGATTCTGCCTTTTGCCCATTAATTTCTCCATTCCAACCCATTGGTTCAGCCCCTAATTCAAGATCTGTAGCTGAAAATGCAAGGCCTCCCCAACGATCATAGACCTCCAATCTCAATATTTTTTCTGCTGCAGCATTTCCGTAAACAGTGAAGTAGTCGTTAATTCCATCATAATTCGGTGAAAATATATTTGGAGTATATATCGGCCTTATTTTCTGCACAACTACCAGTACCGAGTCTCTAGAATTACATCCTAGATCATCAATAGCTTCAAGATAGAAGTAGGTATCATCAACAGGAAATGCTTGAGGATTTAGAATTGAATTTTCACTCAACAAAGTATCTGTAATAATCCAACTAAAAGAAGTCACATCTGGGTTAGGTGCATTAACTAATCCAGACAAATTTGTCGATTCACCAAGATTAATAGTTTGATCTTGACCCGCATTTACAATTATTGGGGGTGGATTAACTAAATTCTGATCCAGTGAATCAACACAACCTTTTATATCTTGAATATATACAGTCTGTTCTCCCGCAGCAAGGCCCACGAAGGTTCCTACTGGTTGAAAGTTTTCACCATCTATAGAGAACTGATAAAATGGATTCCCACCAGTTCCAATAACATTAATAAATCCAGTATTAGACTCATAGCAGATCGGGTCACCAAACTCATCCAAGCTAATCCCCAAGTTAAAGCTAGGATCACAGCAGGATAATATTGGAACTGCTGTAACATCAGTAACTATGCAGCCTGCATCTGTTTCTGCTTGCAATAGAACAGACTTATCACCGAAGCTTTCATATACAACCTCATGCGGTCCTGGGCCTGTAGCAGTAGCTGGATTAGCACCTTCACCAAAATACCAATTGAAGGTAGCAGTGGTGCCATCTGGAATTTCAGCATTTTGAGTAAAAGTAACTATATCAACATCGCAAGAAACCTCTCCTTCAGGATCAATCTCAAAGTCCAACTTGGGCCCTAGAAAAGATCCTGACCCGCCGAACTCGATAGAGTAGCCATTACCATTATTTGTGAAGTTATTGATTACCAAAGCGTAGCTCTTACCGGCCTCCATAGCCAGTGGTTCTAAAAAATTATCGTCATTATTACTGCATCCTGGAGTTTCAACTATATCATCGGAACCTGCACTTAAGCCAGTTGAACCAATACAAGCTATCCAATCAGAAAGAGGTGCTCCGACATTTTCACCTGAAGCCATACAGCGTAGCAATTCTAGATTGCCACAATCATCTATACCATTAGGCATCTCGAACACTGCAAAATCTAGGTCATCCGTACTTACAAGTGGGTTTAAGGTAAATGTGAGTGAACCCGATTCTTCACAGGTCCATTTATACCAAGAAGAACTAAACTCATTTCCTAGACATAGACCCTGTAGTTCATTAGGATTACTCCCTTCTCCAAAAACAGAAGGAACAGTGAATGAAGATTTATCGCAAAGAATCACACCACCACTGCAATCTCCATTTGGATCTGGCACAGCATTAAAATTATTAATGCATAGCTTAAAAGAACCTGTATTATCATTTCGTGCTGAAATTCGAATAAAATACTTTTGGCCGGGCACCAAGTTTTGAATCTGCGTCTCTACTACATTTGTTGTAAATGCATCAGAGATACAGCTTAATTCAGTTAGACTTCCACAAAATCCTGAATAAATAACCATTTGGGGCTGTACCAATGAACCTCCTGGGTTAGGTGATGTTTTTCCTTCTACACTTACACTCAGAGAATTAGCTTCCGCGGTAAAAGATAGCCAGATATCATTCCCTATATCAGGCCAACAAAGAACATCAATTTCATCAAGCGATGGTGTTGCTTGATTATTGTTGTAAGCACCAACTGACGAACACCAGTTGTCCAAATCTGTTAATTCTGTAGCTCCCAAACAAATATCATTAAGATTCTGACTTTGTAAAGTTAAGATGGGGCTTAATCCAATTAATAAAATCAATATTTTTTGTGTAATCTTCCTCATATTGTTTGTCGAATTAGGTAAGTAGATCAGGGAATCCTAATTTATTTATAATACGAATTTACTATTAGCAACCTAAAGATGAATGAATATTTATAATTTAGCTTAAATTTTAAGAATACTTTATGAAAAAGCATCTGCCTAATCTGATAACGCTTATAAACCTATTCTGTGGTATAAATGCTTCAATTTTATGGTTATATAATGACCAAAGTTTGGCATTAACCTTAATAATCATTGCCGCAGCAGCTGATTTTCTTGATGGTTTAGTAGCTAGATTGCTAAAAGTGCCATCAGAAATAGGAAAGCAACTCGATTCATTATGTGACTTAGTCTCCTTTGGAGTTTTCCCATCTATTGTTATTTATCAATACCTGGTGATGAATCACCCAATATCGGAAGGAATTAATATCTACGCTATTCCAGCCTTTCTGATAGCCATGGGTGCAGCTTACCGCTTGGCTAAATTTAATGTTGACACACGTCAAACAGAGAATTTTATCGGTCTTAATACACCAACCATGACTATTTTTGTTCTAGGTCTGTATTTCATTATTGAAGAAAATACCTTTGGCTTGTCTGAGGTATTAAAAAATGACACTAGCCTTTATATAGTTTGTATTTTATTGCCCCTACTAATGAATGCTGAAATCAATCTTTTTGGTTTAAAAATCAAGCAATTTACTGTAAAAGGGAATGAGCTCAAGTTGATAATGCTATTAATAGCTATCGCGCTTTTAATAAGCATAGGACTTCAATCCCTTAGTTTTATCGTATTAATATACATTCTTTTATCCCTCATTTTTCACAAGGATAAATCTGAGATAAATACCAACGAAGCTTAAATAATTATGTTATATATTATTCCTACACCTATAGGCAATCTTGAAGATATTACGCTCCGGGCACTAAGAATCCTTAAAGAGGCGGACCTAGTCTTGGCAGAAGATACCCGTACAAGTCGAAAGTTGTTTACGCACTTTGGTATTAACACACCTCTTAGGCCATATCACGCGCACAATGAGCATAAAGTACAGGAGGAAATCATCGAATTAATTGAAGCAGGGAAAAGCCTTGCATTAATTTCTGATGCAGGTACTCCGGGAATCTCTGATCCAGGATTTTTAATCGTAAGAACTTGTAAAAAACTAGGAATAGAAGTCTCCACACTTCCAGGACCGACCGCTTTTGTTCCAGCACTTGTGAGTTCGGGGCTCCCCTGCGATAAATTTCATTTTGAAGGATTTCTACCCCATAAAAAAGGTAGACAAACTAGACATCTCTTTCTTGCAGAACTCAATGTTAGCTTTGTTTTATATGAGTCTCCGAACAGATTAGTCAAGTTACTGGGAGAGTTGGGTCAGTTCTGTGGATCAGAACGAAAAATCAGTGTATCAAGAGAGATTAGTAAAATGTTTGAAGAGCACAGATTAGGAACATCTGCTGAACTTGTTGAACATTATACAAATAAACCACCTAAGGGTGAAATTGTAGTGGTTGTGGAAGGAAAACCAGAACTTAAAAAAGTAAAAGGCAATAAATACAAACAAAAGAATGAGGATGCTTAGCACCTCTTTTTTTTGACCAAAAATAAAAAAAGGGTTTGAACCGAAGTTCAAACCCTTTTTTTTATAATGACTCGTCAATTACTTAACGATAACCATTTTGCTTGTAGCTGTGTTATTAGCAGTTTCTACTGTGTAGTATACAACACCTGTAGCAGCGATATTCGCAGCATTTACAGTGATTGCGTTGTAACCTTTAGCAGCCTCAACAGTTCTAACAGCTAGTACTTTTCCTTCTACTGAAGTGAAAGTAACTGTAGCGTTTCCAGCCTCGATTGCATTGAAACCGATAACAGTTTCTGCAGAGAATGGGTTAGGTGTGTTTTGGTAAACTGCGAATGTATTAGCAGTAGCACCGTTGAATGCAAGAGCAACATTTGCAGCTTGGAACTCAGCAGTTACAGCTTCAGCAGCAGTTACTTTAGAGTTGATAACAAGTGCATTGCTTAACTGTACATCTTCAGTTGCAACGAATACAGCAGTGAATAGAGCCTCACCATCAAGGTTTACTGCTTCAGCAGCATTCCAAGAAGTTGTAAGTGCACCAGCGTCTACAGAAGCGAAACCGAAGTTTTCTTCTTTAGCAACACCGTACTCAACATCTACTAAGTCAAGACCAGCGAAGTTCAAAGTGAACTGGTAACCAGCAAGAGCTTCAGCAGTTGTGAATTCAACAGCAACAGTTTCACCAGCTTTAACAGCTTTGTCTTGTGCGTTGATATTGATAACTGAACGATTGTCAGCAGATGTGAATGATACGTTAGCATCACCTGTAACATCACCAACTTTAACAGCGATGAAGTTAGCAGAAACATTAGCAGCAACGTTATTGATGTTTACAACCTCAGCAAAAGCGAATGGGTTATCAGAATCCATAGTCTGAGCTGCATCAACAAATCTCCAAGAAGTATTGTTAGGGAAGTCAGTAGAAATCTGAAGAATCGCTTTACGGATAGCTACGATATCAAGTGTTGTGATAGTAGCAGAGTTGTTAGCATCAGCAGCAATCATTTTGTATGCAGAATCAAGTGTCTGGATACCTAAGATATGCTGTGTTATTTTAACGATATCAAATGTAGTAACACCGTTAGTAATTGCATCATCTAAAGATGGAGCTACTGTGATATCAGTACCTTGTGCGATACCAGTAATCTCGTAAGTTCCATTAGAAGTTGTAGTTGCAGAGAATAGTCCACCGTTGATTTCAACAGTAACACCGTTTACTGCAGCAGAAGATTCAGTGTTAACAGCACCAGAAACAGTTAATGAACCTGTTCCACAGTCAGCACCGTTGTTATTTTGAACTGTAAGTGTTACAGCACAGAAGTCAGTCAAACCGTCAGCATCAAATACCCACATTTCTACTGCATTAGCTCCTAGCTCATCACAAGTTACAACCATTGCTGTATTGTTGATATCAGAAGAGAATGCGAAAGAAAGATCAGCAGTAGCTGTACAGTTATCAGAAGATGCAAAGTTGAAATCTGCAGCGTTAACCGTTGCCATTCCAGTTGTCATCAAATCGATAACTAATTCATCAGTACAGTAAGCTGTAGGAGCTTTCTCCTCAACTGTTACTGTTTTGATAGCAGTACCTACGTTTCCACAAGGATCAGATACAGTAAATGTTACATCGTAAGAACCAGCTGGTACATCTTCGAACTGAGCAGTAAATACGTTTAGGTATTGTGCAAGCTCACCGTAGTTCTCAGTGATTACATAAGCATCAGTTGAACAACCATCTTCGATAGCAACTACATCTACAGTAGCTTGAGCAAATGTAGCGAAACAGCTAGTTGCAGAAACCTGAGTAGTGTAATCCTCTACAGATACAGTTGGAGCAACGTTATCTTTAACTTTTATAACTTGAGTATAAGTAATAAATTCAGCACCTGTAAGGTTGTAATTCCAGTTTGCAAGAGTTGCAACCTGCTCAGCTGAGTTATTAGCATCATAAGTACACCAGTTGATTACAGTCCAATCACGGAAGATCTTGAAACAAGCATCCTGACCAGGTACATCAAACTGAGTATCATTGAAAGAAACAGCAATCATTTCACACTCATCATTAGAGATAGATGGAGCACCGAAATCAATATCCTCATAATCACAGTCAGCATTTACTGGCTGATCGAAATCTGCAGGGAATGAAACAGTCCAGTCAGATACGTGGAAGACAGAGATAACCTGAGTACAAGATGCAGGTGTGTTACCAGCAGCATCTTCTACAGTCCATGTACGTACGATTGAACCAATACCACACTGGTCAACATTGTAAGATACAAGGTAATCTTCTGTGTAATCACAGTTATCACCTACTGTTCCTAGACCAAATACATCTAGTACAGAGTAATCTGCATTATCAAGAGCTGGTGCGAAATCAGTATAGTAAACATCACAATCGATAGATGTGTTACTTGGACAAGCTGCGAAAGCTCCGATCTTGTCTTCAACAAGAACTTCAACCATACAGTCATTGTGGTTATCGTAACAATCTACTGCACGGAATACAACAGTAACAGTTTCGTCTTCACAGTCAAAAGATACTGTTGGTCCGAAAGATACATCATCCATACGACGAACTTCTAAATAATCTAAACAACAGTTATCGTATGTACCATTGTCAAAAGAAGAAGCAGGAACTACTGCAGTACCGTTTGAAGTAAGAGCAACAGTTGTGATCTCTTTACAGATTGTTGTTGGTGCAATACCATCAACTACATCAATATTAAAGAATTCTTCAGTAACATTTCCACAAACATCCGTAGCAACTACTTTTACAGTGTGTGCACCAAGGTCAAGACCTGGAGCAGGAATATATCCACCAGTAATGTTACCATTGTTGTCAAATGTGTAATCAAGCTCAGCGTAACCTTCAACAAACATTGAAATTGAAGCTACATCAGAACATGCATCAGCAATTGAAGGGATAACGATCCATTCAGTTGACTTACAAGGCTGTGGGTGAGAAGCTACAACGTTAGCTTGAACAGTGTAATCAGATCCATCAATAGAAGGACCGTTAAGATCTACAAGAGAAATAACCTGCTCGTATGGAGTAACAACATTTGTACACATGTTGATTACAGACCAAGAACGGATAATTTTCTCTAGACCACCACATCCAACAAGATCGATGTCACTGTATGAAATAGAGTACATACAGTCACCATCATTAGCAACATTAAATGATGGGTAACCCAATGCTAGACGAGCTGCTTCAGCAGTATCGTTATCAGCATTTAAGTCTACATCAAAAACTGAAGCATCGAAATCCTCACATGAAAGATTAACATTTACTGCAGGTAAATTTAAACCAGTCTGGTTTACAGTAATTACCTGAGTACAGAAATCTTGAGAAGCATTTCCAGATGCATCTGTAGCAGCCCAAATTCTTACATACTGAAGACCATTTGGTCCACATAGTGTACCATTTGGAGTCTGGTTAGTAAGAGCAATAGAAGCTATTCCACAGTTGTCAGCAAATGAAGGGTAAGCGAAGTGATTTGAATCGTCACCAGCTGGTAAGTCTTCGTTACACTCGATTGAGTAATCAGCAACTACATCACAAACTGGACCAACTTTATCCTCGATAGAGATTGAACCCCAACAAGAATTGTTTCCTAACTCAACTTTTACAGTTAGTGTTTCACCAACGTAACCTGAGAAAGAAACTGAGTTTGAACCAGTAGCAACAACAGCTGCACCATCCATTACTGTCAGTACATAAGTGTTAGCTGCATCGAAACCTTCAACAACCATATCGGCGTTAAGGTCTACTGTACAGTTGAAATCCGGAGTAGGATCAACTGAAATTTGCACATTGTCGTTACATGCCACTGTCTGAGCATTGGCTGCTGTAGCGAACAACGCGACCACTGCTACAAGCAGTGTGCGAAGGTTTGTAAAATTCGCGTTTTTCATAAGATTAATTAAAAATTTAATAGCTATTAAGAAAAAAAATTAGCCTGATTGTTGCCCTTCACGCTTGAAGAGACATTCTTGATGAGTTTACAAACTCATCATTTGGACCACACATTTTTCATGGTCGGATTTTTATTAAAGGCGATTGGATTGGATTGAAAAAAAGGAAGGATACCAGAATGGACGAGATTGGTGTACGCTCATTCATTCCTTCAATTCGTTCGACACAAACATAAAGATATTTTCCTTTTTATGGAAAGGAATTGACAAAAAAAATATTATTTAATTGAAATTTCTTATGCCAATAAGAGGCATTATTACACCTAAAACCCTAAAAAACAAGCAGTTAAAAGAAATTGTCTTGTAACTTACTTATAAAGAATTAAAGCTTGATGAAAGAATTTCTAACTTGAAAGTTAGAATTGGTAAGCTCCATGAGATACACTCCGGATTCAAGAGACTCAAGGTCTATAACAGGCGTATCCTCGGCTTCAATATTCAATGAATAAACCAAAACACCTGCAGCATTTAAAATGTTGATCCTAGATCTTAAAGATTGATCAATACCTTCGGGCATAACTAGACGAAGATTATCCACTACTGGATTAGGGCTCAAGGTAAACTCTTGCTCTAAAACTTGGTCCTCAACATCAGTAACTGTCTCTTTTACAATAGTTAATTGATCTGCGTCAATATTGGTATCGACTGTAAAGATACTACCGTCGTTGAAATGAACTTTTATATCCCCTATTTTAATATTAATTGGAATTTCTATTTCGGAACGCGCCTCTATAATATCACTAATTATAATGAAATCTAGTTGCCCAATGCGGCCTATACCCGTTTTTCCCTCAGGCATCAAAGTTGAAACAGCAATGTCAAGCGTATTCTGATTCTCAGATAATTGGCGGAAGATTTTGTTAGGAATTTCATTTTCCGTTTCAAAAAAATCAGGATCTGTTTGTAGAAAAACTATGTCTTCTGTTTTTAAAAAATCCTCATCTGAATGCTCAATCTCAAAACTTACCGCAGATACATTGCTTAAGACTTGACCGCTACCATGAAAATTGATAATGGCAGAAGTAGAAATATTAGTCAAATCAAATGCATCAGGAACGATTATTTCTTCCTCCTCAAAAGCAATATTTACATAGAAACCCTCAAGAACAGGTAATGGAATTTCCTCAATGTCAGTATGAAGGTTATAGTTCTGATCAACTACATCTAAATCCTCTTGAAGAATAATACCATTTCCATCTGTATCAAGATGTTTTAAATCATTGCCAAAATACGTTTCCTCATTCCAACTCAAACTGAATTGAGGCTCAAAATCAGTTGAAGAATTAGGACGATATAATCCTGTAAAACCACTATTATGATGGACCATTATCATGTCCACCATGTCAACGACACCGTCTTGATTAACATCTCCTGGAAGCACACAATCAACATAATCACACAAGTCTGCGGAATTCCCTGTAGAATTCTCGCTGATAACGTAAATGATTACTTGGTTAGTAAGTACACAAGATGAGGTAGTCTGAGTTGATACCTTTGCAAAAGTAATATTATGCCCTGGACTTAGTTCAAGATCAGATTGAACTACTTCAAAAATTTGTCTATCTTCAGTTACTACAATTGGGAAACAATTATCTCCATTTTCAATAGTAACTACATACCCCGTGTTTATAGGAAAGATCTGTGCTTGCAGAGAGTTGCAAGTTAGAAGGATCAAAAACAAAAATAATTTGATATGTTTGTTTAAACGCATAGGGTAATCAGTTTAACAAGATTCATCTTAAAGAATGAACCAATGAATTTAACAAGTAAAACTATTAATCCTTGATTAATATGACAATTAACACAAATTTTAACATTAATCAATGATTGCCACAGACAAATAATGACCAATAATGGCAAAACCAAAACTATTGCTTGCCATAGAGCGGCTCTCGGTTGATGACATAAGTGCGGCAAAAAAAACATTAAAGCAGAAACTCTACCAAAAGAGACCCGACTTGTTCAAACTTTTTGAATTACTATCCTCTTCTGCCTCAGAGAAGCCCAAAGAGATTATTTGGAAAAAAATTTATGGCTCAAAAGTAGCGTATAATGACTTAAAGTGGAGAACAATAATGATGCAGGTAAATGCTGAATTAGAAATCATTCTAAAAGAAACATTCTTATCGAATCACGACCCTTTGCTTAGCGAGCTTATTAGCATAAAAGTCTTCTACAACAAAAAATTAAATAAACACTTCGATTCTAGCTGGTCTACTTTAAATAAAATCATGGAATCCCCTAGGCATAGTGATCACTTCTACTACATGGCTAAGGCAAGTGAAATCAAACAAAATTTGATATTCCAAAAGGGTAGAAAGCATCTAAGCTTTGATGACTTACGTCAATCAGACTACTATAACGAAATCTATTATAGATGTCAAAAATTAAAAACGGGTTGCTATGCCATTGCCAATCAAATCACTCAAGATGCAGACATCGGTATTGAGGACGCCTTTATCAAAGACTGTATTAAAGAATATGGGGACCAAATACCATTAATTAACCTATATGGCTCTATTCTATTTCTGTTTCGAAATAAAGAAAATTTAACACTAGGCTCCTGTCAAGACCTCTTCATAAATGCAGTTGAAAACATCCACAAAGAAGAATCCCTAAATATCCTTACCCTTTTAATGAATTACTGTATTGACTCAAAAATCAATAAAGGACAACTGGAGTATTTCCATAATCTTTTCCATCTATACAAACTAGGGATTCAGGAAGAAATTCTATTTGATAATGAAGCATTAAATCCAATGCATTATAAAAACATTATTACCGTTGGATTGAATACACAAAACTATGACTGGACCAAATCCTTTATTGAGAAATACACCAAACGCATACCCTCAAAAGATCAAGACAATGCCTATAACTTCAACATGGCCAAAGTTCTCTTTCAGCAAGAAGCATATTCTGAAGTTATACAACTATTACACACGGTAGAATATGACAATATCCAATATAAACTAGGTACCAAGCTGATCTTAGTAAAGACCTATTATGAGTTGAATGAATTACAAGCACTTGAAGCGCTCATTGAAAGTTTCAGGGTTTTACTTGTAAGAACCACTAAGATCTCGAAAGACCTTAAGAACCAATACATCGAATTTTTAAGGATACTTAAAAAGCTAACGTATCTTAACACCTACGATAAAGAGGAATTCCTTAAGCTACAGGAACAAATAAATGAAAAAAAGCAAATTGTTGGTAAAAAATGGATCCTTGAAAAACTAGCAATGAAAAATAAAAAAGCCTGAGTGAAATTCACTCAGGCTTTTCTTTACATATGAAGCGCTCGATCTCCTGTCGCTGCAAGGGCAGCCTCTTTAAATGCTTCTGTATATGTTGGATGAGCATGACTCATTCTTGCTACATCCTCTGCAGATCCGCGGAACTCCATAACAGCAACCGCCTCTGCAATCATATCTGCAGTTCTAGCACCTACCATATGTACTCCAAGAATTTCATCTGTTTCTTTATGTGCAAGAACCTTAACCATACCATCGGTATCCATACTAGCACGGGCTCTTCCCAATGCTTTGAACGGAAACTTACCAGCTTTATAAGGAACCTTTGCATCCTTAAGTTCTTGCTCTGTTGCACCTACAGCAGACACCTCTGGCCAAGTATATACCACTCCGGGTATTAGATTATAATTGATATGCGGCTTTTGACCGGCAATTTTTTCTGCTACAAATACCCCTTCCTCTTCTGCTTTATGCGCAAGCATTGCTCCTTTTACTACATCACCAATAGCATAAACTCCAGGAGCAGAAGTCTCAAGGTGACCATTAACTTCTACACGGCCTCTCTCATCAAGCTTTACGCCTATGTTTTCAAGACCCAAATTTGAAGTAAATGGTTTACGACCTATTGAAACCAGACAATAATCTGCTTCAATTTCAAAGGTATCCTCTGAATCTCTTTTCTGAACGATGACCTTAACTCCATTTTCGGTAGGCTGCACCTCATTGACCATATGTTTAAGGTGGAACTTAAAGCCTAGACCCTTAAGACTACGTTGAAGTTGCTTACCACAATCCTTATCCATAGTCGGTATGATACGCTCCATGTATTCCACTACTTCAATCTCTGTACCCAATCTCCCAAACACGGAACCTAATTCCATACCTATAACTCCACCGCCAACAACAATCATTCGTTTAGGAACTTCTCTTATTTCGAGAGCTTCTGTTGAAGATATAATTCGCTTTCCGTCAAAGTTAAATGAAGCAGGAATATTAGGAACAGAACCTGTTGCGATAATAGCCTTAGTTGTTGAAATCTCAGTTACAGTGCCATCTGTAGCCGTCACCAAAATAGTATTCGCATCTTTAAAAGAACCAAAACCATTGATTACATCAATCTTGTTCTTTTTCATCAGAAAATCAATGCCTTTTACGTTCTCATCAACTACCTTCGCCTTTCGATCTATCATTTGATTCATATCGACAGCTAGGTTATCTAGCATTACGCCATGCTCAGCGAATGTCTTTTGGGCATTATGAAAATGCTCAGACGAATCCAACAGTGCTTTTGAAGGGATACAACCTACATTAAGACATGTGCCTCCAAGTGTTGACTCCTTTTCTATAATAGCCGTTTTCATACCTAGTTGTGCACATCTTATCGCTGCTACATATCCACCAGGACCTGAACCGATTACGGTAACGTCGTATTTCATTTCTTTATTACAATTTAATATCCTGCAAACTTAAGAAGGATTCAGTCAAACTTTGAACAATCAATGTGAAATTTATTCAAATTCTACAACTAATTTACAAAGCTTCTTTTACTTCTTTGAGTCATCTTTATTTGGGTTATTCTGTCCCCCACCTCGACTGTTATTCTTGCCTTTACGTTTGAATGACGAAAATCTTGATTTAGGTTTATTTTGCGCCTTAGGATTGGTCTCCGATTGGGGTTTTGCATCCTTAGATTTAGGATTTGCTTTACCCTTAGCCTCAGGCTTACTTGGATTTTCCTTAGTTGTTTTCTTATTTGAAGGGCGCTGATTTGGTTTGTTGTTATTTGGTTTACGTTTGTTTCTAGAACCCCTTCCTCTGCGCTTACCTCTTTGAGGTTTATCCATTGGGAGTTCGATCACATCATTTACACTTTCAAAACCTACCTCATCAGGCTCATTTGCCAAAATCACAGATTCAGGTTGCAATGAACTTAAATCATAAGGCTTTTCATTATTCTTATTCATTGCCTTGATTTCAGCAACCTTTTCAATATCTAAAGCAATGACTTTACCTCGTTCATTTCTCTTACTGTACATATAGTACATAATTCCCTTAAAGACATCTGTTTTCATCAAACTAGCCTCACCGTTCTCAGAATATAATCTATCTACATTTGAAGGGAAATGACTTAAAGCTTCTTTGTAAGCGTCTAATTCAAAATTCAAACAACATTTCAACCTTCCGCATTGCCCAGACAATTTAGCCTGATTAATCGCAAGATTTTGATATCGGGCAGCAGCCGTCGAAACACTTTTAAAACTAGACAGCCAAGTTGAACAACAAAGCTCACGGCCACAAGAACCTAGACCACCAATCAGGGCAGACTCTTGGCGCGAACCAATTTGCCTCATTTCTATCTTTACCTTGAATTCTTTGGCGTAATGCCTGATAAGTTCTCGAAAATCTACACGGCCATCCGCTATATAATAGAAGGTAGCCTTACGTTTATCACCTTGATATTCAACATCGCCAACCTTCATATCAACACCAAGACTTCGCGCTATTGCTCTAGAGCGAATCATTGTATCCTTCTCCATAGAGCGAGCCTCTAACAACTTGTCAAGGTCGCGCTCATTTGCAACTCTTAAAATGGAGTGTATAACAGCTTCTTCTTTTACATTTTTCTTTTTCATTTGAAGACGAACTAGGTCTCCAGATAAAGAAATAGCACCTGTATCATATCCTGCCGAACTTTCAACTACGACATGATCTCCAGTAAGTGCAGAAACACTTTTTGGATTAAAGTAGAATCCTTTTCGAGTTCCCTGTTTAAAGGTCACCTCTACGATTCCATAATCCTCAAAGTCTGTTATATTTTGACCAGCTAGCCAGTCATATGTATTCATTTTGTTACATCCGCCCGTGCTACATCCGCACGAACTTCCACAACCTCCAGAATGATCCTTACTGCTACCAACAGTACATCCTTTACAACTCATAATCTTATATATTCGAAGGTCTTAATTACCTCATTCTAAAAATAGCATTCATTTGAATGCCCATGTTCAAAATAAGCAACTTTGCATTTGCATTACGTTCAAGATAGTAAGAAGACTCATTTAATAGATCCTGCATTTTTTCAATCGCATTTAGATCCAATAGATTCTTCAGCTTTTCAGCTGATTCGAGTGTCTTTCCGTTTAATCTTGAATGTTTAGGTCCTAATATTTTAAGCCGATTAATCTCAGCTAAAAATTGTAAGCCATAGCTAAACACTTGCTTAATTGCATCCTTTCCTAGGCTCGCGATCTCCTCTGCTATCTTAACAAGATCTACCGGTTTTCCCTGATAGGTCTTTCTAAGCCAGTCAATAAAAAGATCAAACTCCCCTTTTCCTACCTGCTCGATACTAGAAATAGCATCAAGCATATTGCCATTAGAGAAAAAAGCAACCTCTTTTGCTCGCTCTTCACTCATTCCATATCTGGATGCCAGATATTTACTAAGGGCAATATCAGAAATTTTATTAAACTTTATTAGTTGACACCGGGACAAAATTGTATTTAATACCTTTTCTGTTTGTTCCGCAATTAGAATAAACTGTGTATCCTCAGGTGGTTCTTCAATTAATTTCAATAATCTGTTTCCCTCTGTTCCTAGAAACTCTGCCATCCAGATAATCATTATCTTCTTGGCTCCTTCATAACGCTTAAAACTGAGCTTCTTTATAATGTTAACACATTCACTCTTATAAATATTCCCTTGTTTGTTATCTACTTTGAGTATAGAAGACCAAAGATCATAATTAAGATAAGGGTTTTCAAGCACAGCTTCCTTCCAATCCTTTACAAAGTCATCTGACCTATACTCTTTACCGACATAAGGAAACGAGAAATGAAGATCGGGATGCTGAAGTTTTTTACTTTTTAAGCATTGATTACAAACTCCGCATGCATGGTGTTCACTATCTACTTCCTTACACAAAATTGATTGAGCTAAGCTAAGCGCAACACCTAACTTTCCACAGCCTTCAGGACCAACAAATAAAAGGGCATGTGGCAGACGATCTGCTGATAACATTCCTTTTAATAACTGTATTGCACTCTCTTGACCTGGAAAATCTGTAAACTGCATGCGTTCAAAGCTCTTTAAGGATAAAATTATAAGAACAAAGCAAAAGACTATATTAAACCTTTTATAGCTTTTTTTGTATAAATTTTGTGATTTTGATTAAAAGCTATTTAATTAATTTGAAAATCATTCAACTAATTTAAACGACCTTTATCCATGAAAGTAGCACTCACTCGAAAAGCCCACTTCAATGCAGCTCACCGTTTATATAACCCTAAGTGGGATGAGGAGACAAATAAAAAGGTGTTTGGACCTTGCTCAAATCCCAATTTCCATGGACATAATTATGATTTAGAAGTTCGAATAATTGGAACTGTAAACGCAGAGACGGGATTTGTCTACGACATGGTAAAACTTAAGCAAATCATCAAAGAGGAAGTTGAAGATCGTTTTGATCATAAAAATTTAAATTTAGATACTCCTTACTTTAAAAATTTAAATCCTACCACAGAGCATCTAGCTATTACTATTCATGGCCTCTTGAGTAAACGAATTGAAAAAGAATATACAATACAGGTAAGATTGTATGAAACTCCAAGAATCTATGTTGACTATCCAGCATAAAAAAAGCATCATTCGATTTGAATGATGCTTTTTTTTATCCTTTCGAAGCCATTAAGGCCTTGAATTCTTTTTAAGTATTCTGCTTGTTTTAAGTAATCCTTGCTCTTCATTGTACATTCCAACAAGATAAACGCCATCTCTCAAATCCGAAAGATCTAAAGAATTGTCCATATACATATCGAAACGCTTCACTGGCTTACCTAAAAGATTATAAATAATAACCTCATCAACTATTGAGTCATCCGAAATATTGATCGATGAACGAACAGGGTTCGGATAAACATTTAGATCCGAAACTTTAGTTTCAAATTCTTTTGTAGAAACTGGATCTGAAACACAGATATCAAACTCCTCTGTATAGATTACTGTATTTAGATCACTATCTTCGTAAAAATTGAAAACGACTGTTCCACATCCTGAAGTTTGGAATGGCCTTACACTCATTTTCCATAAAGAAGAATCATCAGCATCAATCTGTAAAGCTTCAGGAGCAGGGAAATTACTCGCACTCTGGCCAGAGAAACAATTAGCATCATCGCAAAGTAAAATGATCCATTCAGCAGGAGAATCAACTAATTCGAATGTCCATCTTACATCGATTGCATCTCCAGTAAGGTTGTTCAGAACTCCACTGTTATCGATAGTAAGAAATTCGTCAGTTAAGTCCCCAACTAAGTTGAACTCCGTTACGTCAGGATCAAAAACTACATCTAGATCCGACTGAGCGAAAAGTAAAATTGGAAGAGAAAATATTAAAAGTAAAAAGTGCTTCATGGTTCTATAATTTTCAATTTTTGATCGATATCTTATTCATAAAGTTAAAATAATTTAAGCTCCAAAACACGAAAAGACCCATTTAAGCTAAAATTTAGCATCAATTTAACCTTTCTTAACTTATCCTAACTACTATATAGATGTCACAAATTACAAAATAGTTGGTTGACTATAAATAGATTTGCCAAATTTTATCTCAATTCATCAAGCATTTTTTATATATTTCCACACATTACAAAAGCCTGAATTACATAATTTCCACTGATTTATGAAAATTGTCATTATAGGAAACGGAATAAGTGGTATTACAGCAGCTAAAACACTTAGGAAACATTCTGATCACCAAATCATTGTATTATCTGACGAATCTGAACTATTCTTTTCGAGGACAGCGCTTATGTACGTTTTTATGGGGCATATGAGAGCGAAGGATATAATTCCTCACAATAAAAAGTTTTATGATGACAATAATATTGAGCTATACCTGACTCGAGTAAGAACAGTCGACTTTGATTCTAAATCCATAGTTCTGGAAGACGACAACTTCATTGATTACGATAGGCTGATAATTGCTACAGGATCTAAACCTAGATTGATGAACTGGCCAGGTAAACAGCTTGATGGAGTACAAACCTTATATCATATTCAAGACCTTGAAAACATCGAACGACATTGTGAAAATCTAGAACGTGGTATCATAGTTGGTGGTGGTCTAATTGGTATTGAACTTGCTGAAATGCTTCATTCCAGGAATATACCTGTTACTATGCTAGTTCGAGAATCTGAATATTGGAATAGTGTTCTTCCTATGGAGGAAGCAAAAATGGTCAGCGATCACATTCGTACACATAACATAGACTTAAAACTAAATACTGAACTTAATGAAATCTGGGGAGATAAAAAGAAGGTAAAAATGATCCTTACCAATACTGGTGAAAAGATCAATTGTGAATTTGTAGGTTTAACAGTGGGAGTACAACCAAACATTGACTTTCTCCATTTCACCAAACTGGAAAAAAATAAAGGGATACTTATCAACGATAGACTTGAAACCAATATGGAAGGTGTATATGCAATAGGGGATTGTGCAGAGATCAGGAATCCTAAAGAAGGCAGAAAGAATATTGAAGCAGTATGGTACACTGGACGTATGATGGGAGAACTTGCAGCGCACAATATCCTTGGGAAAGAACTGGATTATAATCCTGGTGTTTGGTTCAACTCTGCTAAATTCTTTGATATCGAATATCAGGTATATGGATCTGTCCCAAATAACCCTAGAGAAGGTATTGGCCAATTGTTTTGGAAGCACCCTAAAAAGGATAAAAGTATTCGTCTAGTCTATGACCTAAGCACTAAAGAAGTCATGGGCTTCAATCTTATGGGTATCCGATACAGGCATGAAGTTTGTGAAAAGTGGATATCAGAAAAAACTCATATAGAAGATGTTCTCCGCAACCTTAATTTAGCCAATTTTGATCCTGAATTTTTCAGCAGCTACGAACGGCTTCTCGTAGATGCTTACAACCAAGAAACAGGATCATCCTTGAAGCTAAAGCAAAAAAAATCCTTGTCTAATGTCCTAAACTTCCTTTCAAAATAATTCTGCTATGAACCAAATCAATCACAGCCTTTCGTTAACCGAATCAGCCAAGCGACCATTAAACATCATTCAGAATATTGGTTCAATCATTGGATTTTCAGGTTTAGCGACTTTATTGATATCCTTGTTTAATATTTATGCAGAATCACAGGTTCCGTATCTGTTCTATGGAGCAATAGGTGCAATAAGCTTAGGAACAATTATCTATACAATAGGTAGCTATGGGGGTAAAACAGAAGGAATTAAAAATGACTACAATTGGCTTTCTGGCTTGACCAGCAAAGGTTCATTTGCATGGATTGCCGGTATTTTCATTACTACGTTTTATGTTTTCCTGTATTGGTTTCCTCAACATCTTGGCTTGGGAGAAAATGGAGCAGCGAACAAAGGTTTGGTAGGTTTTTTTGATCCTCTCAGTATATTATTAAAAGGAGAAGGGAAATTTGCAAGCCAATGGTTTATGTACGGCACACTTTACACTTTGGCAATCCTAATTTTTGGTATAAAATTCATCGTAAAATACAGGCACAACAGGTATCAGGTTATCCGAACAATCTCTGTAATGCTATTCCAACTAGGATTTGCATTTATAATACCTGCATTTTTGGAACGTATGAGTTTACCCTATAACGACTTCAAAAATGTCTGGCCACTTAATTATTATTTCTTTGATACATGGAATATCAATGGTATGCTTAATGCGGGCAACATAGGTTTATTTATGTTAATCTTCGGAATAGCTATGGTGTTAATAATAACACCCATATTAACCTATTTCTTTGGTAAAAGATGGTATTGTTCTTGGGTTTGTGGCTGCGGGGGATTAGCTGAGACGGCAGGAGATAGCTTTAGACATTTATCCGATAAATCACAAAGCGCATGGAAGATAGAACGCTGGATGATTCATCTAGTTCTAGCGATCTCGGTTTTAATGACCATTGCAGTAATCTACAACTACAGGGCTCAAGAGACTAGCTATTTAGTTACAACAGAAATCTTCCTAATCGGAATTTTTTCTCTGGCACTTATACTTTCTGGATTAGTGTTTTACAACAGAAACAAATGGATAAAAAAACAGAACAAAATAGCCTTTCAAATAGCTGGTGGAATTTTAATATCGCTAGTGGCTTTTACTGCTTATGCCTACTTCCTAAAAGGATCCAATGATTTGTTTGTAATTCAAACCTACAAGATTCAAAAGTTCTATGGTTTTTACATTGGCGCTACTTTTTCCGGAGTGATAGGGGTTGGTTTTTACCCCATAATGGGAAGTAGGGTATGGTGTAGATTTGGCTGCCCTATGGCTGCACTTTTAGGTCTCCAACAGAAGTTCTTCTCAAGATTTAGAATCACGACCAACGGATCTCAATGTATATCCTGTGGAAATTGTAGTACCTATTGTGAGATGGGAATCGATGTCAGAGCATATGCTGAAAAAGGACAAGATATCGTACGTGCCTCATGTGTAGGCTGCGGTATATGCTCAGCGGTTTGCCCAAGAGGTGTTCTCAAGCTCGAAAATGGCCCTGCTATCCAGGACCGCGCTACGGCTAAGCGGGCAATTTTCATCAGTGAAGATAAGGTTGGACTTTTAGATTAATTATCTAAAATCAATCTCTGTATTATCGCCAATATTCAAGGACTGTCTTAATCCTGTTATAGAAGTATCGTTGCCTATTACGGAATTGAACAGGACTGCCTCGTTGATATGCACAAAGTTGCCCAAGATAGAATTCTTAATAATAGCTGAGGATAATTTACTGTTATTACCAATCGTCACATGGGGGCCAATAATAGAGTCATTGATCTGACACCCTTCTCCAATATTTACAGGAGGTATGATAATAGAATTATTTAGATTATTAACTATTGGCGTTTGAAAATCTTTCTTTTCAAGCATCAATGCATTTGTTTCTAGCAAAATATCTTTTCGCCCACAATCAAACCAGTTATCCACACTCTCCGTCTTAATTTTGCATCCCTCGCTAACCATACCCATAAGTGCATCAGTAAGCTGAAACTCGCCGTCTGATTTTACATCAGCGTCAATATTCCGTTTTA
>Ga0206131_10002813_pt1 | contig 20600 bp, 23 predicted proteins | sample Helgoland_Spring_FD_148636 | JGI IMG/M metagenome (GOLD analysis project Ga0206131, IMG submission 148636) | Pelagic subsurface seawater microbial communities from Kabeltonne, Helgoland, North Sea - Helgoland_Spring_Bloom_20160517_1 | ecosystem: Environmental > Aquatic > Marine > Epipelagic ...
AATCTTAATAATTGGAAAGTTGAGATGAAACAAATCCATAAAAAAAAAACCCCTAATAAAAACTTAAATTTTAAATTAGATTATAATTATTTAGATAATTTGCTTTTTAATAGTGTTAAAAAAAGATTTGTTGCAGATGTTCCTGTGAGTATTTTATTGTCCAGTGGTATAGATAGTTCTTTAATTGCTTACTACGCATCACAAATTGATAAAAAAGTAGAAACTTACACTGTAGGTTTTGAAGAGCAAAATTTTGACGAAAGCCAAGACAGTAAAAAAATAGCAAATTACTTTGGATTAAGAAATAATACAATTAAATTTAACAATACTGAAATTAAAGATATTATATATAATATACCTGAAGCATTTGATGAGCCCTTTGCTGATTCCTCTCAAATACCAACAATGTTAATATTTAAAAAAATTTCTGATTACTCAAAAGTCTGCGTTACTGGAGATGGAGGAGATGAAATTTTTTATGGTTACAATAGATATCAATGGTTTTTAATATGGAAAAAATTTTTTAAAAATAACTTTTTAAATAACAATAAAACAAAATATATTTTTACTAAATTGTTAAATTTATTCGAGAAAAATTTTATTGGTAAAAAATTATTTGAAAAACTTAATATTACCACAAATAAAACTCAGAAATTTATAAATATTTTTTTTAATAATAAAAATATATATGAAAGCTTTTTAAAATTGTCAGATAAAAAAAATTTTGTAAATAAAGAAAATATTTTTTTTGATAAGAATCTTAAAAATCTTGAAGATCTAAGAGGTTTTGATATTGAGAATTATATGGCGGACGACATATTGACCAAAGTAGACAGATCATCAATGTTCTATAGTGTTGAAGCTAGATCTCCTTTTTTGGACAAAGATATTTATGATTATGTCCAAAACACTTCATTGCATGATAATATTGATATATTTTCAAAAAAAAAAATTTTAAAAAAAATTTTAAAAGAAAAACTTCCAACTAGTTTTATTTCAAATAAAAAAAAAGGATTTGCAATTCCATTAGATAAGTATTTGTACAAAGACTTTAAATCAGAGTTATTGGAAGACTTTGATGAAATTAAAACTGATGAACGATTATATGGTCTTAATAAAAGTAATATCAATGAAATAATTAATAGATTTTTTTATTATAATGATTATAAGCTTTCTTATCAAATCTGGTCATTTTATGTTTTCTTTAAATGGTTTAAAAAATATAAAAATTATATTAATAGTTAGCTTATTATCATTTTCATTATTATCATTTTTACTATTTTATAATTTTTTTGAAAAAAGTGAATTTAAGATGAAAACAAACTGTAGTCCTGTTTCTAGTTTTCAAATAGATACCTCTGATATACACCTTTATACAGACTTTAAAAAAGCTTGTGAAGAGACACAGAACTATAATCATTTTAGCTTAAAAATAAAAAATGATTATTATAATGATTTACTTTCAGGAGCTCACTTTTATCATTTCAAATTTGATAAAGATAGCTATTCATATCTTAAAAATTTATATCGATTAAATAAAACTTTTTTTTCAGCCAGGAAAAGACTCTCCGAACTTAATAAAAGTAAAAAAGATTTCAATAACCTTATAAATGAATACCGCAAACAAGGAAAATTAAATTTTGATAATGAGGATAAAAATCGAGAACAATTTAAAAATTCTCAATTTGCATTACTTAACGATTATGAAAAATTTCTATTGATTCATACATATTTTTCAGAGGCTAGAATTAAACATAATATTTTTTTAGATTATTACTCATTCATATATACTAAAATTTTTGATAATAATGATTATGTCTATCATTATGTTATTTTTTTAAATTTTATAACTCTATTATTTTTATTAATTTTTTTTTATAAAATTATAAAAATTCTATTTCCTTCATTTTCTCAAATATTAACTCTATTAGTAGTATCTAATGTTGTGATGTGCCCAATAACTATTGTTTATTTTTTATCTTTTTACAAGGAACCGTTAATAATACTAAGTATGACAATGATTATATTCAACTACGTATATTTTTTAACAAAAAAAATAAACCTTAAGAGATTTATTTATTGCACCTTCATAGTTATTATTAGTTTTTTCATAATACGGTATGTTAAATATGAATATACTATCATTTATATGACATCATTTTTATTGAGTATTATAATATTAAATTTGTATAAAAAAAATCGTATTTTTTTTTCAATTTGTCTTGCGCAGTGTATAGTGTTAATTTTTGTCACCTCATTTATTTCACCAAATTTTAATTTAGATATTACAAAACAAAGAGCAGAAAATGTTGTCCAAAATATTTTATATTTTAAATATGAACTAACGAGTAAAGATAAAGATAGAGCACAAAAAGAAAAAAGAAATATCAATTCAAATAAGATAAATCCTATTAATGATTTTAATTATTATACTCCTGAAGTAGAGCTTTTAGGAGAAAAAGAGCAATACTTATTATTGGAATGTTTTGATTTTATAAAAATTTCCACTTGTAAAAGAATAAATAATTTTAGTTATAGATTATTTTCGATTAAGAAAGCTACGTTATGGGAAAATGATTATTTTAAGTCTGTTGCAAATGAAAATATAGTAAATGCTTCATTATCTTACTCTGCCGCTGAAGTGTTAATGCAAATACCAATTTCAGCAGTTAGGGGTTATTTTATGCCCTTATTATTAAATTCAAATATACTAGTCACTTCGCTTACAGTTTTTAAATTAATTGGTAGTTTTTTATTATTTTATATCAGTTATTTTTATTATAAAAATAAACCAACTAAATATTTTCTAATTATTTTTGGAATCTTAATAATTTTTTTACCTTTAGTTGCAGCTGTAGATTTAGTGACAAGTAATTATTTTACTTATTTTAGATATGTATACCCTTTTAATATAATTCTTTTACTAATTGTATTTTCATTTATTGTGAATCAAATTTTAGAACTGAAGAATGATTAATGTTTTAATTAATTCAGGATATAGTTTTTTTTCATTAAGAAAATCTTTAATAGAACATTTATTAATTAAAAATCATGAATTAAAAATATTTACACCAAATAATTCCCTCAATATAAAAAAAAAATTACAATCAAATAAATTAAATGTTGTTAAATTCAAACTTCATGAAAATAAAAAAAGTATATTTAGTTTAATTAAAAACTTTTATAATATTTATCAAATTTTTAAGAATAAAAAAAACTCTACCAACATTATATTTGGCTCATATTTAAATTTAATTTATGGTATCGTATCATTTTTTATTTCATCAAAAAAAAATATATTTGTTTTTACTGGTCTTGGATCTTTTTTTAATTCTAAAAATAAAATTATTATATCAATAGTTAAATTTATATTTAATCTAGTTATTTTACAGAAAAACTCTATTTTTATCTTTTATAATAAGGCAGATAGAAAATTTCTCTTAAAAAAATTTTTTTTTTTTAAGAGTAAAATAATTTTAGGTTCTGGAATTGAATTTAATAAAAATATTTCAATTAAAAATAAAATAAATAGAACTATAAATTTCGTTTTTTATTCCAGATTTAATTATGATAAAGGTATATTAGATTTAATTAATTCCATTAACATTGTAAATTCAAAAGGTTATGAAAAAAAAAGTAAATTTTATTTTTATGGTTTATTTGATGATAATCCAACAAGTATTAAAAAAAACAAGCTTAAAAAATTAATTAAACAAAATAAAAACTGCTATTTGCAGGAAACTAATTATGATGTGAGCTTAAAGAAAATTTTTTTAAATAAACATATTTTTATTTTACCGTCTCATAGAGAAGGTTTACCCAAAACTGTATTAGAAGCAATGAATTTTAATAAAGCTTTATTATTATCAAATATTCCTGGGCACGATTCTTTAATTAATAAAAAAAATGTAAATGGGTTGTATTTTGAGAAAAAGAATGAAATAGATCTTTCAAATAAAATTATTTGGATGATAAATAATAAAAAAAAAATTATCAAATTTTCAAAAAATTCAAAAAAAAACTTATTAATGTTTTCATCAAAAAAAATCAATCAGAAATATTATGAAGCAATCATTTAAATATAAAGTATTGATTACGGGAGCAGCTGGTTTTATTGGCTTCCATGTTACCAAACAACTATTGGAAGAAAACCATTCTTGTGTAGGTATAGATAATTTAAATGATTACTACGATAAATCACTTAAACTTAATAGAACTAAAATTTTACAAAAAAATAAGAACTATAAATTTTTTAAGATTGATTTATCGAAAAAAAAACAATTAAATATTTTATCTAAGTACAAATTTGACTTTGTTATTAACTTAGCTGCACAAGCAGGTGTAAGATATGCTTTTAAAAACCCAGATAGTTATATTAAAAGTAACGTAGTTGGTTTTACTAATCTTATAAGCTTTGTTAAGGACAACAATATTAAAAAATTAATTTTTGCATCAACCAGTTCAGTTTATGGGGATATAAAAACTTTCCCGTGGTCTGAAAGTGATAAAATAAACTCACCTTTAACTATTTATTCTTCATCAAAAATCTTTAATGAAAATTTAGCCTATTCGTATTCAAAATATTATGACATCCAATGTTTGGGTCTAAGATTCTTTACAGTTTATGGTGAGTTTGGAAGGCCTGATATGTCTATCTATAATTTTACAAAAAATATATTAGAGAATAAGCCAATTACAATTTTTAATAATGGAAATCATATGAGAGATTTTACACATGTAGATATTATTAAAGATATTTTTTCACAATTAATAACAAAAAAAAAAATTGATAATGTATTTAAAAAAAATAATTTTGAGATCTTAAATATAGCTGGTGGCAATAAAATCAAATTATTAGACCTAGTTTTATTGATTGAAAAGTATTGTAAAAAAAAAGCGAAAAAATTATTTGTAGGTATGCAAATTGGAGATATAAAAAAAACTCAAGCAGACATAACTAAATTAAAAAGATTTAAATTGATAAAAAAAAATATAAAAATATCTGATGGTGTTAGAAGATTTGTTAACTGGTATAAAAAATATGCAATATGATTATATTTTATACATATTTTCAGCACAAATATTAATTTATTTTCTTATAAAAAAAAGATTACTAAAATCAATAATCAAATTTAAATTAGTCGATAGTCCTGGAAAAAATAAAATCCATAAAAAAAAAGTACCAGTAACGGGTGGTTTAATAATTTTTTTTTCTTTAATTCTATATATATTTTGTAATTATTTCTTCTTTTATTTCAAAAACAATTTAATTGATGAAAGAATTATATTAATTCTTTTGGGTACTTTTTTTGTTTTTTTAATAGGGATTATTGATGATATTATAAACATAACACCGCAAAAAAAAATAATCATTATTACAGTATTCAATATTTTACTTTTTCAAAATATTGAATTTTTTAATACTAGTGTTTTGATTTTTAATAATTTTATTATTTCTGGAAATGTGAATCTAATTTCCTTATCTCTTATTATTAATATCTTTGGTTTTTTAACATATCATTATTCCCTAGCAATTATGGATGGTATTGATGGTTTATTTGGTTCCTATATTATAGTTTTGTTAACTTTAATATTAGTTTATTTTGATTTAGATCATAATCTAAAAAGTCTAATAATATATTTGGTTCTTTCTTTGTGTTTTGTGACAGTTCTTAATTTGCGTAGTAGTTTATTTTTAGGAAACTCAGGCTCATTAATGTTAGCAACTATTATTCCCTATATATTAATCTACCTTTATAACAGTAGGGAAAATAGTTTTTCAATTTTTGTGTATATATCTTTAATAATAATTCCTGTTTTAGATATGCTTAGATTATTTATTATAAGAATTTTAGATAGAAAAAGCCCTTTTGAAAAAGATTTAAAGCACTTTCATCATTTGTTGATTGCGAGATACTCATTATATACAACTTTATTTTTTTATTTAATATTATGCTTTTTTCCATTTATTATAATAAATTATTTTAGCTTTGATCCGTTAATTACCGTTGCAATCCAAGCATTAATCTTTTTTAGACTATGTTTTAATTTTAATAGAAAGTAATTAAAATTTGTGAATAAAATTTTATTATCAGATTTTCCTAAAATATTAATTTATTTAGTGCCTTTATTTTTAATAAGTGGGCCTTTTTTAAGTGACTTAGCTATCACATTAGTTTCTATCATTTTTTTAATGATAACTTTTAAAGAAAAAAAATTTTATCTTTTTAATAATATTTTTTTTAAATTATTTATTTTATTTTATTTTTATATTTGTTTTAATAGTTTTGTTAATAATCAAAATTTAGACTCTTTAAGGATATCAATAACTTATATAAGATTTGGAATTTTTAGTATTGCTATGACTTATTTTTTAAGCCAGGATTTGGGTTTATTAAAAAAAATATTAGATTGTTTAATAATTTGTTTTTTAGCACTTATAGTAGATGGAATTTTTCAATATTTTTATGGTCAAAACCTTTTTGGCTTCAAATTAGTTTATCCAGGGCCCAGAGTTTCCAGTTTCTTTGAAGATGAACTAATTTTAGGAAGCTATTTATCTAGACTATTTCCTATTTTATTTGGTCTATCTCTCTTTTTTTACCAATCTAATAAGCGGCTATACTTTTTGTTGGGGTTAAGTGTGCTCACATTATTTTTAGTTTTTTTATCAGGAGAAAGAACAGCATTATTTTTAATAATTTTAGCTTTGATATTAATGTTTTTTTTAATCTTTAAGAATAAAAGTTTTTTTAAAAAAGTTTTTTATTCAGCGGCTATATTAACTGTATTGATTCTTAGTTTTTCTGAAACTTTAAGAACAAGAATAATTGATGTTACAATAAAAGAGATGTTCATGAATGATACAAAAAATAAAACTTATATTTTTACCAAACAACATGATGAACATTATACTTCAGCAATAAGAATGTTTAAAAAAAATATTATTTTAGGTGTTGGTGTTAAAAATTTTAGAAATTTTTGTGATGAAGAAGAGTTTAATATTTCTGATTACACTTGCAGCCCACATCCTCATAACACTTATATCCAATTACTTTCAGAAATTGGAATTGTAGGTTTTCTTTTTATTTTAATGATTTTTATTATATTGAATTATAAATTAGGTGTGCATTGGATAAAATGTTTAAATAATAAACCTCTATTTAAAGACTTTGAAGTTTGTTTGTTAATTTCAATCTATTTAACTTTATGGCCAATTATTCCAAGTGGAAATTTTTTTAATAATTGGTTAAATATTATCTATTTTTATCCAATAGGGATAATAATCTGGGCTTTATCTGACAATATAGCTCTAAAGAAACCCACTAAAAACCTGTATTGAATTTGAGAAATACAGACCAATATTGCAATGTTTAGAGAAATATTTATATAATTCTAAAAACACAGTTTAAAAATAGGATATTTAAACCTTAAATTAAAAATATGAATTAATTTTTTTATTGTATATAATTTAAAAATGCATATAAAGCCGTTGCCTGGTGATTATTGCGAAGGGGCAATACCCGATCCCATTCCGAACTCGGAAGTCAAGCCCTTCAGCGCCAATGGTACTTTGTCTTAAGACACGGAAGAGTAGGACATTGCCAGGCTAAAATAAAACTATGAAAATTAAAAGCTCATTAAAGTCATTAAAAAAAAGAGATCTCAATTCTAAGCTAGTTAGGAGAAGAGGCAGAGTTTATATAATTAATAAGACAAATCCAAAATTTAAAGCAAGACAAAAGTAGTTCATATGGATAATGAAAACCATAAGAGTACTTGGAATAATTTTACTAAGTTTGTACTGTGGGGAACTGTCGCTGTAATAGGTGTTTTAGTTTTAATGGCTTTGTTCTTACTTTAGAATAGCTATATGAAGATCGTTTCAGTATTAGAAAATCAAAAAATTGAAAAAAGAATTGCAATTACACCTGATATCGCAAAAAAGTACATAGCTCTTGGTTTTGAAGTTAATATACCTGAAAAATACGGTGAGCATTTAGGATTTAAAGATAACGATTACAAAGAATTAGGTGTTGAGATTTACAACAATGAAGTTGAAATTTTAAGCAGTGGTGATGTCATTGTTCAGCTGGGCTTATTGTCTGATGAAAATCTCTCAAATTTAAGAGAAAATCAAACACTTATTGGAGTATTTAGTCCTCATGATAATAAAGAAAAAATAGAAAATTTATCTAAAAAAAAAATAAATATTTTTTCTTTAGAGATGCTTCCCAGAATAACCAGAGCGCAATCAATGGATATTCTTTCTTCACAAGCAAACCTTGCTGGTTATAAAGCTGTAATTGAGTCATTTGCTAACTTTGAAAAAGCAATACCAATGATGATGACAGCAGCAGGAACTATTCCTGCAGCAAAAGTTTTAGTTGTTGGTGCAGGTGTTGCTGGTTTACAAGCAATTGCAACTGCAAAAAGAATGGGTGCAATTGTTTTTGCCACAGACGTAAGAATGGCCTCAAAAGAACAGGTTGAAAGTTTAGGTGGAAAGTTTTTAACCGTAGAAGGATCTGAAAATCTAGAAACAGAAGGTGGATATGCAAAAGAAGCTTCTGATGATTTTAAAAAAAAACAAGAAGAGTTATTAGCAGAAACTTTAAAGAAAATTGATATTGTAATTTGTACAGCTTTAATTCCTGGAAAAAAAGCACCTTTAATAGTTAAAGGGAGCATGATTGATAATATGCAAGTAGGATCTATTATTTATGATTTAGCTGCAGTTCAAGGGGGAAACGCAGAGTTTACTGAAGTTGATAAAATTGTGATTAAAAATGGCATAAAAATTATGGGAGAAACAAATATTCTTAACAAGCTGCCCATTTCAGCATCAAACTTATATTCAAAAAATATGTTTAACTTTGTGTCAAATTTATATGATAAGGAAAATAAAAAGATTAATATTAACCTTGAAGATGAAATAATTGAAAAAACTTTAATTACATAAAATTATGGAAATAGATCCCTTTATATTTAGACTGAGCATCTTTATTCTTTCAATCTTTATTGGATACTACGTTGTATGGAGCGTTACACCTTCTCTACATACACCTTTGATGTCTGTAACAAATGCAATTTCATCAGTAATTATCGTAGGTGCTATTATTGCTGGTTTAGCTGGAAATTCTGATGCTGTTTTTAATAATTCAAGCATCTTCGGATTTTTAGCAATATCTTTAGCGGCAATAAATATTTTTGGAGGATTTTTAGTTACTCAAAGAATGCTCGCTATGTACAAGAAAAAAAAGAAAGATAAGAAATGATTTCAGCAAATTTATCAGCAATTTTTTATCTTATTTCAGGTGTATTATTTATTTTAGCATTAAGAGGACTATCTTCCCCAGAAACATCTAGACAAGGTAATTTTTTTGGTATTTTGGGAATGTTAATTGCAATAATAGTTACATTTTTATCTGTAGAAAATTTTTCAAATGGTTTTGCTTATGTTTTAATTTTTCTTTCAATAGGTGGAGTAATCGGTGCTTTCATTGCGTATAAAATACCCATGACAGCTATGCCAGAACTTGTGGCTGGATTTCATAGTCTTGTAGGACTTGCGGCAGTATTTGTTGCAATATCAGCTTTTTTAAACCCTGAAGCTTTTAATCTTGGATCACCTGGAAATATTAAGCTTGGAAGTTTAATTGAAATGTCTATTGGTGCAGCAGTTGGTGCAATAACATTTTCAGGTTCAATAATTGCTTTTTTAAAACTCCAGGGAATAATGTCTGGTTCGCCAATAACATTTAAAGGTCAACATCCACTTAACGCTTTGATATTAATTTCAATAGTAGTTGTGACCTACCTCTTATGCTCAACTCAATCTTCAAACTTATTTTGGGCTTTATTAGTTATTTCTTTTTTAATTGGTTTTTTATTAATAATTCCAATTGGAGGAGCAGATATGCCAGTTGTTATATCAATGTTAAATTCATATTCTGGATGGGCTGCAGCAGGTATTGGTTTTACATTGGAAAATACTGCATTAATAATTACAGGTGCCTTAGTAGGATCTTCAGGTGCAATTTTATCATATATAATGTGCAAAGGTATGAACCGATCTTTTTTTAATGTTATTCTTGGTGGATTTGGAGCAACAGAACAAGCAGCAACTTCTGGAAACAAAAAGCAAAAACCTGTTAAAAGTGGAAATGCCGAAGATGCCGCATTTCTTATGAAAAATGCATCATCGGTTATAATTGTTCCTGGTTATGGAATGGCAGTGGCTCAAGCACAGCACGCGCTAAGAGAGATGGTGGATACACTTAAAAAAAATGATATTAAAGTTACTTATGCAATACATCCTGTAGCTGGAAGAATGCCCGGGCATATGAATGTATTACTTGCTGAAGCTAATGTTCCATATGATGAGGTTTTTGAGTTAGAAGAAATAAATAATGATTTTGCTAATGCCGATGTGGCTTTTGTAATAGGTGCAAATGATGTTACAAATCCAGCAGCAAAAACAGATCCTCAAAGCCCAATTTATGGTATGCCAATTTTAGACGTCGAGAAATGTAAGTCAGTATTATTTGTTAAAAGAAGTCTTTCGCCAGGCTATGCTGGAATAGATAATGATCTATTTTACAAAGAAAATACACTAATGTTATTTGCTGATGCAAAAAAAATGGTTGAAGAAATAACAAAATCACTAGATTAACTGTATGATTAAGACTGATGATAAAAAAAAATATTATTTCATTTTTTTCTTATAATTATTTTGCTCAAAAATTTTTAGATTATTTTTTTTTTTTTACTTTAAGAAAACTCCTAATAAAAACAATAAATTTTTTTTTAAAAAACTATAATGAAAATTATTTTTTAAAAAATAAATTAACAAATTCTAGTGTAGATAAAAAAGGGTGGAGTATTATTTTTCTAACTTATAATGTTAGCAATAATTTAAAGCCTAAAATAAAAAAATATAAAGAAATATTTAAATTAAAAAACCATGAAATAATAATTTTAACTAATTTTAACAAAAAAAATATTTCTATTAAAGGTGTACGTTTAATTAATCTGAAATCAAAAAAAATAACATTAGGAAAGAAAAGAAACTTAGCAGTTAAATTATCTAATTATTCTAATTTAATCATGTCATTAGACTATTTCGTTATAAATAAATTTAAATTAAAAGATATTGAAAAAGAAATTTTAAAAAATGATTTATTAATACCAAAAATAAAAACTCTTGATAAAAAAAGATATTTGGATTGGGTATTTTTGGACTATCCTAGAATTGGTAAATCACTTTGCCCTTACAATCTAAAGGATAGAAGATATATGTATTTCCATGGATCCTACCTCATTTTAAAGAAAAAATTTATAAAAAAAAATTTATTTTCAAATTATTTAGACCATCAACAAGGTGAAGATGTTGATTGGTCATTAAAAGTAAGAAAGAGAATTAAATTTAAGTTATCAAAAAATATTGATATTACTATTGAAAGATTTTCATATGAAAGTGAGGTATTAAATGATAAAAATTTTTTAAAAAATAGTAAGACTTTAATAAAGAATGCTTAAAAAAAAAATAGTACTTATAACTGGAGTTGGAAAAGGCATAGGCCTTAGTTGTTTAAAACTATGTATTAAAAATAATGCATTTGTAATTGGAGTTACAAGATCAAAAAAAGACTATAATGATTTAAACAAAGCTTACAAAGATAAATGTAAAATTATTTTGGGAGACGTTAGAAGTAGGATTACATTAAAAAAAATAATTGATTTTCAAAAAAAAAACAATCTATTTATTAATAGCCTAGTTAATAATGCAGGTATTAGATTTAGAAAAAATTTTTTAAATACAGATATTAAAGAATACAAAAAAGTCTTTGAACATAATTTTTTCTCAATAGTGCAGCTATGTAAGGTTATGATTAGTTTGGCAATTACAAATAAAAAAAAGATGTCAATTGTTAATTTAAGTTCAATTGTTGGATCCAGGGGATTTGATGAATTGTCAGCGTATGGCTCATCAAAAGGTGCTCTGGACGCATTTACCAAGTGTATAGCAATTGAATGCCCAAAATATGTTAAAATTAATAATGTTTGCCCAGGTTTTACTAAAACATCTTATTTCGATAAATTTAAAAAGAATAAAAAATTGTATAATTGGACAATAAAAAATATTCCATTTAAAAGATGGGCAAACCCAGAAGAAATTGCAGAATTAATAGTGTATCTTATTTCAGATAAATCCTCTTATATAACGGGCCAAAATTTTTATATAGATGGGGGATGGACATCAAAATGAAAATAATTGGATTAATACCATCTAGAATCAATTCCTCAAGATTACCACAAAAACCATTACTAGAAATAGAAGGTATTCCATTAGTAATTCATACCTACAGAAGAGCAAAATTATCAAAAAAACTTGATGACATATTTATATGTTGTGATGATGAAAAAATTATGAATGTTGCAAAAAAATTTAAGGCAAAAGCTATAATAACTTCCTCACATCATATAAATGGTACAGAAAGAATTTGTGAAGCTTATTTAAAGTTAAAAAAAAAATATGATCTTATTGTTGATGTGCAGGGTGATGAACCTTTAATAAGCCCGTATCACATTGATAAAATTATAGACTTTCATCTCAAAAATAAAAACATGGATATAATTTTACCACATCTCCAAATAGAAAATTTAAATAATCCGAATATTGTTAAAATAGTTACAGATAAAAAAGATAATGTTCTATTTTTATCTAGAGCACAAATTCCATTTGCATTCAAACTTCCATCAAAAAAAATTAAAAAACATTTGTCTATTATCTCTTTTCTACCACAAGCTTTAATAAAATATTCAAAATCCAAAAAAACTAATTTAGAGGAAATTGAAGATATTGAGTTGTTAAGAGCTTTAGAGATTGGATTAAAAATAAAAACACTTAAAATGAAAGGTGATAGTTTTTCAGTAGATATAATAGAAGATCTTAAAAATGCAAAACTTAGAATGAAAGATGATAAAATATTTAAAATTTATAAATGATTATAAATTATAAAATAAATGATGAAAATCATAATGTAATAATTTCTGATAAAATCAAAGATAACATAGTTAATCAAGTTGAACGTGTTAAGTCAGATAAGAAAATATTATTAGCATATGATGAAAAAATAGATCAATTGATAATTAATTTAATAAGAGACGAGTTAAAATTAATTGGAGTAAAATTAATTTTAGTGAAAATTTCTGGAAAAAAAAAAAATAAAAATAGTAAAATATTATTTAAAATAATTGATATCTTAATTGCAAATCAATTTACAAAAAATTCTATTTTTATATCCTGCGGAGGTGGTGTTGTAGGAGATATTTCAAATTTAACAGCAAGTCTTTATTTGAGAGGAATGATATATTTTCATATACCATCAACGATGACAGCAATTATTGATAGTTGTATAGGTGGAAAGACAGCAATAAACTATAATAACATAATCAATTCAGTTGGAACATATTATCACCCAAAAAGTGTTATGATATTCAAAGATATAATCGATAATCTCCCTGATCGAGAATATTTTGCTGGAATACCAGAAATAATTAAATGCGGGTTAATAAAAAAATCAAATATTTTAAAAGATTTAATTAATTATCATGAAGATATTAAAAAAAGAAAATTTAAAACTCTTAAAAGAATAATATCAGAAACCTTAAAAACTAAGATACACTTTTTTAAAAATGATATTTATGAAAAAAATACCAGACTTAATTTAAATTTTGGTCATACATTTGCACATGCAATGGAAATGGCTACAGATGAATCTTTTAAAAAAGATTATTTAAGACATGGAGAAGCAGTAGGAATAGGCATTATGTGTGAAATTTTTTATTCATATGGAGGGCCATCAAAGTTGTTAAATGAAGTAGCAAGTATTTTAAACACCTATAAACTTCCAACAAAACTATTATCTTCAAAATTTTCTTTTAATATTATTAATATTCAAAATAAGGTTTATGAGGGCATTTTTTTAGATAAAAAAAAAATTAATAAATATCCTAGGTATATTTTTTTATCTAAAAAATATAAACCTCAAATTAAAGAGATTAAAAATTTTGATCTTTTAAACCATACTATCAAATACTTTTTGAATTAAATTGAAAAACTTATTATTTATACCGTGTTATAACGATGAAAGTAGTTTGAGAAAATTGTTAATTGAAATTGGCAATCTCTACCAATCTAGTTTTGACATTTTAATTATAAATGATGGATCAGATCAAGAATTATATTTTTCTAAAAAAAATAAAAGTTTAAAAATAATAAACTTGAAACATAATTATGGCATAGGTTTTTGCTTAAAATTCGCAATAAATTACGCATTAAAAAATAATTATAAAAAATTTTGTAGAATAGACTCTGATGGTGAACATCATCCAAAATATATTAAAGATATTTTTAAAATGTTGGATCTAAATGATTTTATACTTGGAGATAGAAAAATTTTATTTAAGCAAAATTATTTTAAAATAGCCTCTAAAAAAATGATTAATTTTATTATTAATAAACCTTTTGATTTAAAGATTGATGATTATAATTGTGGAATGATGGGGTTAAAAGTAAATGCTATGAAAAAAATTAAAAATGACTATTTTATTAATTACCCAGAACCTCAGATTATACTAAAATTATTAAAAAAAAAATTGAAATATTCAATTATAAGAATTAACCAAAGGAAAAGATTTAGTGGTAATTCAAGTATTAATTTTTTTGGAGGACTAGATTTTTTTCTAATAACTTTATTTTTTGTGTTAAATCGGATACTAAATAATTCATATGATTAAATATGTTGCTATAATCTTTTTATTTTTGTTACCACTTTATTTGGTAAAAAAAAAATTTATTAAGGTAGATAATATTTTAATATGGCTAATGTTATTATTTATTTTATCAATATTTAGTCTAAATATTGAATTTATTGAAAAGTTAGCAAACTCAGTAGGTATAATTAGTCCAGTTAATTTTTTAATATTTTCAACTTTTCTAATATTTCTATTTATTATTTTAAATTTATTGCAAAAAGTAAATGAGCTTAACAACAAACTTGAAGATATTGTAATTAAAAAAAAATTAAAGAATAAAAAAAATAATTCTATTAAAAACAAAAAGCATTTTTAGTGAGTATTGATTTTTCAATAGTAATCCCGACCTACAATAGTGAAAAATTTTTAAGTGAAACAATTGAGTCAATAAAGATTCAAGATAGATCGATAAAAATAGAATTAATTTTTTCTGATGGTGGCTCAAAAGACTCTACCCTAAAGATTATTGAAAAACTTGATCAAGATAATTTATCCAAGATAGTATTACATGATCAAGTAGGCATGACAGTTGCTCTGAATCAAGGTTTTAAAAGAGCACGAGGTAAATACTTATCGTATCTTAACAGTGATGATAAATTAAACTCAAATGCACTTTTTTCTATAAAAAAAAATTTTGAAGAAAACGACAACTACGAATGGATTATTGGCCTATGTGATAATTTTGGCAATAAAAAAATTTTAAATAGAATGATTAATTATTACAAAGCTTTACTTTTAAAAAAACTTAACTTTAATTTACTCTGTATTAACAATATTATCTCACAACCATCTGTTTTTTGGAAAAAGTCTTTTTTTGATAGTATTGGAAATTTTAATGAAAAATTAAAATTTAATATGGATTATGATATGTGGATTAGAATGATTATCGTCTCTGATCCACTGAAATTACAAAGAAACATGTCTTATTTTAGGCGACATAATGAAAGTCTTTCTCATAAAAATTCATTTAAACAATTTTGTGAAAAATACAAAACAATGAAAAAATATAATAGAAGTATATTGATACATTTGGTGCACTTGAGCTTATCTTCATTGATATTTTTTATTTATAAAATAACTAATTACTGATGATAAATTTTAGTAAATCAAAAAAAATTAACTACCCTTATCCAATATTAATCATTGAAGATTTTTTTGAAGATCATTGTTTACAAAAAATTATAGAGGAATTTCCAAGCTTTAATGAATTCATTAAATTTAAAAAAACAATGGTTAATAGACGTTTTCTATCAAATGAAAATCCTGATTTCTTTAGTTATATTAATAAGAATAAAACATGGGAGAAATTTTATAAAATTGTAAATTCAAAAGAGTTTTATAGTAAAATTTTAAATTTATTAGTTGATGACTCCTCGAAGGAGTATTCGAAGTTTTCTAATTTAATATACAAAGAACAATTAAATAAAAAAAACAAAATTATGTTTAATTTAAATCATTATTTAAAAGAACTTACACAAATTACTCCAAGAAATTATTTTTTTAATTTTTTTAGAGAAATTACAAAAAAAATAACTTATAGAAAAAAAACAAAAAATAGTTGCTTTTTACGATTTGATATTTCATCTGCTTCAAATGGCTATAAAAGAAAACCCCACAAAGATAGCGATGGAACAATAATTGCATTTTTGATATATCTTGAAGATCAAAGTAAAATTGGTGGAACAGGTGGTGATTTTATTATTAATGATAGTTTATTTAATAAAATTAAAGTGTTGGAGCCAAAAAAGAATAAAGCTGTATTTTTTTTATCAAATAATAATTCCTTTCATTCAGTTTCAGAGATGAAATCAGCAAACGGGTGGAGAAAATTTATTTATGGTGGGTTTACAAGTTTAGATAAATTAATTTGGTCAAAAACTATTTAAATACCTTATGTTAAAATATGAAAAACAATTATTATTAATTTTTACTTTATTACTTTCAATTATTTTATTTTTTTTTATCGAACTGAAATTATCTCCAGATTCAAAAACATATTTAAGAGTTTCTAGTGGAATTGTAGATTTCAATTCTTTTTTCTCTTTAAGCGAACCCCTTTATTTAATTTCATATCTAATTTTCAAACTGATTTCCTTGACTGAGAATTTTGAATTTGTTTTTAAATCTCTGAATTTGTTCTCTTTTCTTTTGATTATTATTTTTACGTATAAAATTTTAAAACACTATAAAATAGAATTTAATAACCATTTTGAATATCTTTTTTTTTTATCTTTATTTTTTTTGAATTTTGAAATTTTACAATGGACTAAATTTGCTCTGACTGATTTAGTACTGGTATCTTTAATGTTAAGTGCTATTTATCTTTCTTTGAAAGACAGATATTTTTTATCAATCCTAATTTTTCTTATATCTGCTCTAGTAAAACCACAATCTATTTTTATTTTTTTTATTCTCTTTTTTATATATTTTTTTAAAAAAAAAAAAATTTGTTATTTTTTATTTTATATTTTAGTTTCTATATCTTTTTAATTTTAATTTTGTTTATTTTGGATTATTTAAATTTAAATTTATATATTGTTGGAGTCGCAGATTTTATTTTTATACAAAGAATTACAGAAGGAAATATTGTAGATGATAGATATTATATTGAGTATATAAATTTCTTTTCAATATTTAAAATTTATTTTTTAAGATTAATATCTTTATATTCAGTTTACTTTGATGATTATTCAAATTATCACAAAATATATAAAACTTTCTATTTTTCTCTAATGTATATTCCTATAATCTTTTTTATTTTTAATAAAAATAAAATAGAAAAAAATATTTTTACATTTTTTATGGGATGTATAACTATTATTTCAACTTTCATAATACTTACCTTCATAGATTATGACTTAAGATATAGGCTGTATATCTTTCCTTTTATTATAGCTATATCCACTTATTGTTTAATTAAATCTAATTTAATTATGAAATTTATTAATCTTACTAAAAGAATTATTTAAGATTATATTTGATAGAACTTCAATAATAAAACTACAATAATAAAACTTGATTAATTGTCATTTATTATTAGTTTCTATCAATATTAAATAACTAACTAAATATAAATGACAAAAATTTTCTGTGATATTGCTGACAAATTATTGGTTAAAAAATTTGCAAAAAAAAATATTGTCAAGGGCTTTACTACCAACCCTACTTTAATGAGCAAAGCGGGCGCAAAAAATTACAAAAGTTATGCAATGGAACTAATCAAGTTATCAAAAAATAAACCTATTTCTTTTGAAGTTTTTGGAGATGACTATCAATCTATGAAAGATCAGGCACTAGAAATCAAAAATTGGGGAAAAAATGTTTATGTTAAAATACCAGTAGTAAATACAAAAAATATTTTTTCAGGAAAGCTTATTAATGAATTGAGTAAAAAAAATATTAAACTCAACATAACTGCTGTATATAGTTTTGAACAAGTAAAAAAAATATTTAAGATATTAAATAAAAAATCTCAAACAATTATATCTATTTTTGCTGGAAGAGCTGGTGATGCCGGCAAAGATCCAATTCCACAATTTAAAAAAAGCTTAATATTAACAAAAAATTATAAAAATATTGAAATTCTCTGGGCAAGTGTGCGAGAGCCTTATAACTATTTACAAGCAAAACAGGTTGGTTGTCAAATTATAACTATACCCCCCAGTATGATAGAAAAAATTAATAAATTTGGGAAATCGTATAATACTCTGACAATTGAAACTGTAAATGCCTTCCTCAAAGATAGCATAAAATCTAAGTTTAAATTTTAATGAAACGTAAAAATTTGTTTTTTTTATATTGTTTTTTATTTTTTTTAATTATTTTTTTTTTATTTAATCACTTGGTGATTAAACCTTTCCCATTCTTTAAAGTTGATTACTATAAAAGTTTGAACAAATTTAATGCTGAACCAATAAATGATGTAGAATTTTATAATTTACCTGCAACAACCAACACACTCCCCCGTGAAATAATAGAGAAGGTTTTATTTTATGAGGATAAACCATTAATTGATAAAATTAAAATATCTACAAAAATTACAAGATCGATTCAAGAAATGTCGCTTGGAAATATTGTTAAAAATTATAACCAAATATTAAATAAAGATGAAGAATTTTGGGAAATTTGCTCAGAAGCATCTAAAATATTCGTATTCCTAATGGACTCATTAAACGAAACCTCTAGAGTCATTTGGATGAATGGTCATACAGTTGTGGAGGTGTGGGATGAAAATCAATGGATATTTGTTGATCCATCATCCAACACAATAGCAATTGATAAGTTTAAAAAAAAACTTTCTTTGTCAGAAATGGCCATATTATATCCTGATATTGAATTCAAAACTATCAATAATCATATAGATACATTGTGGGATTATAGAAGAGATAGTGAGAAACTTCATAATATAATAGACAATATTGAAATCATTTTTGTAATTAACAATAATAAATTATTTTCCTTCCATGAAATAGACCAAAAGATAGAAAGAATTTTTTCTTCAATATTTTTTAATAGTAATTTTATAGCAAAACAATTCATTGGATTTGATAAAGCTACAAAGGTAGGAAATTTTGGAATTAACCTATTTAAACTTTTATAAAAATTCTAAATTTAAAATATAAAAATAATTTAATAGATATTAAATTAACATTTACAGCAGGATTTTTATGAAGAAGATTATAGGGATTGTGGTTATTTTTTGACTCAAAGTATGTCCGTGGTGTGGTAAGATTATTTTCTGAATGTTATAAAAATCAAAAAATGTTAGTGGGATTGGTTGCGGGGGACGGATTTGAACCGCCGACCTTCAGGTTATGAGCCTGACGAGCTACCAGACTGCTCCACCCCGCGGTATATTTAAATTCTATTCTTAAGCTTATTTAGCTTTTTAACTCTTTTAATATTTTCTTGTAGAATTCTTTTTTTCTTTTCAGAAGGTTTTTCATAAACACTTTTTAATTTTACCACTTTAAAAAAACCATCTCTTTGTAGTTTTCTTTTAAGAACCCTAAGTGCTTGTTCAATATTATTATCTTTAACTTCTATTTTCATAAATCTTTTTTAAGAATGTTTAACTACCATTATATAATTTTGGTGTCTATCAAAATTACTCAATGTTTGAAACTTCTCTTGTTAGTTTTGCTTTCTCTTTCTCTTTTTTTTCTCTTTTTATTCTTCTTTCAGCTTTTTCAATGGCTTCAATTAGATCTTTTTGAGAGAATAGTCCTAGTGCTACAGGGTCTTTAGGGTTTAAATTATTATAATTCCAATAACTTTTATTTTTAATTGCTGTAACAGAAGCCTTGGTTATTCCAACTAGTTTTGCTATTTGTGAATCTTTTAGTAATGAATGATGTTTGATTAGCCATAAAGCTGAATCTGGTTTATCTTGTCTTTTAGATAAAGGAATATATTTTTTAATTTTTTTATCTTCAGTTGAAATTTCAATATCAGTATTTTTTATCTGTAATTCTTTATTTTCATCTTTAGATGCTAGTTCAATTTCCTCTCTAGTAAGTTGACCTGATATAATAGGGTTATAAGCCATTATTCCTTTTGCAACTTCACCATCTGCAATTCCTTGGACCTCAACCTCGTGTAAATTACAAAACTTTGAAATTTGTTTGAAAGTAAGTGTTGTATTTTCTACTAACCAAACAGCTGTTGCCATTGGCATTAATGGTACGTTTGACATTTAATCTTTCTTTTCTGATCTGAAGTTTTGGAATTTTTTATTAAATTTGCTTACACGACCCTTGTCCATTAGTTTTTGCTTT
>Ga0206131_10002817_pt1 | contig 20582 bp, 20 predicted proteins | sample Helgoland_Spring_FD_148636 | JGI IMG/M metagenome (GOLD analysis project Ga0206131, IMG submission 148636) | Pelagic subsurface seawater microbial communities from Kabeltonne, Helgoland, North Sea - Helgoland_Spring_Bloom_20160517_1 | ecosystem: Environmental > Aquatic > Marine > Epipelagic ...
AGAGAAAGAAAAAATTTGGGTGATGCAGTCCTTATAGATAATATGGTGGGTGCATCAAAGGTTCTGAGAATGTATTCGGATTTTATCAGTGAAGATCAACAAGACTACCTTAGATATCAAAAACCGTATAATGGAGAAAGAACATTCATAAAGTTGACTGAAAGCGTTTGGGAGAGACTCCCGGAAAAATTAGAAGAAAAATGGTTTCTAAAGTTTGATGGTTAGTCATTTCTACCTAAATAGCATTAAATTACCATAGGTTATAAATTAGAGAGCTATTGTTATTATTCAAAACAAACCCTTTCATTTTATTGTCGTATTTAACAGAAACTAAATCATCATAGATTTCATATTTAACACACATCTTCAATACAAAAAGAATAAAGTTTTTTATTCTTGTCTTTAACTTATTCAGCATTCCATTATCAAGATAGGGATGGTCAGTTATTTCTTGTTCCATTAATTTAAACGCATGGTTTAAGTCACCAAATTTTTCATTCTCTTTATCAGAAAAATACTCTCGAACTTTTTCTACTTCGTCCTCCCAAATAGAATCGTAATATTGCCAAATGCCTTGATATCGATTCTGCCATGTTATTTTTGCATTCTCTGATCTTTGCGCATACCTTTGATTTTGCAAGGTCATTCTAGACCAATACACTGGGTTACCTATTCTTTTTGGACCTGCGCCCGGAACGCTTGGAAATCTAGCCATCTGTCTAATTTATCATCCTTTATGTTAACTTTTCAAGACCGTATTAAGTTACTACAGGGCTTTGCCTTTCATAGAATTTATATCTCTATTATTAATCATCGATAGCATCAAACCCATAAGCCATACATTTTTTGTCATCATATGCGATCACGTGAAAGTTTTGATAAATATTCCAAGAGGTACGTTTTGCTGTCAGTAGCATACCTAATGAATGACAGTGATGAACAAGAATAAACTTAAGTGTATTAATAGGACCTATATCTTTTATAAATTTTGAAAAGATTTCATCTTCAACGAACTTTTTTGCAGCACGCTTCCTATCACTTCTATAAGCATTTTCATTGTCATGATATTTAACATGATTATCATTTGGGCAAAGGTCTTCAAAGTAGCTTAGAAGATCAAGGTTGTCATAACATGCATAAAAACCTTTACTAGCATCATTAACATCAACTGCATTTATATATCTAGGAAGCTGAAAAGGTTCAAGCTTAGATAAATCTAATTTATCTAGAGAGTTCTGCTCAAAACGGTCATCTACAACGACTCTCCTAGTTCTATCTGGTGTAATAAAAGCTCTTTTTGTATCATCAAATACCTCACAATCATAATAAGGAGAAGTAAGGCAGTCTTCGCTATAGCTGTTGGATGCCTCTTTCATTTTTTTTATGAATGCTTTTTCATTCTTGCTGAAAAAAATGCCATTTTTGCCACTAATGGTTTTTTTGTCTTGATAATCTAGAAACGCGTAACCACCCCAACATATGTCTCCCTCGCTCCATTCACTCCATTCACTTATATATGACCTTAAATAAATATTTATATTTTTATAAATAAGATCTAGTGGATCATTTATAGGGTCTACGAATGATTGCTTTAGGTTGGTCTCTGATGCTTCATACATGAAATCAATTAATTCTTGTCTAGACATAAACTCTTTATCTAATAATTTCATTTTAGTGGCGCAATAGCTTTATTTTCTTCTATAAGTTTTTTTATAGAGCTTGATATAACTATGGGTTTTTTTCAACTTTAAATGTTTTAAGCATATCCCATTTAATATATTGTCTGACTTTCACCTCAGTACATCCAAGTATCTTTGCAGTATCTTTTACAGGATGGGCTTCTGACATTTTATCGTAAATTGTTCTTGGTTTTATATCGAGGTGTTTTTCAATTACTTCAAGCTTTTTAAGTATTAAATCCAATTTCTCATCCATCTCTTAATCCTAAACAATGTATTTTATTTTGACAAACTCTTATGGCATTATTGAAAAATGAAAAAATTATTACTCACACTATTAATATTTAATTGTTCTACCATTCATTACGTATATTCCGGTGATGAATTGGATGGTACTGACCTTGTAGAGTTGTACCAGGACCAAGACTGGGCAAATGAAATGGCAGAAATGTCCGAAATATTTAATGCGCTAACTACTTTGGTATATTTTCAAAATAACCTTCAAGTTAGTATTGCAGATAATTTAGAAGAATTTTATGCAGACAATATATCTAATGAAAAGCTCTGGGAAGAACTTGATTCTATTGAAAATCAAATTGGGACTTTTTCTGAGGATTTTAATTTAGCTGTGATGGGCATCAACACAACAAGTGTTTCAACTAACCCAATTGCAATTTCTCTATACAAAGCATCTTTAAAAACAATCTATGATGCTAATGATTATCAAATTGATAACAACAAATCAACTAGAGATTCGTTGAGCTCATTAGCTAAGGGTGATATAGATAATTATAACTATATAATCTCAAGGGCAAGTTTGAAGAATGCAGACTTTGTAGAATTGGTTGCCAAAAATACTAGGGCTCAAGGTGAAAGACTGCCAGAGACCAGTATTAGTAGGCACGTAATTATGGTTGACTCAGATGTAATCCGTTATGTTGCAATTGCTATGAGGGTGAATGCTCTACAAATGCTTAATGAATTAGATAAAAAAAACTATAAAGAGTACAAAGTAAAACTTGATAATGCTTACAAAGCCATCTCCAAAGGCAAGTCGATTTCTAATCTTAAAAAAGCTATAGCAAATTTAGAAAATACAATTAAAGAACTTCAATCTTTAGATGAAGATTTCACCAGCTACATAGAAATTATAGAAAGAGTTATGGTTAATGCTAAATTATTAAGTGAAGCAAACATAAGAAATGCAGAAAGCTGGAAAGATATGATGGATTTTTATAATAGAAATATTAATAACATTACAAATTTATACGACAGTCCATCACGGTCTGCAGAATTTGATGAGATGCAAACTAGACAGGCATTTATTCAAGAGCAAGTTTCCACTTACACTGACCTTTATCAGGAAGCATCAGTCGAGTTTACTAGAATCGCCCCAGAATTTTTGACAAACTTTAAATAAGGCTTGTGTCTTGTATCTCTGGTTCCTGGAAATCATATCCACTCATGCACATTCTCTCAGAGTGCTTAATTGCATGAGACATTCCAGCTATGGAGAAGCTCATATCATCTAAAGATGAGTTGCTATCAAACTTGATATCAAAAGTTTTACCGCCTCTAATTGATGGGAAGTAAGCAATTTTTAAAACATAATCAAAATTAGGACTTTCACCAATAATATTACCAACTTCTAGGACAATATCTTTTGGCTTACCTCTATCTACAATCATGGTTGCTTCAATTTCTGAATCTATTGAAAATTTAGAGTTTCCAATAGGAATGGTCACAGTTGGGTCTGAAGTGACACAAAAAGGTCTAGCCATTTCTAAGTAAAAATTTGTTGAGGTATCTTCTCCTGTTTTATGAAGAATAAGATTTTCATTTGAATAAGAGTCTATGCCCCAGCCATCAATAGTTCTTGTCCAATCTGCTGAGAGAAATGATGATGAGAAAGCGAGGAGAAAGATAAACTTGCGATGGGGATACATTAGGCTCCCGGAGAAAGGACCGTAATGCACAATTTTATTATCTAATATAATCTCATCATCATATTCAAACAGATTCTTCTTCCTATTGAATATTTTTTTCATGCCTAGAAATAGACCTAGAATTACTAAACTTACTAAACCAAAACCAATGAACTCTTCCAATTTGTATCTCCTAAAATATGTGTGTTACATCGACAACGTAACAGCCTAGGATTTGTTACAAATTAATTTAACAATTGCAGTAAATGTGTCTTTTAACCTCATCAGATGCGAAGACTGCATCGACTGTTTGAACTAAAGACATATCTAAAAAGTAGTCTTTATCTGCTCTTGGAGCATTGATATTAGCGTTTACAAAGAAGTCTATGTTGCCTTCATACAAAGCGTACATAACTTGATACTTATCAACTCCAAGGCTCTCAGCTAAAGCAATTGCTGTACTCCAAAGAGTTTCTATTTCAGAGCCTGAGATATAGATTGGCTCTGGTTCTTCAGGCATAACCTCAACGATTGGTTCAGGTTTAATAACCTCTGCAACAGATGCTACTTGGGGAATGGTTGTTTCTTCTACAAACTCAGCAGGGGAGTTAAAGAACGTAAAAGCTATGACAGCTAAACTTGCTGCAACTGCAAAACCAATGAGTGGTTTGTAGTTAGAGGAGGGTGCTGATTCTTTAAACTGCTCATCAACAAATGAATCTATTTTGTTACTTAACTCTTCAGATTTATCACCACCAAAGAATCCTTCAAGCATATATTCTGATACTAATAAGCTTTCATAGAACTCGGTAGCTTCTGGTGATGCTTCAACAAGAGCTTTTAATTCAGGTGAACTCTCAAGTGTTGCACCATCATCCATTAATTCTATTATTTGTATTTGTGTTTCTTCATTCATAATTTTCTACCCATACAGTTGGCAAGATTAATTCTTGCTCTGTTAGCTTTTACTCTTAAGTTAGCCATGCTGATGTCACCAACGACTTCTTGAATTTCTTTATAGCTGTGACCAGCCCCAAGCATTGATAAGATGATTTGGTCTGTTTCATCAAAGCCCTGAAGATGCTTAAGCATCTCTTGGTACTCAACTAGCTCATCTTGAAAACCTTTATTAGTGACTTCAATTTCATTTGCTTCAATAGAAACTAATCGCTTTTCTTTTCTATAGATATCTACAAAGCTGTTATACATAATGCGTTTTGAATATGCCATTGGCTGGTCTGAAGCCATTAGCTTATCTTCATTTTTTAAAAGCTTTTCAATTGTGATTTGAATTAAATCCCATGCATCATCTTCGTTATTAGTCGTTAGCACCATGGCGTACCCCATGAGTTTCTTACTGATATGTTTTATTAATTCTTTGAAGGGCATGTCTATTCTATTCTTGCACACTTCTTTAACTGGGTGTTTAAGAACAATAGAACTTCTCTGCTTAATTGCAGTATTCGAACTAACCTTGGCTAGTGCCTCCATAAACCCGTTTAAATATATTTATTAACCCTTTAACGAAGCAGAATGGGAAATGTTACAAATTATTTTATATGTTTCATTTCAAAAAAATTTTACAAGTAAAGAAATAGCCCTATGAGTGAAAGAGTAATAATGACAATAACTTAGTTGGGCATATTTGGAGATTCGGTTTTAAATGTAGCAAAGGTTCCAACAAAAATAATTAAGAGCACCAAAAAACCAAAAAATTTCATGACTTATTTTACCAATGCCTTATAACAGCTATAAGAATAACTATTAGTGTTGTTGTATTAATTATTACTAAAGCTGTTCCTACATCCATCTTATTTTTCCTTTAATGCTATTTATCATTCAACAATTTTTGGATAACTCCTTTTGCTTACTTATTACCATCTCATTAACTAATTTTAGATACTCTGCAAAAGCATCATCATATATCCATGGTCTGTGCTTGGAGTGAATAAAGTTATTAGCTTTCTCAGCTATCTCAACCATCTGTTCTTTAGTCAGCTTTGGAGTAGGGTGAATAAACTCTTTTAGTTGCTCAATACAAACTACTATTAACTTCTCTATAGTAAATAGAACTAAATTTCCTATAGCAAAGAAACAAAATATAAATACTAAGTATCCCAACAGAACATAAATACCCATAACTCAATCCTAAACAATCAGTTTATTTTGACATTTATTAATCTAGCATGTTATTAATTAAAAATGAATGAAAAAAATATTGTAGATATGATTGGAAAAAGAATAGCTTTAACAAAGGAAGGAACAAGCTATAGGGGGTTGTGCCCATTTCATAAATTTACCGATGACTCTCTCCCCCAAAGCATGATTGTTGACGAGGAGAGCAATACTTTTCATTGCCTTTATTGCAATGTAAAAGGTGATATAGAAAATTTTCTTGAGTTATACGAAAACTAAATTTAGTATTATTAATTTATGAAAAAAACCCATTCCATATATGTAATAGAACTTGATAAAAGCATTTTAAAAAATAAAGCATTTCTAAAAATGAATCCAAACTATGATGATTCTAAGCCTTGTGTTTATGTTGGTATGACATCAAAAACTCCTGAGCAAAGATTCTTGGAGCATACAGATGGATTGAGAACAAAAAAAGGATTTCCATTATTTAGTAGAAAAGTCAAAAAGCATGGAATTAGATTAAAGCCTAGGTTATACAAATCACATAACCCTATGACAGAAACTGATGCTAAAGAATTTGAAGTTGAGAAAGCAAGAAGATTAAGAAAGAGAGGGTATGGTGTTTGGCAGAATTAAAACATAACTAATAATTTTTCGTACCTTTGCAAGATGGAAATTTTGAGCAACCCCAAAAGTGTCTTGAATACTTTGTTGAATATCTTTTAACCATCTTTGAACTACATTTTGGACATTTTGGGGAAGCTGTAACTGTTTTTTTAGTACCTTTGCGACATTTATTACATATGTAATCATGCCTTTTAACTCTTGAAGGAGACCAATTTTTGCCTTCAAATAATGATGTTGAGCATACTCTGCATGATTTAGATGAAGAGGCTCCACTATTCCTGGCTTTCCGTCCCCCTTTTCTTTTCTGAATTGGCTTGCCTTTGCATTTCATGCAAATTCTACCAATCCCTTTGACCAGTGATCGATCAAGAAAATGTTCATAAGGCTTATTTTTTTTGCAACTTGCACAATGTATAAGCTCACCAGATTTAATTGATTCAACCTGCGAAGTAACTAAGTCCTTTAGACCAGGCTTATTTTTTATAAAAAAAAACTAGATAATTTTTCAGAAATATCAATGACTGGATTTTTACCAATATTGAATTTATTAAATCTCATAAATGGAAAGCCATACCCTTCCAATATTTTTTCTCTCTCTATATCGCCCTCTGAATAGTAATGTGAATAGTTGAATTCGTTAACATTATCTCTATCAACAAAATGCTCAACAAAGCCGTCATATTCAATAATAAGATTCTTAGACTCATCACCATTTTTATATGACATTAAGAAGTCTGTGCGGTAATTTGGATGAGAGTAACTTGGATCTAGGGCTTTAAGATATTCACCTGCTTTAAATTGAGCTTGTATCTCCACCTTGTCAGCATTTTCTTTGAAGAACTTAGTCTCTTTAATCCAATTTAGTAATTTAATTTCCATCGGCGAGTCAAGCTCAGATATCTCTGGAGTTTTATTAGCATTCTCAATCTGATTCCAGTAATGGTTAAGAATTTTTTGAGCATTGCCTTTGTAGTCTTTAATATCTTTGGATAGAACAAAAACAATCCTTTCTTTTGCTCTGCTCATACCAACATTTAGCCTTTGCAATCTCAGGTTTTCTTCCACATCTTGAGCTTCTAAATCAAATTTCATGCCAAGAACAGCTTTTGAGACATCTTTGTCTGTAGAATCTTGAACAGCATGGTCGACGAAAGAGTAAAATATAATATCTCTTTCTTCTCCTTGACAGCTATCAAATGTCATTACCTTTAGATCTAGCTTACTCATTTCTTGATATTTTGAGGATTGCTCAAGTTGACTAAATATAAATTTTTGCTGATCTCTCATTGGTGTAATTACTCCAACACTTGGAGGATTTTTTTGTTCGGTTAAAGACTCTATTTCTCGCACTATAAAATCAGATTCAAGCTTATTGATATTGCCTGCTACATCGGCTTTGCCATCATGCTCAATAAATCTAAAATCAATAACTTCCTCTACTGGTTTTGCTCTTACTTTGATTGCCTGAAGGTCATTGTTATAAAAGTTCTTACTGGAGAAAGATATTATTTCTGGATACCCCCTAAAGTGCTTCTTAAGCACACAGTCATAATTTGTAATATTTTCAAAAAACTCAAGAATAGATACCCTTACATCAAATGCTCTAGACCTTTCTTTTTTTTGAGGGTCATCTCCAAATGTCTTATCGAAAGATTGCCTTAACTCATCTTGATATTGTTGATTTATAAGCCTACTTGAATTAGTAGACTTCACATTACTGAATTGCCTTTTATCTCCAAGAACTATTATTTTTTTTGCTCTTAAAATGGCAGGGAATGCCTGGGCAATGGATACCTGAGAAGCCTCATCTATTACAATTAAATCAAAAATTTCTGGTTCAAGTGGAACATAGTCTGCGTAGTCCCTGATTCCTGCAATTATGCATGGAAATGCATTTCTTAGTTGCTCTAATTCCTTTCTAGGGAAAGCTTGTTTTTTAGAGATCATTTTTCTAAGAGTTTTTGCTGTTGCAATATTATTATCATAAAAATCAAGAAATCTATTATCAAAAATATTTACCATCTCTACGCTAGAGTTGTCCTGCACCGTCTTAATCTCTTCAGCTATATTAAGGTTAGGAATATTATTAAATTTTAAATTTAAATCACTTATCAGCTTTGCCATATCTAGCAATTCTTTTGAACTTACCAAAGGATAAGTTAGATCAAATTCAAAGATATTTTGATTAATTAGTTCCTCAAGCTCAAATCTTTCAACCCAGTCATTTTTTGAAGAATCGCCAAGAAAATCAATAATTTTTATAAATGCTCTAATATCATGGATTTTTATATCTGTTGATTCTTCAACTATTTGTTCTTTAGCCTTATCAAAAAGATTTTCTGGAGCAGCACTCTGCCTGGCAATAGATTTGTCTAAAGCAATTATTGCATTGTAGGCATTTTGTAATTTATTAAAGTTTGTTGACGTCCTAAAGTCTGTATATTCCTTCAAATCAAGCCTTGAATTAAGTTGAGCATTCCATGCTTTTAATTGAAAATTGCCAAGAAGAAATGAAAAGAATTTTTGCTTAACTTCGTTATATTTATTTATTTTATTTTTCAAAAAAACACTATCTATATTTATGCTATTCAAGAATGAAAGCGAACCATGTTTTGCTAAAATAGTCTCAGTTATAGCAAGAGCCCTAAGCGCTAGATAGAGCTTCTCAGTAGTTTTCAGATCGTTATTCTCCACAAAAGAGACTATTTCTTGTTTTTCCTTAAATTTGATTAACTTCTCAACCGAGTCTTTATATTTATCTATTTTTTCTATGTGTTCTATGTAAAACTTTTCATCTTCATCGCTCAGAGAACGAGCGCTTTTGTATTCTAGATATTTTTTTATATCTGAAGTGTCTATTTCAGAATACTTTTGGATATATTCCTTGGTTTTATCAGTTAAGTCTTCTTTTGTTTGCTTTGGATTATTTTCTTTTAGAGTCTGCTCCGATGCTCGCAAGTGGGTTCTAATATTTTCAATATTTTGTGTTGCAAGTATTTTTGTGTATGTATTTCCCTCTCTGCCAAGTCTTAGGATTGGGTTTTGAAAGCCATCCCCGGTTCTAGTTTTATTTAAAACTTCTGACAGCTTATCTTCAACAACATCAAGAGCCTCCTTCTTATCAGACAGCATTAATACAGATTTATTTTTAAGTATTGCCTCAAACAAGATGGCAGTAATAGTATGACTTTTTCCTGTTCCTGGAGGTCCCTGAACAGTGATAAATTTACTAGTTTTATTATTCACTGCACTTAAAATTTTTCTTTGCTCTTCGTTTAACGGAATTGGCGATGAAAAAACAAGTCTTTCTTCTGTTGGTGTTTTATCCCACTCAGAAATCACCTCTCTAATAATCGAAGTTGGCTCTTGCTCAATAAAATTATTAATAAGATTGTTGAAAGTATTACTGAGTGGATTATCTTCATCTAATATTTGTAAGAGCTCTTCATAATCATTGATAGACGATTCATCAGCCTTATCAAAAAGAGCCAATGTCAATTTATTGTTAATAGAGACAGTCGAAGACGAGGCGGTATTATTAGTTGCAGTAAGGAAGTCCACATCTCCACTCATGCCAAACTGACTTATTAAACCATCAACCTTTCTGCTAAGCTCCGAAGCCAGAGTCGCATCTTCTTCTATATAAACAATCCTATCTCCAATAGCGCTTGATATTTGAGCAGCAGTGCTTGATTCAGACCCTTCTTGAAAAATATATTCAATAGCATTTTTATTAACATAGAAACGTTTTTCAAAACTTAGTCTGAAAGAAGTCTTGCTTTGATTAGTATTTTCAACAATAGACAACGGAACAAAGAATAAGGGATAGGTTCTATTGGAAAATTTTATTTGTCCAAAGTACAAATATAGCTCTAACTCTTCTTTAAGCTTCTTGTTCCTATTAAGATTTGCAATATCTCCATGCATATCAGTAATAGATAAGGACTTAAAAAAAGCCTTAAATCTTAATTCAACATTTGATGGATCTATAATCCTTTCTATTACCTTTAGAATTTTTTTAGAATCCTTTGAGACAACAAAGTCTGCGAGGGCGTTATCTAAATCATATTCAAAGAATGAGCTTAGATATCTAGAAAGCTCTTCACTAATCTCAGTTGCATCTTCATTATCATTATCTTTTTGTCTCTGAATAGAGCCATCAACAAATTTGACAGCATTAATAATAAATAAGCTATTAAACACATCATTTATTGTTGCTAGCGATTCTTGAAAGAATATCTCCTGATCTTTTTCATATTTAGTAAATAGTCCAATAATGAATGTTTCTATTTCTGAGATAATCTGGTCTTTGTTTTGATCAAGATTTTTAAGAGCAGATTTTGTTACAACATCAGTTAAATTCTCACTAATACTGGAAGTATAAGTTCCTCTTGAGACATCTATACTGTAGTCTCCTTTGTTGTTATTAATTAATGTAGAGACTTTTCTTAAGAATGAAGGATATTTATCTAATCTAAATGCTGTCAGATTACCTGCTTTATCTGCAAAATTAATACTTCTTTTTGGAACCTTTCTTCTTTTGAAGTCGGTCTCCAAAAAACTCATGAAGTATTTTGAAACAGCTTTAGTAAACATTAATAAATATTTTTTTTAATATAAGATCATCGTAAACAATGTGTTTTATTTTGACAATCCCATGAGACTTCATTTGATAGACACATATATAGCTAGGGATGATTTATTCTTTCTTAGATTTTAATTTATTGAAAATCTCAGCAAGTCAGAATTTTCTTTTAGCCAATCTCTGCTTTCTTTCCAGTTCGGCATAAATTTTTCAACATTGCTCCAGTATTTTGGCGAATGGTTGTGTTCTATTAAATGGCAAAGCTCATGAACTACAACGTAGTCAATAACCTTTTTTGGAGCTTGAATAATTTTCCAGTTATAGTCTATTGCCCCATTAATCGAGCAAGATCCCCATCTAGATTTATAATTTTTTACTGATATCGAGGAGGGCGAAACTCCAATAATATTTGCAAACTTAATTGTGCGCTCTTGAAGGTATTTATGAGCATGATCTCTGTACCAGTCTACAAGAAGATTTTGAGCTTTTATATTTTTACCAAGATCTTCCTTGCAGACAGATACAACAAAACAACCATTTTTAAGCTTGACGGCTACATCATCACTCTCGACAATTTTCAGCTCATAATTCCTATCTAAGTATGAAAATATTTCACCATCTTCATATTTCTTTAGAACTGCCTGTGGTCTTTTTGAGTATTCCTCAAGCTTTTCTTTAATCCAAGGGGCTCGCTTTTTAATCAAATCATTAATGCGCTTATCAGAAAGCGACCTTGGTGCCCGCACTCTCACTTGCCCATCTTTGAGCTGAATTGAAGCAGATTTCTTTCGATCTGTTTTTATAATCTCAACTTGGAAACCTAAACCGCTCATGATTTGTCGAATTTAGTTTTTGCAAGGTCCATGAATCTTGAGCTCACTTGCTCAACTAGGGACTCATCAAAGTTTTCAATAATTAATCTTTTGATATTCTTTTTAATTCTTTTTTGTTCTGTCCATTTATTAAAGAAATCAACAATGAGACTAGCTTCATCAAGGAGCACAACGAGTGAACTAACCACTGATTTTGCTTTAACTAGCGTTGCTTCATCATTTTTTTGATCATCATCTAGCTCAGATACAAGAATATTGTAGAAAGCTAATTCGGTTTGCGAAAGACCGAGATCCTCTGCATCTTTTTTATGGTTTACTTCTATGTTGTCTCGTAAGTCCAGAAGCAGCTGTACTATTTCATCCCATCTGTTTTCATGCTTTTGTATTATTTCCTCTAGTCTTTCTGAGAGCTTTTTATAGTACTCAGGGTCCTCTTCAACTTTAATATTTATATGGTGCTTAATTGCATTAGTAATCTCTGAAGCCTTTGACTCAGAGCTCTTATGTTCATTAAGTTTTTCCTTGTAGCCTGGTGCCAGCAGATCCATCGGCGGTATCTTAGGATCAATGCCTGTTGCATAAACATGTTCTTCAATGAGCTCTCTTACCTTTTCACCAACCCCAGTAATATCAAGCTGCTCATCTCTGTAGAGATTTCTAGCACCTATGGCTATCTTTCCTAATTTTTTAAGATCTCCTAAAAATTTAGTGGCAGAAGGGTTTGGTAAAATCACATCAAGTTGTCGTGCAAAAGTATTAAAATCTGTTTGAAAGCTTTGTCGTTTAATATCATTTTTTAAAGCATTAATAGACTCATCAAGATCATTTATATCAATTTCCCCAAAATGTTTCATGACCCTAGTGTGAGCATTTTTAAGCTTAGGCAATTCTTCTTTCAGTTCTAAAAGAGCGCCTTGGATATCTTCGCTTGAGAACATATCCAGAGCTTCAGTGAGATAATCTGATAGACCATAGTAATCAACTATATATCCTCTAAATTTGTTCTTATTGGTTCTATTAACCCTGGCAATTGCCTGAAGCAAGGTATGGTCAGTGATCTTTCTATCCAGATACATAACTTGAGCTATCGGCGCATCAAACCCAGTTAAAAGCATATCTTTCACGATTAAAATACTTAAGTTAGATTGTCCTTTACCAGTGCCTAGAGGCTTTTTAAAATCTTCTATCTGCTGTTTGTGTTTATTTTTATCCGTATGTTCCCAGAACTTTTTCTCATCATTATGATCGCCCGAGATAATGACAGCAGACTCTGGTCCTTCCAATTTATCAAGTTGTTCTTTGTACAAGATTGCAGCATTTCTAGATGAGGTAACAACCATTGCTTTAAAACCGTTAGGCTCTATGTGTTCTCGGTAGTGTTTAATGATATCAAGTGAGACCCTGTGAATTCTTTTTGGTGCCTCGAGCACGGCTCTATTTGTCCCAAATTTTTTCTTTATTTCTGCCTGGTCTTCTTTGCTTCTATCGGCAAAATACTCATCAAATAAATTATCAAGAGAATCACCGATTACTCTTAAAGCCGGCTCCCTGCCTTCATATAAAATTTGAATTGTTGCTCCATCCTTAACTGCTTCCTCAATGGTATAGGTATCGATATAGGAACCAAAGGTATTAGTGGTTTTTTGAGATTTAATTAACGGAGTTCCGGTAAATGCTATACGGGGTGCATTGGGTAAAGCTATGTTTATTGCAGCACCAAGAGTTCCGTATTGTGTTCTATGTGCCTCATCAGCCAAGACAATAATTTTTTCTGATTCATTCAAGACAGGAAAGTTTGATGCTCCAGTTTTTTCTTGAAACTTTTGGACCATAGCGGTAATAATTCCTGATGAGCCTGATTCTAATAACTCTTTAAGAGATTTAACTGAATCTGCATGATGTATGGTTTCATCTTGTGCATGCTTAAAGGTGCTAGTTAGCTGTGTATCAAGCTGGGTTCTATCAGTTAAGAATACTAATTTGTAATCTCTAAGTTCAGGATCTCTTCTCATTTTTACGGTAAGAAAAACCATAGTTAAGGACTTGCCTGATCCCTGGGTATGCCAAATCACTCCAGACTTATCTTTAGAAGTCTTTCCTAATTTAAGTCTTTCTATGGTTTTGTGAACGGCACGGAACTGTTGGTATCTAGGAATCTTTTTAATAATGCGTCCGCCCTCAGGTTCGAAGATTGTAAAGTTCTGCAAAACCTCTAAAAAGTTTTGATGATTAAAAAGACCGGCAAGCATAATTTCTTGGCTGGATGGCGAGTCACCCAAATCATCTAGGTTAAGTGGATATGGATCCTTCCACTCCAAGTAATGCTCCATGCCTGATGTAATAGTGCCAACTCTTGCCTTATCTCTATGGGTAGAGACCATCATTAGGTTATAGTGAAAAAGTTTTTCAGCCCCCTCATCATTTTCAGGATTTCTACGATTTGCATAACGAAGCAACTGATCAATTCCTGCTTCCATAGGGTTAGTAATGTAGGGTGATTTACACTCTATAACCGCAAGAGGCATTCCATTAACAAAACACATTACATCAGGAATGATATTCTGATTAACTCCTGAAACTTTAAACTGATTAGTACAAAGGAACTCATTGTTTTCAAGGTTCTCAAAATCAATGATGTGGACGGTCTGACCTTTGTTACCCTTACCCAAGTCCTGCATCACAGAGATGCACTGATTGATGTGAGTCCATATGCCTTGGTTTGCTTCAATAAGGTTTGAATACAGAGTCTTAGTCAATTCACGAATCACCTTGCGAAGGTTCTCATCGTTAATCCAAGGGTTGATGCGTTTAAGACTACTAGTCAGTCGCTTCTCAAGAACCACATCCTTCAGGGAACTACGCTCATCAGATTCATCAGGAGAGAGTTTTGCACCCTCAATATATGACCAACCTAAAGACTGGAGTTGTTCCAGTGCGGGGAGTTCTACCTTGTCGAGTTCATCAGATGCCATCAGTTCACCGTCACTCGGACTTTGCCTGTTAGGAGGTCTTGCATAAGGGACTTCTTAAGGGATTTATATTTAGAGTTACGGTCCATAACTCTCGAAATGTTAGCAAGGAAGTGCTCAATCACCGTTTCCATTCTTTGTTGTTCTTGCATCGGTGGTACAGGTACTTTGATGTTTTGAAAGTCGGACCAGTGAACCCTCTTTTTTTCTTCTAATGTGCCAATCGCTATTTTTTCATACAGATTAAGAAAGCGCTTTGATTGGAATAATGCTTCATAGAAAAGGGTCGAAGTTTGGTCATCTCGACCCCTCAACACGTTGTAATACTTTGATACACATACATCAAACCTCTCATAGTGAGCGGAAATTGCTCCCCACCTAAGGTTCATAGGGTTCATAACTAACTCTCCTTTCCTTACTGACTTATAGTTATCTTTGGATGTGTCAGTAATGAGGAAGTCTCTGATATACCTATCGGGTTTGGAGACGAGACCGTGTTCCATAGTCAGACTAAAAAGAGGCATTTCATTTGAATCAGATGTTAAATATTTAGTGTCCTCATAGAGTTCACCAACTGACTTAACCTCCCAACTCTTCGGAATCCGCCCCAACTCACTGTCCTTGAACTCTATGTGATCGATGCCTTTGGTCAACAACTCGTTCATGGTTGCCTTCTTGAGGTCTTGGAGTTTGTCGATTTGTTTCTGAGTGTTCTCAATCACCTCATCCACAGAGGTGAGGATGGATGCGATTTTCTTTTGTTCGGGAAGTGGTGGGCATACTAATGAAAACTCTTTCAACTCATTACCGTTGATTGCCTCAAAAGTACTGCCTTGCCCTAGTGCTTCAAACTTAACTTTTGCGTGAATCAACGACTGATATAAGAAAGTGTTATCGATAGATTTTCCTGATATTGATGCCAACCCTCTGCCAATACACGCTTCAATATTATTAAGATTAACAGCGCCTACTGGTGCTCTAACACTGAACAATATGGAGTCTATTGGAGCGATTTTCGTTGGAGATGTGCACCAATATCTTACCTTCGGGTACTTAACTCCGAAGTCTGCCTTCCCTTGAAAGAATGGGGTGCCATTCTTTTCGTCATTATATGTATCTGAAGTTGGTGACTGCCCCATTATGAGCGAGGCAACATCACCAAGTCTCTTACTATCCCACCCATTAGGAACTACACTATTCATAACCAAGTTCCTTCAGATAACCCCACATCACCTCTTCAGACTCCTTCACCTGTGCATCTATCTCATGCAGGGACACCCGATACTTATCCCACCATCTTTCGAACTGAGTAATCACTGATTGGTCTGCGTCACCAAGGTGGTCTCGTATTTGTTCTTTAGTCTCTATCTCAGGTTTGAAGTCGTAATACTCATTGTCTCTGCGAACAAACACACAGGACACATCCATACCGTCCAACGTCTCTTGGATGTATTCATCCTCTATCTCTGAGACTGGAATGCCGCCTCGAAGGATTGCCTTTACATCAAACTGTTCAGGTGGTGGTGAGGTGTCTGCATATCTTCGAATATTGAGGTTGTAGTCGTTCTCACGAATCTCATCCATCTCAACAACTTTGGAATACCGTCTTTCATCCTCGTATGCATCATAGACATTTAGAATGTGCTCAATATCTTCATCTCGAAGTTTGTTTTGGTTCTTGCCCTCCTGATACTCCAACTCACTATTGATAAAGAGAACTTTGCCCTTGCGCTCTGCGGGTTTTCTTTTGTTGATAATCATAAGTGCTGCAGGAATGCCTGTGCCATAGAACAGTGCAGATGGCAGACCAATTACTGTTTCTAATAGATCATCCTCAAGAATGCCTTTACGAATTGCTTTCTCACTTGAACCTCTAAAAAGAACACCATGGGGAACCACCACTCCCATCTTTCCCTCATTATTAAGAGAGGCGATCATATGTTGAATAAATGCTAAATCTCCTGCATCTTTAGGTGGTGTTCCATAAGGGTATCGACCATAAGGATCATTATCTGCTTCTTCCTTACCCCATTTTTTTAATGAAAAAGGTGGATTAGCTATAACCCTATCAAAAGACATAAGCTCGCCGCCTTTGGTGTGCTTGGGCTCTCCTAAGGTATCACCCAGTTTAATATCAGCGTTGTAAACACCATGTAAGAACATACTCATCTTACAAATTGCCCAAGTACTACTGTTATTCTCTTGTCCATACAAAGAAAGATTTTTCGGATTGCCGCCATGTTTAACAAGATAGTTTCTTGTTTGTATGAGCATTCCTCCAGATCCAACAGTGGGGTCATAGATCTTCATTCCAGCTTCAGCTTTAAGGAGCGAGACTAGTAGCCATACAACTTGGCTTGGGGTATAGAACTCTCCACCTTTTTTCCCAGCTGAATCAGCAAACTGTTTAATTAAATACTCGTATGCATCTCCCAATAAATCTGGTGACTCAAAATCCTCAGTACGCAATCTGTACTTTGAAAAATGTAAAAGGAAGTCCTGTAACTTTTTATCAGGAAGTTTGTTCTTATCATTAAAATCGATAGTAACTAATACCCCTTCAAGAGGTGGATTATGTTCTTCAATGGATTCGGTTGCCTTATTAAGCTCAGCTCCAATGTCATGTTTGAGGTCTTTAAGGTTGCCCCATCTTGCCTGCTCCGGGATAAAAAAGGTCTGATCATATTCATCAGGATCAGATGCCATGCGTTCAGCATCAGCTTGTGACTTACCCATTTTAAGATAGGAGGCAATAACATCCTCTTGAGCTTCATCAAAAGAGTCTGATAGACGTTTTAGAAATAACAATCCAAAAATATAGTTCTTGAATTCAGAGGCATCCATCTTACCTCTTAGGATATCTGCTGACTCCCAAAGAAAAGATTCTAGTTGTTGAAGAGTTAATTTTTCCATCATTTAAGTATGTGTTTTTTTATTACTACTTTCAATATAGTAATTAGCTAATCATCTATCTATAACCACCTTATTGAACAATTCTAGGTAGGAGCATTCTTACAGACAAATAGACCATACTCATAGACACAAATTAAATTGCACCATTAGTTAACAAAAATAAAGTAAAAGAAAGTTAAAAAAAGAGAAAAAAACTAGTCTTCATCAAATACATGTAATTTTTTATGTTTCTTGAACACCTCACAATCTAAAAATACATTTGAATGCAAGGTTCTCTTATAAGTAATCTTGTCTACAGGATCAAAGTATTGGTATGAGCGCAGATAGCCTCTATTTCTAAGATCATTAATGATGCGTGAGATGCTTGATTTAGATAGATCTAAAAGGTCTGCTAAATATTGATTCGTTGCATGGAACTCTCCAGCATAGGTTTGCATGGTAACGACCTCAGCTAATATTATTTTTTCATTTAGCTTTAAAGACTTATCTTCAAGTATCTCAACCGGCATAAGAGTAAAGAGTTTCTTTTTGCTAACTTTCTTTCGTCTTTGAACAATTTTTTTGTCGTATCTATTCTTTTTCATAATGATGACTGTAGCCATCCGCACGACTTTTCTCAAAAAGATACTACATACAAAAAGGCATTTAGATTGAACGACATCCTAAAATTGCTACAATAGGGTAGATGTATCAAGAGCAGGATTAAATTCTTCTCCAACCTGCCAACTCCGGCAAGGTGGAAAAAATGATGCGGTTGTTCAACAAATATAGGAGAACTTATGAAACTAGATATTTATCGCTGTTCGTGTGAGCGTGAAAAAATTTACGCTATCTTTAAAACACCAAAAAATGCTATCCATTATTATGAAAATAATAAGATGATTGCACATTTATGTAATGAGTGTGTCCAAGAATCATTTGAAATTACCCATGCCGAGTATGGGAATTATTTCTGTCTAGAGGGGGTCAATAATGAGATGTAAAATTCACCAGGATCAACCCCTGATCCCGGCTATAAAAGTTCATTTTAAAACCTGCCTCGTATATACGGATGAGAGTCAGCGTCCAAAACGCTGGGAGTATGTCTGTCCGATATGCAAGAAGCACACTTTGAAGCCTGTCAAAAAGAATATGGGCATAAGTTTCCATCAGAATAAGGAGAATCAAAATGGCAATATATAAAAATGGTAAGAATAAAAACTACTACTACAGCTTTCAACATAAAAAGAAAAGATTTCAAGGTTCTACTGGCACTCATGATAAGGACAGGGCTTTTGAGATTTACTTACAAAAAAAGAATGAAATTACTAATCATAGATTTAAATATATTGATAAAACCTTTAAAGAGCTTGTCGATCATTATTACAACAGTTACAGCAAAAATGACCAACGAGCACTAGATTGGTTCTTAAGACATCTTGGCGATAGAAAGCTCGAAGAAATTTCTGGTCCAGAGTTAAAGCAGCTACAAGAATTTAGAGCTCTCAGAGTTAAAGGTTCTACTGTTAATAGGCAGTTTGTAATTATTAGGTCTTTACTTAATAAGGCAGTTACAGATTTAGGATGGTTATCTCAGGCACCTAAATTCAAGAAAGAAAAAGAATTAGAACCCCCAAAAAAAATTCTTAGCAGTCATGATCAAGAACGGTTGATGAGATATCTTCCTCCACATCTAAAACGCATTGTTATCTTTGCTTTAAACACTGGGCTGCGCAAGAGCACAATAGTAAATTTAAACTATGACATGTATGACTATTCAAAAAGGCTTCTATCAGTGCCTGCTGAGATCCTAAAGACTAAAAAATCACTAGATATACCCCTTAACACAGAGGCGCATAAGGCTATTATGAATACTGAACATGGCTCTATACATAGCAGGGGGCTTGGAGTTCACCTAAAACAAAGACCTATATTCACATTTAATGGTGATCGTATAAAAGACCCAGGCTCATCTGCATGGAGGAGGGCAAAGAAAAAGACCGGAATCGATATACGATTCCACGACCTAAGACACACATGGGCTACTCGATGTATTGAGGGTGGAATGCCAGTCGCTTATGTTCAATACTTAGGTGGATGGAGCTCACCCAAAATGATGCAAAGGTACATAAATATTACACCTGAGAATTTAAAAGAACTTAGAAAGTTTGGGTATTAAATATAATTATTTTTTAATCCATTTTTCATTGAGAAATACAATAGGTTTTTCATGATCCACCCCATTAACCCCAAGAAAATTTAAAACTTTTATGTATTTTTTCCTTAAGTTTTCTTGCAGAGCCTTGTCATCAATAAGATGTGCTTTTGAAAGGTTGTGAGAAGAGTCTGCAATTTTAACTTTTAAAGCAATTTCATTTTTCTTTAATCTTGGAAGGTAGTCTTCAAAATAATCTTCACCAGAAGTTTTTGTCATAGCATATATTGCATCAACGATATCCTGTTCAAAGCTGCTTTTAATAAGCTCTTCGATCTTGCTTCTGGTTTCATTATCGTGAGCATCCTCTATTGAATCATGCAGAAGACCAACTATCTCATATTGCTCTCCATGATGAGCAACTCTATTTGCGATGTCATCTATGTGTGCCATATATGGAAAACCTTTTTTATCTTTCTGTCCTTTAGGATATTTTTTATTAGGCTCTAAGTGGATTTGTTCGGCAATCTTTCTAGCAATATCAATTTTATGCGGCATAAATAATAATGTACTACAAAAGTGCTACATTATGAATTTAAGAATCAACTAAAACCCCTTTAAAATAGGAGCTTAGACTAATTTAAAGCCACCCCTGATAAGGGTGAGGTCGGTGGTTCGAGTCCACCCAGACCCACCACTCTGCAATCTAAAAGTTCACAATTGTCATAATTGCGTTGATTACTCTTCACTAATATTTTCATAGCTGTAGCTTTAAAGT
>Ga0206131_10002829_pt1 | contig 20545 bp, 22 predicted proteins | sample Helgoland_Spring_FD_148636 | JGI IMG/M metagenome (GOLD analysis project Ga0206131, IMG submission 148636) | Pelagic subsurface seawater microbial communities from Kabeltonne, Helgoland, North Sea - Helgoland_Spring_Bloom_20160517_1 | ecosystem: Environmental > Aquatic > Marine > Epipelagic ...
CCTCCCCCGCCTCCCCCCCCGCCACCGCCTCCACCGCGTCCTCCACCACGACCGCCTCCACCACGACCGCCTCCACCACCTCCACCACGACCGCCTCCGCCGCCACCTAACAATATTACATCAGGTGTCACCGCCTTCTTCGCCACCTTCTTCACCGGTGCTTTAATTACGTAGTCTGATACTTTCCCGATTCTATCCACTTCTGCTTTGTCGGGGGAACTCAGGCTGGCAAGGAAGGTGATTGCACACCAGGCCATCATGAAGAGTATAACCGTCGTCAGTAGTGTGTTCTCGGACGAGACATTGTTCAGGGTATCCCACACTACAGACGTGAGAACCAGAAATAGCGTCACCGCGATACCAGATTGAGCGCCCTTCTCCCTCGCACCATAGGTGCTTTTAGAGATATCAAATGTAAGTAGTGACAAAACACAAAAGAAGATTATGACCTCTGCGGAGTGCACCGAGTAGTCCGAGAGCCAAAAGTAACCCAGTAAACAAGCTGCGACCAAAACCATTGAGATATGCGAGGTGTTCATATCGGCCTCCTTGGTTACATAACCTGTCATGTACTTTCGCGCTTTGTCATACTCGAATTGGCTCTTATTCCCATTGAGGGTTGCCCAGGCAGCTTTTATCATATCAGCTACTGTATTCTGGTTGGCATATGCAAAACTCCCCGACCACGCCAATCTGAGAACGAATATTAAAAACAACCATAGCAGGTAACTCTGATCCAATGCGGCGAGTGCCAAGGAGGGGTTTTCCTGGACACAATAGTATATATCCGGGTTGTACTTGCACTTGTCGTCGATAGCCATTACAACCTTACTTTGTTCTTATAAAAGAACAATAGATTTTTGATTACGAATAAGGAATATTCGATTTTAAACATGTTTATTCCCAAAGGGGATTTTTCAGAAATAAAATAAATGAAATCCAAAAGTCTCCACAGACACTAAACAAGAAGCCACAATAAAACCAAGATGAGTGATAGCGAGAGCAGTACGAGTAGCCAGGAGTCTATGGGGCCCGACCCCCGCACGTCCAAACGCAGGTACGCGTACGTATTCAAGAAGATCGTGTGCAAGTACTTCCCTTCCCAACAGAAGAGGAAGAGCGGAGAGGCATTGCCTGGGGAAAACCATGATATGTTCATCTCCAACCTCAAGAGGATCATCGAGACGTCGGGTATTACAATCCCCGCAGAAGGAAAGACAGGGGATGACAAGGAGTCTGATAACTTCTTCGCTGTATGTGCGCACATCATCTGCAACCAGTTCGTGCGCGCTGCCGGGGAGCCTACTGCTCCATGGGAAGAAGACGAGTCCATGAAAGACTTTTACGGATCCGGTGCACTCAACCACTGGAAAGGGAAGAACATCACCCCGCCGAGTCCGAAGGAGGTGCCTACTAACCTTCTCGACCAGAAGACGTCCGACAAGCTTATGGACGACATGGACGACGTGGATATCAGCGACGAAGAGGATAATAACGATAACATCAAGGACCCCGAGGGGATTACGGTTATGTCTATTCTCAACGAAATGAACATCGAGAAGCTCACGGATGTCGCAAAGAAGGCGGAATCTGTGACCTATCGTCTATGGACCAATATACAGAAAAGCGCCGTTCCCGAGTCGAAGTCTCATCTTCAGACTTACAAGACCTACATCTACCCTAATACCGAGGCCACGAAGGTCTTCATCAAGGGCGCGGTAAAGACGGCTATCATGAAACTCGCCCAGGCTGCCCAGAAGCGCGGAAGGGATGGGCTTATCTCCGACGAGTTCGCCGACCGCCCCGTCAAGACCCAACGCGTCCAAGAACCCCCCAAAGAGATCACCATTGGCCAATCCGTCGCGGTCCCTCAAAGCGCCCCGGCTGCTGGTGGCAATGTCATGGGGTACCTGGACTCAGTCATGGGAGGTCCACCCAAGAACGACGACCCCGACGCACAGGTGTTCTGGGGCGATGTTATCCAGGAAGTGGGTGTCTCCGAGGCATACCTACCCAACGACAACATCGAGGAGATGGAAAAGAACGTCAAGATGAGCTGTGGGTCGACGTATGTTCGCGCACACCCCAACAATCCCGCCAAGGACTTTCTCACAGGCCGCAGAACCTACAAACAGGAACACCGCAATGACATGCTCATCGTTGCCAAGAGCATCAAGGCCGCGCTCATGAAACGCAAGGCTCAGAGCTAAGATTTATAGAAACGGAAAATAAACACATTTAATTCAAATTCGTGTCATTCTCCCCTGTAACGACAATTTTTTGATGTGCATACATGTATGTATGCATGTCATGCATGTGTGTATGCATTAATAGGGGAGCATCAAAATCGTATCAAAACATCAAAAACTTTTCACCACTAGAAATTTTAATCTTTTGTACTTATAAAGCTAGTCGTAATATGGCGCCAAAAGCAGATGCTGCAGAATTCGTCGCAAGGGATGGTGGTGCTATGATGATGCCTAATTTCACGTCCAATCCGATGGACGCCGATAAGATCAATGATGACGGTATCCCCGACCAACACAATCGTTTCAAGAAGTCGTTGCAGAACCAGATAGCCAATGCGTCGGCTGGTATCGACACTGTGTCGTTCCTACGGGATAAGGGTATGAATATCCCCCGGAATATCCAATTGAAGATCCAGGAACAATATGTGTCAAGGTGGTCATACGATATTGCTCTCATGCTTGGTACACTCTTCGGGATCGGGTTCGGTATGTTTATCTACTCGGTCCTTCCCACGTCCTGTGACTTCTCATTCGTTGATAAGACGAACTCTATTGAACGATTCGCGTTTCTCTTTCTGGGTATCACTCTCGGTGTTTTCATCGGGCATGCCGAGACTACAGGCCCCAAGCGCTGTAATCCGTATTCCCCGCGCGTTAGGGCAGAGGGGAAAGCATATAACCCATGCCTTGACAACTCGGATTGTACAGATAGCGTTGATCGCGGTGAGATCCCCGATAGTAAGGTTCCCATGTGTAGCCGAGTTGGTGATGTTGGAAAGATTGGAATGGTTCGGAGGGTAATGAGGATCTTGCCCGGAATCGTCTGTATTATACTGTTTGTTACCGCGTCTCAATCCATGGAGGGATTGGGAATGAGCGATTCTCACAGGGCAATCGCTACCATGTCCGGAATCTCACTCGGGATGGTAACGATGATCATTTTCAGTCCTGTAACGAGTGTTCACGCCGTCGATCCGTTCATGTGAAGACAAACAATCTAAAAAAAGAAAACTAGTGCTTTTATCTTGTTCAATTGTACAGGAGTACGTACTCGTTATTATCCATAATGTCGAACCTCGAAGAATTCACCGGAAATGTTAAACAGCTGATCTCGCTGCAGGATCGAATGCGCGAGATCTCATTGCAAGCTCGTGAGGCCCGCAAACCGATCAAGGACGCGTATGATAGCACACAAGAGAACATTATCAGTTTCATGAAAGAAGAGGAGATCCATGTGTGTAACTACCAAGACGAGAAGCTCAAGCTTCAGCACGTGGTTCGTATGGGATCCTTCACGAAGAAGACGGTTTTGGCCGGTCTGACTTCTTACTTTGCGGGAGATGAAGCCAAAGCACTGGATTGTATGGAGCATATCCTCTCTTCACTCGGGACTAAGGAATTGGATATCTTGAAACGAGTGAAGGCGCGTAAACCTGTAAAGAAAAGGGGGGGCAAAAAAGTATCGGATGCCGTGTCGGCTATTGAGGAAGCGATCTCCAATACGGACGAAACAGTGCCTGAAGTAGAATATAGTGACAGTGAATAAAAAATCTCATCTTTGACTAGATAAAGAAGTGTTAGATACAATGGGTGCTGTGATGTCGAATGCGTCGTTGGTCAATAACGCGACGATGTTCGATACAAATACAACCCTTAAGATGGGTTTCAGTACAATAAAAACAGCCAACACCGGACGGGCTATGGAGAAGGCCGAGAATACCCAGACCCTCCTTACCCAGGCTCCGGCAGTAGCCGCGAATAACCAAGGCGCGTATGGCCCTCCTGGTATGTACGGTGGTGGGTATGGAATGGGAGGGTATGGATACGGAATGGGTGGTGGTTTTAACGCCTTGTTGTTTGCCATTGAGTACCTTGTATTGGGACTGTTCGCCATCGGATTTGTTCTTACGTATTTCGTAGATATGGATGAGAACCTTGCCAGCGGGTTGGCTGGCGTGTTTGGGTTCTTCTTCGTTCACCATTTAGCGTACCTTACGACAATGAATATGGGTAATGGATACCTCACTTCTTCTCAGGGTGTCATGATGTTCTTCTTCTCGATGACAATAGGGGGTGGTTTCGGCGCGTTATGGGGATACTTCCTCCTGGAAAAAATCAAGGACACACAGGCCGGCAATATCGTGATTGGTGTAGTAGGTGCAATCACGGCACTCCTATGTCTTATAATGTGGTCACACCGGTGGGCTTCGGGTACGTCTATAGGGTATGCTGCAAGGTCTGCGATGTTACAGGCTGGATCACAGCGAATGGGACCCGGGTATGCTGCTGCTGGGTACGGAATGGGGGTTCCAATGGGAGGTCCAATGGGGGGTCCAATGGGAGGAGGGGTTATCCCTCCTGGGGCTTCATAAAAGTTCAAATGTTAGAATACCAAGAAATGTTTATTTTTTATTGTTTTACACGACGCGACGACCCTCCAGAGGATTTGCGTGCTCCGCCCATAACTGGTCCCTTGGAGGCAAATAGAGGCCACAGGAATCCAAATGGGATGAAGATGGTGACGAGAAGCATGGGGATTGCGCGATCACCGAACGCGTTCCAGTTCATGATCAGGCGGATGATACCGACAACCCCTCCTATCGCTAAGAGAATAATGAAGATCAAAAACCCTCCCGCAATTCCAGCAAGTGTGCCTCCTATGCCCGAGTCTACACAGACACCATTTTTGTCTCTTATCTGAAAACCCGGACACATGGTATCACCGGGGGTGGTTCCGGGGGTGGTTCCGGGGGTAGTTCCAGGGGTAGTTCCAGGGGTAGTTCCAGGGGTAGTTCCAGGGGTAGACATGTTTTCTTTCTTCTAATAACAAAGATAATTTATTTCAGGATGGAATAAAAACCCATGAACTTTTTTGTTCGCGATTACATATGACTATGGAGAAAACAGGTAACTCGACGGTGCTCATGCTGGGCGTTGCCGGCATGGGATTATCATTGGCGATGTTTATCGATGCAATGAAAATGAAATCTGTTCCGAACGAAACACCAGAAAAACACACCGAAGACATTACGGAAGACATCACCGAAGATAATATTCAAACACTCGGGCAACTTTATAACATAAAAGAGGAAGCGGAGGTCTTATCCGTCCCGTCCTCAAAGGCGTCCTCAAAGGCGTCCTCAAAGGCGTCCTCAAAGGCGTCCTCAAAGACATCCTCTGATACATCATCGGAGGCATCATCGAAGGCATCATCGAAGGCGCCATCAGAGGAACCATCAGAAGAAAATGATCCCTTTCAAAACTCACCAGGGCCCCAACCACTTTCAGATGAAGCAACGAGTGGGGGGGCGGCTTTTGAATCCAATCTTTCAAACGGGTACGAACCAGAAAGTAAAAACACGGGCGAGTGTATGTCTAGTAGCGTCTCCGAACCCCCCCCTGTGAAGAAACGGAAGAAACGGCGTAAAAAGGCTGGAGACCTAACCCCCGGACCGGATATGACCACACAAGAACGTATAGATTATAAAAGGTTCTACAAGAACAAGAAGAGGGAAATATTAGAAGAGTACGTCAACAAACAACCCGATAACTCTTACAAGGGGGATGGTTCGCCGTGGTCCAAGCGGATGTATTTCATAAAAGAAGCATATCGCAGAAGTAGGGAGAAGACTCCTGTGGTGTACACAAAGCCATGACCATGCTAATTTTCTAATCCGAATACTAAGTAGCGATGCCGGAAGAAGGGGTTACCAGTATCTGCGCGCTAGAAGCCGGAAAAGAACACCTGGCGGCCCATTTCTTAGGGGCATTTGATATAGAAGAATGTGGTCCTCTCACCCGGTGTGCGCATCGCGTGGAGAAGTTTGATTATACACAGAAAGACGAGCTTTATGTCGAGATGTATTATTGTGAACCTAATTGGGGGCTAATCGCGACCATTGCCACGGTTGTAATCTTGGCGCTTCTTTACGCGTGGTTCAAAAAAAGACAAGTAGTCCCAGTTCCATATTAAATAATTTGTTTTCCGTTCTTTGTTCCAAGTTTAAACTTGTTTATTTTGGTGGATTTTTTACAGTTTGAATCCAGTCACGGAACATGGAAGCAGAAGTTCTCCTTCTAATGGACGTGGCTCCCCAAGTCCAACAGGGGGAGCATCTGGGGACTGTATTGACATCAAAGACACCAGAGGAACTTTCTACAGCTCTCTCTGCATGCGGGTGGTTCATACTGGGTCCGTCACAAGACGACGAGTACGCAATCATTTTGTACTCTGGTTCCAATCTATACTTCTTCGATGTTGGAAGTGGGTGCCTCGTCGATTTCGAAATAATCGGTGATCATTGCCAGATAAAAAACAGCGATATCCTGATGGTCACCGACCGCTTGCAATCAGCCAATATAGAGGATTTCATAATTAAAACCAGTGGCGGGCTGGACGAAAGCAGGCTAAGAGTTTTATTGGGGAGGTGTAACAGTGTAAAGGTGCTCATACCGACACAGGAAAGCATAAGAGGGGAGTATGCAGTAATGGCCTTTTCGAGCGATTACTTATTTATGGTCGATCCGGGACAATGGGAGTTACACTATTTACAAGTGACGAGGAAAATATCACAAACAAAGGGCAAAGTTATGTAAAAATAATATTGTGTTTTTTATTTCTTTCCTCCTTGTAAAGCAAAGAAGCACGATTTTTTCATATTCTTAAAATGGAAGCTGTTACCACCGGAGAACCCACGCCCGTAGAGGCAGAGGCTGTTGTACCCCTCACCAACAAACAACTGCAAAAACAAATCAAGGGGATTGACAAAATTAGTGTTCTTACCGCACTCCTTGCCGACCTTGAAGCGAGCGCGGATGTTTCACCCGAAGATGCGGCACTGAGACACAAGATGATCCAGAAGCGCACAAACTCGCTACTGAACAGCTCGTTCCTCGTAAAGGACGACAAGGAATTCAAGGACCGGGTGGCAGCCGAAACGCGTTACCAGTCCCTTTCCAATCTTGCACGGAAAACCCATTCGGCCCGGGACAAGCGCCGGCTTGCCATTGTTACCAAGCGTATCGACGAAATGCAGAAGTCTGGAGAACTCAAGAAGAAGGTACGGGTCCCGGGTACAGGGGAACGCGTCGAAAAGACTTTTGTCTACAACGACAGTGTTCAAAACAAGAAACTCGGTCGGGTTGGAAAGGAGTACAAGAAGTGGGTGTGGGAAGGCGCCGAGTACGCCGAAGAGGTGCGCAAAGTGAACAAGCGCCGGATCCGCCCCGTTGACAGAGAAGGAAACAACGTTGTCACAAAGCGCCCCAAGAACCGCTGGATCCTCGCCATCGAACAAGCAAAGAAGGAAATGGATCTCACCGGACTTGTGATTGTCCGCCGTGAGGCCCTTGACCGCCAGGATGAAAACCAACTGATTGGAGAAAAGGTTTACAAGCGCGCCCGCCAGATCATGGACGAGAACGCCGCCAAGGATACAGAATCTAAATAAATAGAAATATCTTGCTTTAATCATATGTCTAAAACGTGGTTTGGCATCCAGTGACACATGGTGTAAACTTCCCCCCATGGGGTTGTATATTGTTCAGATGTACTGTCGCATACATTCCCACCGAGCGTGTAACCATACTCATTTAGAACCATGTCCAGGTCCCACACAGCGTATGCAACAGCAATTGGTCCTTTAAAGTCCTTGAGTGTCTCACAAGTAAGTCGCACCGTATCACCCACAATCTCCACGTTTTCAATATTGTATTTTTTCATCGTGTCCCCGGATTTCGAAGGGCGAATTCCGATCGTATAACCGTCATTCTTGTACCTGAGTTTAGCGTTACCGGGGTTGTCCCCAGGGTAAACCACATCCTTCCTCACTAGTGGTAGGGTCGGTACTCTATACCTAATGGTTATAACAGCCCCATCCCTCGATGCTTCAAGTGGACGGATATGTTCGGGCACCCTGTTTTCGTAAGTGAATTGGTATATTGCCCTTGCGGCGTACACACCCGCCATGTACGTCCCATACCCGCTCAAGTGGATGGATTGTTTGGCAGATGATCTCCCCAGAAAGTATGTGGGGCCGATCATGAGGTGTGTCGCTTGTTTAAGGCCTTGAGTAGTCACACTCATGTAGGTTTCCTGCATTTTGCCATAGAACGCGTGATTTGAATTCTGAAAGATAAAAAGACGCAATGGCGTTTTCTGTCCTATAGATTTCAAGACAGTGTCCTGTATTCCACCTGTAAGATTATCAAGCCCCTTGAGGTACCTGTCGGTTTCCATTTTCTTATCCAACTCGCCATGCATAAGAACGAGAGCGATTACTTCTGTGTTTGGTGCCTCAATTTTCTTCTGGATAGCCGGTAGCGACGTAAAAGCCTTTTTTACCCTGTCCCATTCACTTCCTGGTGGTTGCATGTTACCTATACCAATTGCCGGGCGTGCTGCACAGCTCACGAAGTACTGTGGCGTCTCGTTTCCCAAGGCATCTGTTACTTTGTTGGCGAGGTAGGTACCCAAACCAGAAGCCGGCGTCTCCCCGAGATTACCGCCTTGTTTCTCGAATGTACACACAACATCTGTCGCATTTACATTCCGAGGTCCGCCTATGTATGTCAAAGCCCTGGAGAAAACACCAGGTGTGCTCACGATTGGAAGGGCGTCTGTGCCATACGGTGTGGATTGCCCCAGTATCACCACGGCCTTCATAGGCATACCCGCGCGAATACAAGACATTACCTTACTATTGTCGTACTATGAGATGTATATATTTTTTGGTTATTTGCAAACACATTTATCAGTCTCCGACCACCCGGTTGGTACACACGATTGACACACATTGGTGTATGACTGGGGGAAATAATACTTGATCCCAACACTCTCGTTCCTGTTGAGTAACTGCGGGTTCGAGGTTTCGTCGTAGTCGCCATGGACCTTCATAAATACAATGTAGTTCCAGTCTGTCCCGATATTGTGCTGCAACCGAAAAACAATTCGTTTGTCCGCTGTCGGGTCTGGTTCGGGGATCTCTTCGCCAGGTTCTTCGATCGGGTCAGGGATTACAGGGGTCTCCTCGTTGTCCCCGTCTATTGGTACTTCCGGTACTTCCGATGGTGGCGGCGGTGGCGGCGGTGGGAAAGCAACAGAATGGGCGTATGCTAGCATCTTCTCTACAACTTCTTTCATGTCGTGTCTGAATACAAAGTTCTCGTTCACCACAAAACGCGTGGTTTTATTGTAGGTCACCGTCATGAGATCGTCCGTACCAGTCTTCATTATCCCCTTCATTTGGTTCAGTTGGTCTTGTGTGAATACAACATAGAATGATTCGGAGAAACTCACAGGGGCACAAGAACGTAACATACACAAACTGGAATACTTTTCAGTCAAGTCTTGCGGTATTTCTGTACCATCTCCGGTACCACCGTCGTCATCTATCTTTTTACCGGGGTCGATTGGTTCTGGTTCGGGTTCTGGTGGCGGAGGAGGAGGAGGGGGGACCTCCGGGATGTGTGTATCTAACAATCCACGCTGATATGCTACAAAGAGCAAACCATAGTAGATAAGCACTACCAAAAATTTATAAAACATTCGTTTCTTTGTTAGAGTACGCGATTTTTTTGTAGGTATAGTAAGAAAAGAAAATATGGTCAAGTTTCCGAAAATCACACCCCAAATTGCCGCAGCTGTAACAGTAGCTGTGGTGATCGTAGCGGTTTTGGTATACGTGTTTGTTATAAAGTCTTCTTCTACCACTGCTTGCACCACCAACTTAGATTGCACGAATCAATTGCCGTACTGTGCAGAACACAAGAAGTGTGTACAATGCATCAAGGCGTCGCAATGCCCCACCGCCCATGATTGTAAAGCAGGAATATGTGTTTACATGTCAGACGGGAATGAAGACAAGAAGTTGGTGTGCGATTTGGCAAAAAGTGTAGACCGCGCTCTCTGTCACAATTCACTCACTTGCATGTATGATACACAAACGGAACAATGTGTTGATCGTGTCGTGGGGGTTATCAAAGACTGTCCGTCGATTAAGAAAGATTCGAGGTGTAGGGACTTCGGGGGGAGGTGCAGCTGGTCGAACAAGAAATGTGTGAACCGGGAAAACCCATAATATAAAACCAATTAGAATTTTGTTTTTGTTTATTAGGGAGAAAACAAGTGTTTTTTGATTTTTAAAAATCCGACATGACTACCTGGTCTTTTACTCTCGTTGGCATGCGCTTTGTCGCAGCGGATACTGGTTCCCCCCCAGTAAGTGTACAGGACGTTGAAAATTGTTCGTTTATGGCACTTTTCTCCGACCCGACTAATCCCCACGACAAGAACGCGATCGAGGTTAGGGGGTTGTTCCCGGATGGGACTTTCAGGAAAATTGGGTATGTCTCCAAGGACACCCAACCACCTCCGGGGAGTGCTTTACCCCTGTTCGGGGACCAGGGGACAATCTACGAAGTTTACGAGGCGTGGGCACCTAATCCACTTTCTCTGGCTGTACAAGTACGCCTCCAAATAGAAAAACCGGTGAACTATAATCATATGTGTGACTCGTGCTTGGGGTGTACAGTAGCCGAGTGTGGGACATGTTTGGATACATGTAACGAAAGAGAGTGTAATATGAATAACGGCGAATAAAAAAGTATAAAGCAAAAATGTTTATTGGTCTGTATAAGCAATGTCTCTCAAGTTTAAAAAACACAAACAGATTCTTTCCACTAGTGGGAACGATGAGGGGCTTACAGAGGATAATTTTGTCAAGGTGAAAGGTAAAAAGCGGTCTGATAAAAGAGTCAAGGGAAGTGATTTCATGAAGCCACTCGGGGGGGACATGATCAAGACGTTGGCCATGGAGGACTTTGACGACGGGGAGTCGGTTTCTACCAAGAAATCGTTCAGGTCCGGAAAGTCTAGCAAGTCGGGGAAGTCGTCCAGGTCTGGAAAGTCCGGCAAGTCCGGCAAGTCTATTAAATCATTCAGATCGATGGCTTCTGAAAAATCAGATGTGTTTTCGGGGAGATCGAGTATGAAGCAGTCATCAAGATCCGCCCCGCCCCTAAAGCGGTTCGATGTCCCGGATATTCCGCGGCGGTTGGGACCGAGTGTGGGCGCGGAATCCGGGTCCGAGTCCGATGAAGAGAGTATTCCAAATGTAGGCCTGGATTCAGATGATGACACGATGAGTGTTTCTACAGTTTCTACATCTTCATCCATCCATGTCCTGGACAAAACATTGTCGCGTCTAAAGTCGAAGAAGCCCCCCCCGGCATCATCTAGCAACGCATTCGGTATGTCTGACAAAGAAGTAGACAAACAGGAGAAGTTGGACATCCTAGCACGGCTTCACATCCTGAAACAACGCGGGACACGTCTGAGTAAAAACTACACGACGACCTCCACCCTGAACGAACTTAGAATGGAAATGGGCCGTATTGAGCACGAGGCCGAAACCACCAGGAACGTGCAGCGTCTTCGTCGTTGGTTGTTGGCAGGTGTTTCTGGTATGGAATACGCGTCAGCTTCGAAATACGCTCCCAAGTTTGCAAGGAACAAGCTCAATGGCTTTTCGACGTACGTGGTGGATGGAATCCAAGACTATGACCCCGCTTTTGAGCAAATGGGGGAGAAGTACTCCGGTGTGATGGGGATCGGGTCGACCGGTAACCCGCTTACTGACATCTTCATGCTTATGATGACACAGGCTTTCATGTTCATATTTATCGAGCACAAAGTGGGGACAAAACCCCCTACACTGGATGAAATCAAGAAAGAGCACCCCGATCTTGTTCGTAACGCCGCCAGGGAGATGGCGGAGAAGATGCGACAGGAAGAAAGGCAACAGGAGATGCAGGCCAGTGCCGCAAGGGAAGAAGCAAGGCAACAATGGGTCCAACAGTTCCACAGGCCGGCCAACGAATACCATAGCGTAGGGAACGGTTTTTCCAACCTGATTAATAGCCCTTCACAGGTCACTTCACACGCCGCCCCACAGGAGTACAGTAACGTGTACCACCCTCCTCCCCAGCAGCCAGTGGTCGCTCCACCCCCTCCCCAGGCTGCACAGTACAAGAGCGAACCGCAGTTTTCCTCCGCCCTACCCGCTCGTGGGAGAAAAGCAAGGGGGATGCCCCCACCATCAATGGCCTCTGCGCCGTCTATGCCAAAATACGAGGCGATCAACTCGGAAGACACTTCTTTGTTTAACCTGAAACCCCCCGTAAAAAGCGAGAGTCTAGAGACCACGTTTAATAGCACAGTGCCAATTGATGATATGCCAATGGTGACAGACGAGGTGGTTAGTAGCCCATTCCCAAAACCAGAGGCGTTACCGAAGGTCCCTTTCGAACAACATAAGAGTGTGGAGATTCCAGAGGCAACACGCAAGGGGCGCCAAGTGGAGTCGAAATTCCAGAATCCGCCCAAGTCGGCAATGAAAAAATCGAACGCGAAAAGTATCACTATTGGATAAAAAATTCATTGTTCTTCAAATAAACATGTTTAAATTCATTGTTTTACACAAACAGACAGGCAATAGTCACCGAATCCAAGATGCGTGTGCGTATAGACACCGACGATGTTGAACTGGTCATCCGCGATGGTCGTATATCATCCTTCAGACTCAAGAAGGAAAGTGAGGCAGGCGTGGAGGATTTCATGGCAGGTCTTGCGGGACTTACAAAAACCATAGATGAAATGTACCTCAGGGCCGTAAATGTCGCGCATTTGAACCATGCAATTAGCACGGGTGATGGGGGTGAACTAAGATCACTTTTGACGTCGCTGGAACACGGATTGGATCTAAACTGTAATTGTAAAAACTGTTTCTTGTCGTACATTCGGGGCTTTATCGAATTCGATGCCCGATCCTCGGAGTTTTTTATCCAGTACGCGCCATCGCTCAATACGTGTTTGCTAAGGGACAAAAGCTAGGACTTCATTTGTCCTTGCAATTCGAGGCGTTCTTCCCATGTCTCCACAGACACGAAGGGCAAAAGTACACCCCACATTTCTTACAATCGTAACTACAAACTTTCCTAACGGAATCTTTACATCCTGGACAAACAATAATTTTAAACACTGATTCCATTTTGTTTTACAGATGGTAAATATTTTTATAGCGCGCTACGGCAAAGCGTTGCAGGTTTTTGTGAGGGTGTATGAAGATGAATTTACCATGGCGGGTTTATCCGCTCTTTGGCACATATAAGTCGCGTCGCTAATATCTGCAAATCCATAAGACAGTGCCACGGTGGAGATTGTGTTGTTATCAGAGATCACATGCGACACGGAAAGTTGTTTCCCGTTCAGTATCTTCGCATAAGCCAGGAAGCGGTCTGTAATATTCTGTACCGCACCGGGGGTAGATCTCGGACCGGTTATTATTATGTTTGCCGTGTTAAGCCCGGAATCTGTAGAGTTGGTAGACAGAAGTGTGCTGATCTGAAAGGCGTTAAGGGCCTGGTCGCCACTTGTATTCATACTATGCTCTATTGTAATGCCTGGAAAAAATATCAGATTATTGTTTGTATATGAAGCGATGCCGCTCCAGCAAGAACTCGGGCCGAGTTATGTCAAAGTGACAAAGATACAAATAGACTCCAGGGACAGAAATACCGACAGTAATGGAGCTACCGACTATGTAATAGACATTAATAAGGAAATCCAGTACGTGGTGGGGATGGAAATGACCGGGTTCGATTTTCCGGACACGCTTATACCGTCTTTCACCAGTGCACAGAACAATACCGCCGGGACAAACATTGTCGATTTCGAGTTGTTCGCGAATGGCACAGTAGTCTCCAATACTTTCAGTATAGCCTTACCGGAGCGCCACTTCGAGTACCAAAACCTGTATGTACCGTATTCAGGGTACACGACCACACTCGAATCGCTCCTCAACGACGCCATTGCAAACGATAGCGACTTCGGGGATGGCCAGACTTACGAAGCCAGATTTGTGGTCACACCCATGCCCGACCTTACAACCCGTGTGAGTGTTAGTGGTAGCGGGGTGGACGGGTTTAGGTTCTTGTTCCTGACCGGCTCCAACTCCGCCAACTCTGCCTATGAACAGATGGGGTTCACACAAGCCGATACTACAATGGAGTTGGAACACACAAGTCCCTCTGCCACCGACCTTGATAAATACAGATATGTGGATATCAGTATCGAAGAGGTTCCCGAACTTAAACCGGTTCAGAGGTTGTACCTTGTGGGTAACTCCAATGATACTGTCTCCAATAACCCCAATTACAGCAGGACGCGGTTGCTTACAGATCCGGTCCATAGGCTGAGGGTCATGCGCTTCAAGTTGACACTTGCAGGCGGTATCCCGATTCCAGCATCTAGTGGACAAGAACACGCATTTACCCTGACGATCTTAAGCCTCTCGAACGAAACAAGCATACCAAAGTGGGTACACCAGACATTTACTTTGTAAACAATTTTCATAATTTAATTTTCGTGATTATCAATAAAGATGGGTAAACTCCGAGCTTTGTTGATACGACAGAATATCCCGATCGAGACATGTCCCACGACCGGGAAGAGGTTCAAACTAGACGAGAATGGTACGAGACGCTACATTTGTCACCATGATAAACGACCGAGTTCGTGTAATACGTGTCTCAAAAACAAATACAAACCCAGTAAAGCATGTAGTAAATGTCCCTGTGGGTCGGGTGTGATTTTACGGCTGTGTCGTAACTGTGACACACCAGGGGCAGGGACAACATACTGCAAAGTGACCAAGAGACAAAAACCTCGCTGTCCATGCGGGGCCAGGACATGTGGTGCGAGCTTATGCGAACATAATAAGTTATGTTGCAAGGAATGCCATCCTATTGCATACCTTATCAGTAAATCACGCAATAGTCAATACCAGGCATTGAAGGAAACTAGTAAGAGTAAGCATACGATGGAGTACGTTGGAATGAACGCCCTGGATTACAGAGTGTATATCGAATCGACGTTCCAACCCGGAATGACATGGGGGAACTACGGAAGGGGAAAGGATAAATGGGGGATTGGGCATCGTATACCACTAATGTACACGAACCCACCGATTGCTGAAATCAAAGTGCGTCTTCATCACGAGAACGCCTTCGCGCAATGGAATATTGATAATGGTGAACAAGGCAATGCAGTCATTTTCATGAAGTATTAAATTTAAAAATCTAAAGTCTATTATGAAGCTACCAATAATACAACAATGGACCCATCATTTGTACAAAATGTCAGCAGGCAGACCGTCGAGCCATATGGCTTCGAGCATCGCACCTTCACGAACATGAGTTCCCAACAGCTAAATCCTGGTGAGCTCCCTTCATACTTCAATGCATCAGAAACCATTGGCTATATGCCATTCGCCCAGGCTAACCTCCCAGTAACACACGCACCTATCCAGTCTATCGTAAACGAGAAAAACAACGTCTCCAATCTTTCCAGGGTCCCGGGGAACGAAAAACTGTTCTACCAGAAGAACCTAGTAAACAAAAACGTGCCTTTCCGCACCCCTACTTCTCGTGCATGGAATGTCCCCCTCAGTCTCATGGAGCTCCGAGCAACCGATGCCAATTTCTAGGCCGCCCCCGCACTAAAAAATATATATTCTTACTTAAAGACAAAGTGTAAGACAACGTTATAATAATGGACTTTCTTATAATTCTCTTGATCCTTGTGATCATAGCAATGGTGATCGCCTCCTTGTTGTACGCCTATGACTCGCGATTTGTTTTCGTGACAACCGAATGGAACGATATCAAGGCATGGTTCAAGGAATCAAAGAACCAAACTTACGTTATTGCGGGCGCGGTTTGTTTGATTATTGTTCTCGTCTTGATCTTCTTTATAAGGCGTGCAAACAATAAACATGACGTATGGGTAAAATCTAATGAAAAATTCATCCGGGTTCAAGGGGACTGGCTTACCAGTGTAGAATTGATCGACGTTGGTGGTATAAACCCAGCACATGCGGCCAAGTTTAAGAGGGAGATTGAACAAAACAAAAAGGATCTAGAGGCAATGGAGCGCAGAATAATGGACCGCAAAGTAAATCCAGGGGCATATGCTAAGCTCTCTAAAACCCAGAAGCAGGACGAAAACGATTTCGTTTCGGCGACAAGACAATCGATTGCGGACAGGAACAAATCTATCAAGTCGTTTATTAAGAGAAACGAGAAGAAACTCGGGAAATCCGCTGTCAAGATCGCCAAACAAGATATCAAAACGTCACGGGAAATGATAAGCGATGAACTCAGGAGGCTCCAAAGGGAACAAGAGGCCGGCACGTTTGGTCTTGAAGAAGAGATCCGACGCCTTCAACAAGACAAAGAGGACCTGAAACGCAGAATCGAAGCAATGTCCTTATGGAACCCCTTGGCCGCGCAATTGGCCGTGTCAGAACTGCCCGGATATATGTCCGCAGCCATCACCGAAGCAGAAAATAACGAAGAGTGGAGAAAACTAGAAGAATGGTCGCGTGACATTGAAGAAAGATTTGCGAAGCTAAAGCTAACTACTAATGAATTCGACAACGAACTGGAATATCATGTCTAAAACCACTATTAAAAAATCTTTCATTATGATTAATTTATGCAGGGGCTGGAGCAGGAGCTGGAGCAGGAGCTGGAGCAGGAGCTGGAGCAGGAGCTGGAGCTGGAGCAGGAGCTGGAGCAGGAGCTGGAGCAGGAGCTGGAGCAGGGGCTGGAGCCTTCGCCACAGGAGTAACCTTCGCTACTGGGACTGGAAACCTGTAAAACTTTTTACTGGCCACCAGTCCAATTAAATAGAGGACCAAGATGACTATAGTGATGATCATGTATACCATGTGCTTCGTTTTCCTCCCCGGGTCGTCTACTGGATCTTGTTGTGGGACAGGGGAGTCTTTATCTGGTGCATACCACCCTGAATTACTATAGAACGCGTACGTCCCAAATGGCCATCCGAAAACAAGGAAAAGTAGCACCAGTATTACAGGGAGTATAATGGTCTTGGTCCCCATAAAAAACATTTGTATGATCTCGGGTGCCAACTTCTTTTGTACGGGAGTGGCCGGGGCCGGAGTGGCCGGGGCCGGAGTGGCCTGGGCCGGAGTGGCCTGGGCCGGAGTGGCCGGTTTCGTAACAGTAACTTCAGACATTATCGACTTATACAAAAGCACAGAGAAAATATTCCACTCGTTTCGTACTCATGTTTTACACACACAGGCGAAAAACACACGAAAAAACTTCTTTTATTTATTCTCTTTCCTAAGGGTATAGAAGAAGAATTACGTTTTCGTAACCGTTTTATCAGATTCGCATATCTCAATAACAACCAACCACGATGCCCAAACTCTCGAAACTCGACTGGAAACAGTGCAATCCCAATGCTGACCTTGTCTACAGTATGGATACCACTTCCAAGACACACGAGAATAAGAGTGTCCGGGTTTTGGCCAAGGTCCCAGGTGAAAAGCCACAACCGATCTATATCCAGGCCCCACCGCTGGTACTTAAGTTCGGAGTCGAGGAGAAGGAGATCCCCACGGCCAAACACCCCAACGCAAAGAAGTATTACGCGCCCCTTACCTTCCCGACCGTACGGAAAGACGAAGACGGAAAGCTTTTCTGTGACCAGGGGTACCAGGACCAGCTTGGATTTGTCAACTTCTTGTACGAGCTCGACGAGGCTAACATGGGAGTGGCCTTCATGAATGTCAAACCCTGGTTCAACAAGCCTATGAAGAAGGACGTCCTCGAGGAGCTCTATTACAAGAATCTGCGCAAGCCCAAGGAAGAGCAGAAGTTCTCCCCCACTTTCTCCACCAAGCTCATCTACAACAACGACAAGGAAGAGTTTACGACTAAGATGGTGGACAAGAAGGGGAACCCAATCGGAATCAACGACCTCGTCAAAGGGTGCACCGTTGTACCGCTCCTCAAAACCCATGGCCTCTGGTTTGCAGGGAAGAGCTTCGGTATGAGCTTCCAGATCGCGCAGATCATGGTCATCGACACACCTGACATCTACGACGAGCTCGCTATCGAGTACAAGGACCCGAATGCCATGGAAGAGGAGACCGAAGAAGATGGCCAGGGGTATGGCATCGACTACGAAGAGCCAAGCGCAAAGCGCCAACGCTCCTAAACAAATCTCGCTAAAATCACGCTAAAATCACGCTAAAATCACGCTAAAATCCAATATTATTATTATTGACTGAAAATACACAACCAGAAAATCACAAAAGTTTTTGATGTTTTGATACGATTTTGATGCTCCCCTATTAATGCATACACACATGCATGACATGCATACATACATGTATGCATATCAAAAAACGTAACCTCGGGGGAAATGACCAGAATATGAAAATAAGTATGTTTAAAAGAGCTGACTTTTTTGCTTTTGTGTGAGGTATGGCCTCAATGCCTGTTTTATCGATGCACTGTACGAACTTATGTCTTGGCTCATTTTCAAAGCTTCCGGGGTGGAACTGATTTTTCTCAGCGAGAATTTCGGTTCTGCGTGCGTGCCGGACGAGAAAGACACACAGGGGTATTTGGTAGAAAAAAAATTCGGGAACTGTCCCACTGGGCAGGTATTGCCGGCTACACGAACGCACTGGTCCGAGCCGTCTTCCGCTAACCAACCTATTGGACAGCAAGTTTTGCTGCCAGGCCTAGAGATCTGTCCCCATTGACAGATATTGCCGGCTACACGAACGCACTTGCCCGAGTCGTCATCCATCCCCCAACCTGGTGGACAGGGATTGAGAGTTATGCAGCGTTTGGTCTTGATATCAGTCGGATACTGCCCCGCTGGACAGCCTGACGATTTAGGAATGCAAAAGTGTCCGTGCGGCACCGAATCTGCTGGACAGTCTTTCCCGTAGGCTGGTGCGGGGAGTAGCTCGGGTTTGGGCTCATCCGGGCCAGGAGGTGCCGGGGGAGAAATACAAGAACCGTCTTGGTTTGGGATCATACCCGGTGGGCAGGGGTTCGTCGTCGATGGCGGCACTGGAGATATACAAGAACCGTTTTCGTCTGGGAACATACCCGGTGGGCAGGGGTTCGTCGGTCCCCCTGTTCCGGGCGATGGCATTTTCCCTGTTCCGGGCGACCACAAGAGTGGCATAAAACCAGTCAACTCCAGAAGTGCTACGCATACCGATGCAAGTGTGATAAATGTCACCAACAAGTCAGTAAACATGCTTTTACTGATGTTCCGGCTCACTTCGTCGACTGAAAACGCACAGACAGCACATGGTTTCTTTGATAGACCACCAAGGATTTTGTATGCTGCATCGTCAAGTGTAGACAATACAGGAAAATACGACCTCAAAACACGACGAACTTCGATAAGTTTGGCGTCGGGGAGAACAAACCAGGCCTGTTTTGTCGATTTGACGTCGGGGAGAGCTTGTATGATGATAGATCCAACTACGCGTTCTACCATTGGCCCATTATCCAACCTATTCTTCTCGGTAAAGTCGGCAAGGGAACTATACCCAGGAGGTAAGAGACTGGAAATAGCACCGGCGACGGTATCTGTTACCCGTACACCAGTCGTGTTGAAGAACACGAACTTGGACAGATCCGGAATAAGGGTGTTTGCAATGTAAAAGACCCCTTCGGCAATCTTGGTGGCATCGTTGCTGGTCCTGGTATAAATCTGCCCCTCATGTTGTAAATCAGGACCATAGGGAATCACAATCTGCAGTTCTGTCACCGGGGTCTCACCACTTACAATAGCATTCACTTCTTCACCATATTGAAACCTTGTTAATTCCTTTGAGTAACTCTTACTCGTACGCAATGCTGTGACGATGTCTACATACGCAGCCTTGGCCGCCATAAATGTAAAGAAACCACTACTTAACACGTTATGTAGCAATTCAGTGGATTGGCCCGGCATAAACGCATCTATATGCATAGCATAAGCGTATGGCATTACCAGCTTCTTCTTTTGTTCTTCAAGCGTAAGACCAGGAACAGGCGGACTCATAGAGAAATCAGCTTCAACTAGAGCCCGTTTGTAGACTTTAGGACACGGAACGAAAACGAACGGAACGAACATCATACCCCTCATCAAAGCAGCAATCTTGTAACATCCCATTTCCGGGTTATACATACTCTTGTTTAGCACGGCAGGGTCTAGGTTTTGCACAGGTCCAAAGTAATGATGGCGATTGAATCCTCCGGGGGTGTTACCCGGGGTGTTGCCTGGGGTGTTACCTGGGGTGTTGCCCGGGGCAGTGTTGCCCGGGGGGGTGTTACCTGGGGTGTTGCCCGGGGCAGTGTTACCTGGGGTGTTGCCCGGGGCAGTGTTACCTGGGGCAGTGTCCGGGACAGTG
>Ga0206131_10002833_pt1 | contig 20538 bp, 32 predicted proteins | sample Helgoland_Spring_FD_148636 | JGI IMG/M metagenome (GOLD analysis project Ga0206131, IMG submission 148636) | Pelagic subsurface seawater microbial communities from Kabeltonne, Helgoland, North Sea - Helgoland_Spring_Bloom_20160517_1 | ecosystem: Environmental > Aquatic > Marine > Epipelagic ...
GTACACTCAACTTGGTAGTGATTCAACTAAAGCAGAAAAGAAAGAAGTAAAAGCAACATCTAAGCAGATATACAAGTATATAAAAGGAATAGATGAAGTATCAGGTAATCTTCTATTAAAATCTTTAGATGCCTAAGAAGAAGCTAACACGTTCAAAGCTTGTTAAGAAACTAGATAATATCTTCAGTCAATACATAAGACTAAGCAACTCTAAGAACGGTAACTGTACTTGTGTTACTTGTGGTAAGGTAGGAGACTGGAAGAACGGAGGTATGCAGGCAGGACACTTTATGAGTAGAAAGCACTATGCTACTAGATGGGATGAACGTAATGTTAAACCACAATGCGTAGGGTGTAATATGTTCAAAGCAGGAGAACAATATAAATTCAGTTTATATCTTGGTGTAAAACTTTCAGAGGAGTTACTACAAAAGAGTAGAGAAACTGTTAAATTTGCAGATGTAGACTTGTTAGAGATGGTAGAACATTACTCTGATAAAGTTAAAAAGTATTTAAGATAGTTTTTTTATGTTAATTGTTTGTTTGAATGGGTAGAGATTAAAATTCTTTACCCATTTTTTTTTGGTATGTTGAAAAATAGTTGTATGTTTGTATCAACATTAAAAACAAATAGATATGGCAAGAATGAACTGGAGTAGATTTAGCCGAAACAATTACGAACGAGGAGCTAAACGTCCTAACTACAACATATACGATAGTAGTAACGAACGTTATTCAACGGTAAGCAAGAAACAAAAGGATATTATATATAGACTCATAGAAAGCTACAAGACCAATAACTGGGAAAAAGAGTTCTTAAAAAGCTGCATTACTTGTAGTAAGTTCTCACTAAAACAAAAGAACCTTTTAAATAAGATATACTTAAAAGTAAAATGTAAACCACTAAAACAAACGTAATGACAAAAGAAGAAAAAACAGAGTATAACAAGAAGTACTATCAAGCTAACAAAGAGAAGAAAAAGGCTTATTACAAAGCTAATAAAGAAAAACGCATTGCTCAAATGAAAGTTAACCAAGATTCTAAAAAAGATGGTTACTATACAGTTTACTATCTGAAAGAAGAACACTATGCTGGAATGACTAATAATTTAACCTATAGACTTAACAATCACAAAAGTCACTATAACCGACATATAGAGGACGTAGAAATTATAGGCAAATACAAAACCAAAGCAGAAGCAACAAGAGTAGAAGCAGCACTTCATTTAATGGGCTACTTAGGAAGACATCCACAACATAAACAACAAACACTAACACAATTACTATGAAAGAACAATCAATCAATGAGAAGCTATTTAACCTGCAGCAGGAAATAGGAACAGTAAGTAAAGATGCAAAGAACCCATTCTACAAGAGTCGTTACTTTGATATCAACTCTTTAATTAAACAACTCCAACCACTACTAAAGAAGCATAGGTTACTCCTATTGCAGCCAATTGAAGAAGATATGGTATACAGTAAACTTATATGCGTTGATGGAACAGGAGGCGTTATAAGTGCTTTAAAGCTACCTGAGATGAACGACCCTCAGAAGCTTGGCTCTTGTATCACATATTACAGACGTTATACACTAGCATCTTTATTAGGATTACAAGCAGTGGACGACGATGCCAATCTAGGTAGCGGTAAGATAGTAGAGGTAGAGTTGCCTTGGTTAAATGCAAATACACCACAATTTAATAAAGTAAAGAAAGCCTTATCAGAAGGGACTGCAACAATAGCAGACGTACGAACAAAGTTCAAAGTATCAACTAAAGTAGAAGGACTACTTAAATAACAATTTAAATTTAAAATTATGACAACAGGAATTATCTCAGGCTCAATTGATTTAGAATCAATAGACAAAACAAAGTTAGCAAAAGGAAAGTATCTACAGTTTGATATTATCTTAAGCGATGAAAGCAAGTACGGAAACAACGCTTGGGTTGTACAAGGACAATCTAAAGAAGAGCGTGAAGCTAAAGAGAAGAAAGTATCTTTAGGTAATGCAGGACTTAGATGGATTAACCCAGATGCTACAATAGTAGTAGCACAACGTGAAGAGGTTACCAATACACAACAGCAGTCTTCAAGAGAAACAACAGCTGACTTACCATTTTAATCTAATTGGGAGAGTGTAAAAGCTCTCCCTTTTTTAATAAACAAACTATGAGCAAACTAACGAAACTACCTGAAGGAAAAGATATGCCATTTGATTTTTGGAACTACTTAGTAAATCCTATTACTGGATATTACATAGAGCCTAAAGACAAATACAATAAAGCTAATCAATATAAGTATCACAAGACAAGCAGTATAAGATGATAGCACAAGCAAAAAACATAGAAGCAAAGATACTAGACATCAAGTATGGCAGAATAAAAGAAGGTCTAAAGATGGATATACCAGACATAGACGAATACATAAGATTTAAACAAGGGAACTTCAATCTACTAATAGGTCACGCGAATGTAGGTAAGACAACAATAATAACATACCTCTTTACAGTATGGGCAATAAAGCACAACTTAAAGTTTCTTGTATGGTCTAGTGAGAATAGTTCTTCTGGTCTAGTAAGAAAGATTATAGAATTCAAGATGGGTCTACCTATTCAAGATGCATCAGATTCACAGATTAACACAGCGGTTAAATGGTGTGATTTACATTTTAAGATTATAGAAGTAGAAGACCTGTTTACATACAAGCAGTTACTTAAACAAGCAAACGATATTAAAGATGCTTGGGATTATGACGCTTTACTAATAGACCCTTATAACTCTTTAGCTAAAGACACTCAGATAATGAGGGGAGTAGGTTCTCACGAATACGATTACCAAGTAGCTTCTGAGTTTAGACTGTTTGCAAAGAGGAGAAACGTTGCGGTGTATTTAAACGCTCACGGTGTAACGGATGCACTTCGTAGGGTACATCCTAGAGACCACGAATATGAAGAGCTACCTCAACCTTTAGGACTAGCTGGTGTAGAAGGAGGAGGGAAATGGGGTAACCGTTCAGATGATGTTATCTGCATACACAGATATACTGGTTCTGCAATGGACTGGATGTATTCACACCTTCACGTACTTAAAGTAAAAGAGACTGAGACTGGTGGACGTTGCACACCACACAACGAACCTATTAAGTTAAGGATGTCAAGAAACAATGTAGGCTTTGAGTTTATGGGTAAAGACATTTTACATAGCAAGAAAGCAGACGTTACAGAAATACTTAAATTTTAAACTATGATATCAATAGCCTTATTACTACTAATAGCCACTATCTTTGTATTTATAAGTAACCAAGTACAAGCAGATGTTTATATTCAACCAATCATTGGTTTAATGTTTGGAGCGTTATACTCTAAGGATAGATTTGAGGAAGAAAGTTTAGTACAGCACACCCTGCAATGTTGCATAGGTGTAATCAGCTTAACAGTAATATGGATAGAGAAAAAAGAATAATAGGCACAGACTGGTTAAACATCGTAGCTAAACAACACGATGATTGGATTAAGATAGTAAATGCTTTTGGTGAGTATAACTACGCTGAAGACATTGTACAGGAGGCTTACATTAGACTAATTAAATATGCAACACCCCATAGGATTATCAAAGATAACAAAGCATCTAGAGGATATTTATACTTTACTTTGCGTAGTGTTTACTTTCAGTATTATAATTCTAAAAGCAGAATTACGAAGGTTAGCCTTAATGATGACGAGAATTTTCTACAGATAGCAGACGAAACTGATTTAGAAGAGCAAGAAGCTTTTAATAAAGTCTGCACACTTGTAGATGAAGTTGCAGAAGAATGGGCTTGGTATGACAGGAAGCTGTTTAAGTTGTACCGAGATACTGATTTAAGTATAAGAAAGATAGCAGCAGATACTAGCATAAGTTGGGTAAGTATATTTAATACATTAAAGAATTGTAAAACCGATGTCCGTAGTAAGTTAGGAGAAACTTATGAGGACTACAAAAATGGAGACTATGACAGAATTTAAAGGAGACAAAAGAAGTAAGGCTTACAAAGAGTGGAAGAAGAACCACGCAGAATCTACCAAAGGGTTGGGTGATGCGGTAGAGAAATTCACAGAAGCTACAGGAATTAAAGCTGTTGTTAAGTTTATAGCTGGTGATGATTGTGGTTGTGATGAACGCAAAGAGAAACTAAACTATCTATTTCCTAACTACAGACCTAACTGCCTTACAGAAGATGAGTACAACTATCTAGAAGAAAGAGTAGGCAAACTCAATACAGTAACTATAGAAGAGCAGAAAGCTTTGTTGAGCATATACAACAGAGTGTTCAACGATAGAAGAGAACTAACAGGATGCAACAGTTGTTTCTTGAACGGCGTATGGAAGAAACTAGAGAGAGTGTTTAACGAATACAAGTAGATGAAGGAGCAGGACTTGTTTGATTACCTAGTAAATAATTACTATCCAGACTTAGTTAAGGCTAAGAGTAAGATGAGTAGATGGGATTGTTACTCTCCTGAAACTTCACACAGGATAGAATTAAAGTGTAGAGCTGCTCACTACGATACTTTAATACTTGAAAAGAAGAAGTACGATGCTATGATTTTAAAGTGTAACGACAACTTAGATATTCCAATGTACATCAATTCTACACCAGAAGGAATCTACAGCTTTAATCTATTTGAAATAAAACCTAAGTGGGAAGTGAAGTATCTAAGAAAAACTACTACATTTACAAACGCTAACCAGATACCAAAAGAGATAGCAATGTTACCAGTAATAGACGCAGAGATATTATGACACCAAGAGAACCAATGTATAAGAAGCTGGAAGTAATGGAAGACATCCAGCTAACAAGTAACCTGCTCACGTTACAATCAAACGTATTGGAATGGGTTAAAGCTAAACCAGACAACAAGAAGCTAAACGAAGTATGTGATGCAGTAGTTAAAATAAGCTTTACCTGTAACAAGTTACAACTAGAGAAGAACAATTATCATCTAGCAATGAAAGAATACAGACACGACTCTATTAGAGCTATAGAGAGAGCAAGAAAGGCAGAGGGTAGAATAGAAGAGTTAGAGAAAGAACTAAAGGTACATAGAAAGAAACAAGAACTAGGATTATAATGGGAGACTCAATTAAAAAGTATTTTGAAACAGAAAGAGATTATTCGGATTGGATGGAGCAACGTTGGACTAAGAACACTACAGAAGACATAAAGACTGATAGTGTAGTAGAAAGCGTTATAAGCCGTTTTAAGGAACGAAGTGCTGTAGGTATAGATAAGTACAATACAACGCTAGAAGATTCAACAGAGAGCTTTAAAGCATTCTTAAACCACGCGCAGGAAGAAGCTATGGACTTCTGCCTGTATTTAGAGAAACTAAAACAAATGAATGATAAATAAAACTTGGAACTGTATAAGCTGCGGAGCATTGAACTCAGGTAGCAGAACAGAATGCGGTAACTGTAATAAACAAAGATATGAAAGAGAACAGACTAATACTAATGGAGAAGAACGTTCAGCAAATACAAAGAGTGCTGATGGTAATGATTCAAAGAATAGAGAAGATGGAGGAGGTAATGTTTAAAGAAGAGAAAGAATGATACTTCTAGTAGATGCAGACAGCTTAATCTGGAGTAGTTGTTATAAGAAGAAAGATAATCCAGAAGATAGTCCTTACTTTGAAGATATAGAAGATGCAACTGCAAAGTTTGATGAGGTCTTTATGTCTATAGTAAATAAGCTAGAAGACTCTTACGACATAGAAAAGGTGTTAGTGTTCTCAGGTTCATTAGGAAACTTTAGAAAGCTAATAACTCCTAAGTACAAAGCAAACAGAACAAACACTCCTAAGCCCATCCTTTTACAAGAGATGCACGATTGGGTCAAAGAGAACTACAACTCTCTCTACGGTCACGGCATAGAGACGGACGACCTAGTAGCTAAGTATTGGTATAACCTATCTCAAGAAGTAGGAAGAGACAACGTAATGATTGTATCAATAGATAAAGACTACAAACAATTTCCCTGCTTGATGTACAACTACCACTACAAGCACCAGATAGTATATGACATAACAGAAGAGGAAGCAATGTTTAACTTCTATGAGCAAATGATTATAGGAGACACAGCAGACAATGTAAACTACTTTAAAGGTAAAGGAAAGAAGTTCGCAGAGAAATACCTAGCTGATTGTAATACACAATACCAATACACAAAGAAAATGTATCAACTCTTTAAAGATACATACAAAGGAAAAGCAAAGCAAAGATATGTTGAATGCTATAATTTACTTAAACTTCGTACAGAGTTTTGATATGTCAAAAATGTTTTGTAGTTTTACACAAACAAACAAACATATTATGAATTACACAGACTTTATTTATTCGCAGTACACAACTCAAGAACTTACAGAGATAATAGCAGGAAACAAATACAACGACAGCTATTTGGATTCACACGCTAAACGATGCAGATTAGAAATAATTAAGAGACATCAAGCAGAACAAGAAACTTTAACACTAAACTAAACAAATGAGAGCAGAATACACACAAGTAGTACTAAACAAAGCAGAGCTACTAAAATACGTAATAAGAGAACAACTAAAGAAAGACGTAAACAGAGTAAATAGAGACAGACTATTAATAGAAGCTAGGTTTATTTATTTCTACATCCTAAGAGAGGATGAGCAGATGGTATACCAAAAGATAGGCGATACCGTTAATATGAATCACGCATCAGTATTACACGGATGTCAGAAGGTTAAGTTCTGGTTAGAGACAGACCACGAGTTTAGAGACAAGTATCTAATGATATTATCAATCTACAACAGAGAAGTTTACGGAATAGAGAAAGAAGCAGAGACAAACGAACTTAGAGACAAACTAAACAAAGAGAGAGAAGAGAAGACAAAACCTACAAAGCAAGAAAGAAAAGTAGGAACTGTATACGATAGACTACACTTACTAATAGACAAGACACCAGAGGAGAAGGCAAACGACCTTTTGACAAGGGTAGAAGCTATTTACAATATGATGCAAATGGATTTAAAAAGAAAACGGATATGATGGGAAGTTATTTACTATTGTTCTTCTTAGGATGGGCAATTACCATAGCAAGTATATGGGTATATTTTGAAGATTATTACAATAGAAAAAATGATAATGATGCAGGTGGTATTTAACAACCGCCTGTTTTTATTATTGTTATAGTATATCATTAATGAAATTATTTGATTATGGATAAGAGGAAATTCAACGGAGGTAATAAGAACGCAGGACGTAAGTCTAAGAGCGAAGAGATAGCTTTAATAGAGAAACTAACACCATTAGAGCCATTAGCACACGCAGCTTTAATGAAAGGCTTAGAGGAGGCTGACTTTAAATATGTACAGTTATTCTACAACTACTATGCTGGTAAACCTAAAGAGACTAAAGATATTACCATCAACGAAGACTTACCTTTATTCCTATAGATGCAGGTAGCTAGAACGCAAGCACTAGATAAGTTACAACAATTAGATAGCAGGGTTAAGATAGTAAGAGGTGGAACGTCCGCTGGTAAGACTATTTGTATTCTGCTAATTCTTATTGATTACGCTATAAGAAACAAAGGTAAAGAGATTAGTGTAGTAAGTGAATCAGTACCACATCTACGTAGAGGTGCTTTTAAAGACTTCCAAGGCCTTCTTAAAGGTATGAATAGGTATAAGGATGTTCAGCTTAATAAGAGTACCTTAAAATACACCTTTACTAACGGAAGCTATATAGAGTTCTTTAGTACAGACCAACCAGATAAACTTAGAGGAGCAAGACGTACAGACTTATATATTAACGAGTGTAACAATATCCCATTTGATGCATACCAACAATTGGTAGTAAGAACGTCAGGAAACATCTGGCTAGATTACAATCCATCTGCATTGTTCTGGGTAGACAAAGAACTAATAGGAAAAGATGATACAGACTTCATAACCTTAACTTATAAGGATAATGACTCACTACCTGAAAGCATTGTAAAGGAAATAGAGAAAGCAAAGGATAAGGCTAAGACATCTACCTACTGGGCTAACTGGTGGAGAGTATACGGACTAGGTGAGGTAGGAAGCTTAGAGGGTGCTTGCATACCTGACTGGAAAGAGATAGATACAGTTCCACAAGAGGCAAGGTTACTAGGATATGGAATGGACTTTGGCTACAGCGTAGACCCTACAACATTAATAGCATTATACAAATGGAATGATTCTTATGTATATGATGAGGTACTTTATAAGAAGGGAATGCTCAATAGAGACATCAGTAGATTCTTAGAGTCACACGATATAAGAGAAAACATAACAGCTGATAGTGCAGAGCCTAAATCAATAGCAGAGTTACAAGGGTATGGTCACAACATACACGGAGTAAGTAAGGGAAGAGACTCAGTTGTATATGGTATCAACTTAATGAATCAAAATGAGATATACGTTACAAGCCGTTCTAAGAACCTTAAAAGGGAATTAGGTGGTTATGTTTGGTCAACAGATAAAGAAGGCAACAAGACACAGAAGCCAAGCGGTCTACACCCCGATTGTATAGATGCTGCTAGGTACATACTAACCGATACATTGGAGAACCCAAACAAAGGAAAGTATTTTATCTACTAATTTTGCTAATCCAAAAAAAGGTTATACATTTGAAAAAACAAACAATATGTACGACCCATCAAACGAACCAAAAGAAAACCAATGTCTAGAATGTCTTAATCCTTGTGATGGAGACTTCTGTAGTAAACAATGCGATAGAGCTTATATGAGTTAAATTATTAATATTTACAAAAACGAAAGATATGAAAGATATGAAAGATTTAAAAGAAAGTTATGAGTACAAGTTAGTAAGACAATTAACAGCGGAAGAGAATAGAAGCCTCGTAAGGAGTACAATTAAAAGAGGACTAATACTAACAGGCATTTGTATTATAAGCCTTCACGTCTTCTTAAATGCATTCCTATGGCTACTCAAGTACTAAAGGACTGGGAGGTAAAGAAAGAATGTTGGGCTAACGATGTATATGTAATACAGACGCCAATATCTAATAAGTGGAAAAGAGGTGGACAACCTGTTACTTTAACAATAGACTTCCAGAGGACATACAAAAAAGGAAAAGACATCTATAGTCAGAACAGTAAAGAGCTAGAAGATAAGATAGATGAGATATACCGATACTTATACGAGAACAACTTAAAATAAAAGGGGGCTGCAGAGATGTAGCCTTCTTTCTGTTTATACAAAACACTATAAATTTTATTGTTATATTATATGAAAGTAGAAATACAAATACCAAGTAGCTTATCTGAAATAACACTAGAGCAATACCAGAAATTTGCTAAGTTAAACACAGAAGAAAATCAAGACAGCAGCTTCTTAATGCACAAGACTGTAGAGATATTCTGCGACCTTAACCTAAAGGATATAGCTAAGATTAAATACATCTACGTACAAGAGATACTAAACGATATAAACAAACTGTTTGAATCTAAACAAGACTTGACACCTACGTTTACAATGAAGGGTGTTGACTATGGTTTCGTACCTGTGTTAGATGATATGACATTAGGAGAGTACATAGACCTTGATGAGAACTTTACTGATTGGGATATGATGCATAAGGCTATGGCGGTTCTTTACAGACCTATCACATTACAAAAGGGAGACAGATACCAAATAGAAGAATACGATGGACTAGAGAAGTCTGAGTTAATGAAGCAAATGCCTTTGGATATTGTAATGGGTTGTATGTTTTTTTTTTACAATTTAAACAACGAACTACTGAAAACTACCCTGAACTATTTGAATCAGGAAATACCGAAGGAACTGACTACGGAGCAGCTACAAACTTTGGCAAAAAGTGGGGGTGGTATCAATCACTCTATGGACTCTCTAAGGGAGATGTTAGACGATTTGAACATATCACTAAATTAAACTTTCACGAGTGCTTTATGTTTTTAGCATTTGAAAAAGAAAAGAACCAACTAGAAGCAAAACTAATTAAGAACAGATGACAGGATTTTACAACGTAACAAAGATAATAAAGGATGCACTTAATGCAGAGCCTTTTGTAAACACGGTTTCTTATGGTAGCTTGGATGATGTTGATTTAAACAAACAAACTATCTTTCCATTATCTCACATAATAGTAAACAACTGTAATGTAGTATCCAATACAATGACGTTTAACATTAGCATACTAGCAATGGATATTGTAGATGAATCAAAGGACGAGGTTACAGATATCTTTGTAGGTAATGATAATGAGCAGGATGTTTTAAATACTCAGTTAGAAGTCCTTAATAGAGTTGTAGCGTTATTACAGAGAGGGGATTTATATACAGACCTATTCCAAATAGAAGGAACTGTAGGATGTGAGCCATTTGTAGACAGATTTGAGAACAAGTTAGCTGGATGGGCTGCAACGTTTGACGTATTAGTTAAAAACGATATGACAATATGTTAACCAATACTAAAGAATCTTTAGAGAAGTTCAGGAAGTTTGTTGCACAACAATCTAGAAGCAGACTATCTAAGGCTAGAAAGAACGATTCTAAGGGACTCTATAAGAAATTGGATGGTGTATTAAAGGTTAGTCCTAATTCGTTTAAACTAAGCTGGGATTTAGGATATGGTAATTTCCAAGATAAAGGTGTAAGCGGAACTGAAAAGAAGTACAATACTCCTTATAGCTACAAGAGCAAGATGCCTCCAATAAAACCATTAGCTGACTGGGCTAAAAGAAAAGGAATAAAACTAAGAGACGAAAAGGGTAAGTTTAAAAAGGGTGGTTATAAAACACTAGGTTTTCTTATAGCAAGAAGCATACAGCGTAAAGGTATTAAGCCTAGCTTATTCTTTACTAAGCCATTTGAACAAGGATTTAAGAAGCTACCAGATGAACTACTAGAAGCATACGGATTAGACGTAGAAGAGTTCTTACAATTTACATTAAACAAAAAATAATGAGTACAAAGATAAACGCGAGAAGTCCATTCTTTATAGAAGCAACAGAACCTACAGTAACCTTAGGCATCTTTGATTGTACAACGGCAAACCTATTAAACTTTGCTGTAAGTTCAGCAGGAGACGTTACAGAGCCAAGTATTTTAAATGGTACTATAATAGATAGAACAGCAACTAGCTTTGCATCTAACACTTCTGGTAGTGCTATATCAAGAAGCGTAACATACACAATACAGATACCAACAGGATATTCTAACACAAGTGATGGTACTTTACTCTGTGTTAAAACTATAGACCAACCAAGTCAGACATCACAATGTAACCCAGCTACCAACAACAATATGGTTGTGTTTTCTGGTACTATTCCAGCTATTCCAAACCTAACATCTACAACGGTTAACTTAGCAACATACTTTACAGCGGGCTCAACGGCAAGCATTAGTAGTTATAGCATACAGAATTATGGAGCAGCTGCTATATCAACTTCGGTTAGTGGTAATACATTAACTATATCTACAGGAAGTAACTGTGCAGCTACTACTCTTAGAGTTACTGCATTCAATAGTGCGGATACCTGTACTACCATATCTAATACCTTTTCAGTTTCTGCAGCTTGTACAGAAGCTTTAGACTGTAGCGATGTTAATTTAATCGGTGGTGCTATATCTGCAACAGGGGTTATATCAAATCCAAGTTATTCAATAGCACACTTAGACCACATAGAAGACTCAGGTGGTAATACAATTACATCAGTACCTTCAAACGGTGGAGCATCAGCTATAGACGTATCCTTAACTTTTGTATTTACAGTTCCAGCTGGTTATACAAATGCAGGTGCAGAACTAGAATGTACGCCAGCAGCTTTTTCACAACCTACAACGGCAGCACCTTTAGTTAATTTAGAATGTAGTGACGTTACCTTTAGTGGGTTTACAATTACAGACCAAGGAAATATAATAGCGGGTAATATTAGTTATTTAGGTACAACAACTTCAACACCTACAAACGTAACTACAGAAACTGGTGGTTTTAAATATGATGTAGTTGCTAGTTTAACATCAAGAACGGTAAGCGTAACCTTTAGGGTTTTAAATACTAATTGGTTAAATAACAACACTTTCATTACTTGTACACTTCCTTTAACACAACCGCCTAGTGCTAACGCTTGTGATTTTGCTACAGGAAACTATGCAATATCTAGTCAAGGATTTACAGCAGCTAATTCATTTTGTGATAACAATGCGGTTTACTCAATATTAGTACAGGTTAATGGTACACCATCTACAGGTAATACGGTTTGCTATTTAGGTGATACGTTTAACGGTGGAGGTAAATGGTATGCATACAATACTTCACAAGTACAAAATGGTGCTGGTAACATAGGAGCTTCATTTAATATAATGCAAATAGATTCAAACGGTACTATACTAGCAACAAACACCACTAATTGTCAAGGTGATGACGGCGGAGATACTCAACTTTAAATAATACATAATGGCTTTAAAAAGTGTAACAATAAAACTATACATCTATTCTGGAACTGAAGGAGTTTATACCGATTCAGATTTAAAATACACTATATCAAAAGACAGGATAAGTACAAACTCTAATATCACAATAGAGATAGCTAACCTAGTAAGGGATTACTTAGACACGACATTTAACGATGACTACTTAGGTTTTACTAAATGGGTTACAGTATCACAGACCTTATACGATTCAGAAACAGGATTAGAATACGGTCAAGGTGCAAGCCCTGTAGTGAATAGTTATTTAGCTTTTGATGGTTATGGTTACTTTGAAGATGAAATCAATCCACAGCTAAGTACAAACGCTTTATACAGCTCTAACAATATGTATCTTCCAGAAGGTGTTGCTGGTAAGTTTCCAATCTTTTCAGAAGGTGTAGGTAAGGTTATTATTGATTCGGTTACAACAGAGATAACAGACTCAGGTAATTCAAACCAAAAGATTCAGTACTTAACTATTCCTGCTAACAGTAATTCAATTGAGATTTATGACACGGATGATGCTACACTTTTAAAAACGGTTACAGTTACAAATGTATGCGAGCCTAAATATACACCTTACAAGATTACATTCATAAACAAACTAGGAGCGTTACAAGATTTGTATTTCTTTAAAAAGACTACAGAAACATTTAACGTAACAGATGAGAAGTACAAACGTAATAACATAGTTGCATCTACTATATCTTATAACACTTACTCAGGTCAGCAACAAAGACAGAACGTAAACGGTACTACAAGCCTATCACTTAATACAGGATATGTAAAGGAAGATTTCAATAGTGCAATAGAAGAACTATTCTTATCTGAGAATGCTTGGATTAGATTTGAAGGTAAGACACTTCCTATTATAGCTAAGACTAAATCTTATACAGAAAAAACTGTATTGAATGACAGATTAATAAACCATACAGTAGACTTTGACTTTGCCTTTAACAAGATAAACAATGTGCGTTAATGATACAACTACAACTATATATAGAAGGGCAACAGGTAGAGCTACACGACAATGAAAGTGTTACACTTACTCAAAGCCTTCAAGATGTATTAGACCTACAGAAGATATTCACAGACTTCAGTAGAACGTTTAACGTACCTGCATCTAAAGTAAACAACAAGATATTTAAGCATTTCTACAATCCATCTATTAGAGGGTTTGATGCAAGGTCTAAAAAGGAAAGTGAGTTATATTTAAACTACAAACCTTTTAAAAGTGGTAGGATAAAACTGGAAAGCGTTCAGATGAAGGGCAACAGTCCAATCAACTACCGCATTACTTTCTTTGGTAAAACGATAGAGTTAAAAGACATACTAGGAAAAGATAAACTATCTAGCTTAACTAATATAACAGATGGAATAAGATACGATGCACCTACTATTAAAGCAAGAATGCAGAGTGCATATCAAATAAGCGTAGGGGATGCAACGGTAGAGGAAGCAGTTATATATCCTATTGTTACACACACTAACAGATTGGTTTATGATTCAACTGATGACACTGCAGGGACTTATAACATATCTGCAAACGGTACTAACAATCACGGTCTACCAGTTAACGAATTAAAACCTGCTGTAAGAATACACCTACTAATTAAAGCAATAGAAGATAAGTATGGATTTAAGTTTAGTACTGATTTTTTCAATGCTAACAATCCAGCTTATTACAATTTGTATTTATGGCTAAGTAAACAAAAGGGAAAGCTAGAGCAAGAAGATGGAGATAAGCCAGCTTTAAGAGTTAGAAGAGTTTTATCTAGTGGAGGTGATTCTAATCTATTTGGCTTTCAAGATGACACCTACGTTAATAGAACAAGAGATAGGGATAGGATTATTGTTATTAGCATACAAGCACCAGCTGGTACAAAATATTCTTTAAGAATTGTTTCAGATGCTAACCGTGTTCTTCCTTCTCCCTTCTATGAATCAGAACATACTGCAACAGGTGGAACTGACTCTGTAATCTCTGCGAGTGATAGATTATTTTTAAAAGAAGCTTCAGGCAATACAAACGTTTGGAATGGTAACCACCACGAGATAAGAATAAGCAGCAATACAGCTGCTACTTTTATAATGACTCAATCTGTTATAGAGTTTTCATCTGAAACGGCAGAAGGTCTTGGTGTTGCACAAGCTACAAGAGTTGTAGAATGCATACAAGAAGTATCTTACCTAACTACTATAGTTGATGAGATGCCAGACATTAGCGTTATGGACTTCCTTACAGGGCTTTTTAAGGCTTTTAATCTTACAGCTTACTATGAAGATGATACTATTAAGATAATACCCTTAGACAGCTTCTATGCAAGTTCTACAGAAACGTTTGATATAACAGAATACATAGATACAACCACGTCTGAAGTTAGTTCGGTGCTGCCTTATAATCGTATCTCTTTTGAATATGAAGGAAATGAGACTTTCTTTTCAGCTTTTCACACACAAATGTTTGGTTCTAAGTGGGGGTCTGTATCTGAAACGGTTGAAGATGTACCAGAAGGAGACGACTATATAATTAAGTTACCGTTTGAGCATCAGAAATTTGAGAAGTTATTAGATTCAGGAGGTTCAGAAACACCTTCCGTTCAATGGGGATGGTCAGTAGATGACGGTCAAGAATCATATTTAGGCAAACCATTCTTATTTTACGGACATAAGATAACAAATGGTACTCCTATAAACGTTTTAGATACGCCTGCAGGAGCTAAAGATGCACTGACAACGTATTTCATACCTAGTAATTTAGCAGACCCTACAACGGCTATAAGCCAGTCTATCCATTTTGGACAAGAGAAGAATGAGTACACGGGAACGAACGCTAACAATTCTCTATTCAATACATACTATAGAAATTACATTACTGAATCTGTAAACTCTTCTAGAAGACTATTTAAGTTTACTGCCTTTCTTCCTTTAAAGGTTATCCTAAACATCAAACTACAAGATAAGGTTGTAATCTTTAACGACTTGTACAAGATAAATAAGATTGTAACAAACTTTGAGAACGGTAAGACTCAACTAGAATTACTAAACGAAGTAATAAACTTTGATATAGAACTAGATGACGTAATAGGTAACCTAGCAACAACAGCCGACAATACATTAATCCTAGCTGATACAACACTAACAACCGCCGATGCAGGCAGAACGATATGATAGAGAACATTTTACAAATGCTAGAGATAGCAAAGAGAGAAGAGCAAATAGGGAAGTTAACTCACATTGCATTAGGAAAAAACAAATATCCTGAATCAATAAGAGAAGCATACAAACAATTTAAAACAGAACTATGTCAGTAACAAAGACTATTGAGATTGAAGCAAGGGTTGATAAGGCTGAGAAAGACTTAGAGGGTGTTGCAAAATCTGTACAGAATATAGATAAGAACTTAGAAGGTGTAAAAGATTCTTCTAACGTAGCAGCTAAAGGTATTAAGGGAATTGGTACGGCTTTAAAAGCTGCTGGTATTGGACTAGCTATTGCTGCATTCGGTAAACTTGTAGAAGTTTTTAATGAGAATCAAAAAGTAGCCGATGCATTTAACACAACATTTGAGGCACTTAGTTTAGGCTTTAATGACTTCTTTAATTTCTTAGATAGAAACGCTGGAACTGTAATAGATTATTTTAAAGGAATCTTTAGCGACCCTAAACAAGCGGTTATAGATTTAGGTCAAGCTATAAAAGATAACATTATAGAACGCTTTAATAGTACCTTAGATATGCTAGGATATTTAGCTACAGCATTTAAGCAGGTATTTGAAGGGGATTTTGATGGTGCTATGCAGTCGGCTAAAATGGCTGGTAAGGAGTATGTAGACGTATTGACTGGAGTTGATGGTAGTGTTGACAAAGTAGCTAGTACTATTTCTAAGGCAGCTACTGGAATAGCAGACTATGCTAAAAGCACACTAGATGCAGCTAAGTCAAATGTAGACCTAACTAAATCGGCAGAGGTTGCAGCGGTTAAGCAACAGGGTCTAGTTGAAAAGTACGACAGACAAGCAGAACTTCAAAGACAAATTAGAGATGATGAATCTAAAAGTATAGAAGAAAGAGTTGCAGCGAATACAAAGCTAGGAGAAATTCTTGACGAGCAGGAAGCTGCAATGTTAAAACAAGTTGACGTTCAGTTACAAGCAGCACAAGCTCAATATGATAAAAACGGAAACCAAGAAAACTATATAGCTTTATTAGAAGCACAAAACGAAAAAGAAGCTGTACAGGCACAGATTGCAGGCTTTAGGTCAGAGCAATTAACTAACATCAATTCATTAGAAAGAGAGCGTGTAGACTTAATAAAAGAAGAGCGTGAAAATGATTTAGAATACTTTGCAGAAGAAGCAGACCGAAAAGCAAAAGAAGACGAAGATAAAAAGAAAGCACACGAAGAGGAGTTAAAGCAAAAAGAAGAAATAAGACAAGCAACCTTAAACAACCTAGATACTATAATTGCTTCGGCAGGTCAAGAAACTAAAATAGGTAGGGCGTTATTCATTGCTAAACAAGCTATGTTAGTTAAAGAACAAATTGCAAAAGCAAAAGCTACATTGACTGAGCTAGGAATGATTGCAGCAAAAAGCGGAGCGGATATAGCTTCTGGTGCTGGTGCAACTGCTAAAGTTGGTTTTCCTCAAAACGTTCCTTTATTAATTGCGTTTGCAGCTCAAGCTGCTGGTATATTTTCAAGTATAAAGTCTGCGGTTAATGCTGCTAAAGGAAGTGCATCTAAGATGGGAGCTTCTGGTGGTGGTTCTGTATCTATGCCTAGAATGTCTGCTGCCTCATCTGCTCCACCATCATTCAACGTTGTAGGAGCAAGCGAAACAAACCAACTAGCACAATCTATAGGACAAGATGAGAAACAGCCTATAAAAGCCTTTGTAGTGTCTAACGATGTAAGTGATGCACAATCACTAGACAGAAACATTATAGAATCAGCTTCAATAGGATAACAAAAACACTAAAAAGATATTGTATTAATATGGACATAATAGAATTATTTATAGACGAAGAAGATGAGGTTTCTGGAATAGAAGCTGTATCAATCGTAGAATCCCCTGCAATTGAAAGCGACTTTATAGCATTGAAGAACCAAGAGTTCAAGTTTGCAGAAGTGAACAAAGAGAAGCGTATTCTTATGGGTGCAGCTTTGATTCCTAATAAGCCTATATACCGAAAGAACGATGAGAATGAGTATTATATTTATTTCTCTAAAGATACTGTTCGTAAGGCTTCTGAACTATTCTTTATACGTGGCAATCAGAATAACTCAACACTTGAACACAATGTACCTTTAACAGGATTGACTGCGGTTGAAAGTTGGATTGTAGAAGATGAGAAAGACAAAACAAGATTCTACGGTTTAGATGTACCGATAGGAACTTGGATGCTTTCAATGAAAGTTCAGAACGATGAAGTCTGGAATGACTACGTTAAAAGCGGAAAAGTAAAAGGATTTAGTATTGAAGGATACTTTGCAGATAAATTAGAGAGACCTAACGAACCAAAAAAAGATATGAGTAAAGAAGAAATAGCTGAAGCTAAAATAGAAGAACTAAGACAATTGTTTTCTAATCAAAAAGTTGATTTAGGTCTTATAGATGAAGTTAAAAAAGTATCATCAACTATTGAAAGTGATTGGAAAAAAGCATTACGAATTGCTGAAGATGGTTCTAAAAATTTAGTTTTTAAATTAAATTCTAAAATAAAACCATTAAGAAGTCAAGTACTCTCATTAAAGGATGGTATAGAGAAAGCTGAAAAAATGCTTAAAGATTTAGGTATAGGTAAAAACTCAGATATTGCCCAAGCTAAAAGAGAATTAAACATTGCAAATGGGCAAATAGCCGAACTTGATAGAATAATTAAGAATTTATATAATTATATTAATTATTAATTAAAATTTAATGAGTAGAATACCTAGCCCTCAAAATGATAAGCGTGGATGCCTTTGCAAAAACGGAAAGTACTCCAGAAAATGTTGTGATGGAACTTTACAAGCACAAGGTATAGGAAACATTACAGAAATAAGAGATTCACTTCTTCAGGAGACTGCGTTTAAAGTATTGCAAGAAGATAATAGTAAAATAAATTTATAATGGCAGATAAAAAAATAACCGAGTTAATAACAGTTGCAAGTGCTGACATTACAGGTTCTGAGATTTTCCCAATAGTACACAGCGGAGAAACTAAACAAACAACCTTACTAGCCGTAAAAGATTATGTTGAAACCAATATAACAGGTAATCCTGTAACTGGAATTGCTTTAAGCGGAAACACCTTAACGGTTACCTTAGAAGATAATTCTACTTTTGATGCCGATGTAACGGCTTTAGCTATTGACACTAACACAGATACTAATACTACTGTTTCTAGTGGTTTAGTAGATGACAACCTTTTGATACTAACTATGTCAGATGGTTCTACGGTTGACATACCTGTATCGTCTTTACTTGTAGATACTAATACTCAACTATCAGATTCGGATATAACGGCACTAGGTTACATTAAAACAGACACAAATACACAACTAACTGATTCCGATATTGCATCTTTAGGGTATATAAAATCATATACTAATACACAATTATCTGACTCAGACATTGCAGCCTTTGGGTATGTAAAGAATGACCAGAACACTCAGTTGACTGACTCTGACATAGCTGCTTTTGGATATATAAAGACCGATACTAATACACAAATTAGTGATGCGGAAATTGCTGCATTAGGCTATATCAAGTTTGACACAAATACTCAGCTAACAGATGCCGAGATTACCAACCTTGGTTACATAAAAACCTATACTGATACACAGCTAACAGACGCACAGATTACTGCATTAGGTTATATCAAAACAGACACTAACACACAATTAAGTGACGCTGATATAGCTGCACTAGGTTACGTTAAAACTGATACACAATTAACAGACGCTGAAATAGGTGCTTTCGGCTATATTAAAACTGATAACGATAACAATACTCAGCTATCTGACGCTGATATTGCAGCCTTTGGTTATGTGAAAACTGACACACAATTAACCGATGCAGAGATAGCCGCTTTAGGATACGTTAAGACAGACAATAATACGCAATTAAGCGATGCAGATATTGCTGCATTTGGATATGTTAAGACAGATAATGATACACAGCTATCAGATGCGGACATTGCTGCTCTAGGATATGCCAAGACTAGCAGTTTAAGAACTATTACAGCTGCTGAGATAGAGACTTTAAGTCACTTTGAGTATGATGCATCACAAGACCAATTAGTAGCAGATAGAGCTATTGAAACTACTCTTAACTCATTATTCTTAGGTGAGCAGCACAAGATGTCTTCTGGTTCTGAGAATATCTTCTTTACTAACCTAACTTCAGATATTAACTTCTTTCCTATGTGGGGAGGTCTTAAAGACCAAAGCATTGTAGCTAATCAAGGTTCTGACGGATACATTCCACCTAGTGGTCGTGTATATACCGATATGTTTAGTTTACCGTTAGGAGGAAGCCCAGTAACATCTACTGCTATAGGTTATTCAGGAGATAACTTCTTTGGCATCAATATCGCAGGATTAGGAATAACTACTGTTGCAGCTGAAGCTGTAGACCAGAGTTTAGTCCGCTTAGATTACAAAATATCAATTAATAGTAGACAAGTTTACAAACAAACATTACCTGAGAATGCAGTAAGAGCTGCAAATACAATAGCCGCAGGGGATACTATAGAATGGTTCTTTGACCATCCAGTAGACGTAAGAGCTGGTACTACTATATTTGCTGAGATACGTAAAGTAAGAAAATCAGATGATGTAGACTTAGGTGTATTCCAAGTTAGAGAAGGGGACACAGTAGACCCAACTTCAGGTCTAGTAAGATACCAATCTACAGTACACAATAGGTTATTTGAAGATAAAGACTTAGAATTTGCTTCTCCTAACCTAAGTAAAACAGCAATGGACTTTGGACTTGATTCTACAGGCTCTACGATACTTCTAAGAGACTTATCTCTAGGTTCTGACAATGTAATAGAATCAC
>Ga0206131_10002840_pt1 | contig 20510 bp, 15 predicted proteins | sample Helgoland_Spring_FD_148636 | JGI IMG/M metagenome (GOLD analysis project Ga0206131, IMG submission 148636) | Pelagic subsurface seawater microbial communities from Kabeltonne, Helgoland, North Sea - Helgoland_Spring_Bloom_20160517_1 | ecosystem: Environmental > Aquatic > Marine > Epipelagic ...
CGATGATGAAGTCGATGGTGATGGTGATGCAGCAACAACATCAACACAAAAGAAGAATCAGCTCTTGGCTTTTTACGCCTTCTTCTTCGTCGGTCGCGACTTCTTTTAGCCCCGATAATAAAAGAGAACGAGACACCTTCTCTCGCGGACGCTGTTGTTATTATTCGACGAAAACGAAGAGAACGTGGACGAAACGAAGAAGCCTTTCAGCCGCGAAGAACAAGAAACTGCCTCCGCCGTTTAGTGAGACGACCACGTATAAAATACGAAAACCAAAGAAAGGAGAAGAGCTAGCTCGAGAACCGTTCTTCGCGAATGTGATCGTCGAACGACTCCCAGTGGTTGAATCCTTACCAGAAGAGTGGGAAAAAGAGTACGAAGACTGGTCCAGAGAATACAACGAACAGTTTCAGAAAATTATGCCGGACGAACTGATCGCGGCGAAAGTGCCCGTGGAGAGTACCGAAGGCGAAGAAGGCGAAGCGGGAACGCTAGAGCAGTTTCAACCGGCGAGCGTTGAGACGAACGAGGAAGACAATGTGAAAACCACGAATAGAAAATTGCGCGAGTTTTTGTTTCTAGTCGTCAAGGAGAAAGGAAAAGAGACGTGGGGGTTCCCGCGAGCTGAGAGAAAAGACGATTGGACGATGCGCTTAACCGCGGAGAATGCGGTTGAAAAGGCGTTCAAGAATGCGAAAATGTTTAAAGGATTCGTCGGTAAAAAGAAATCAAGTGATAGTAGTGATAGTAGTAATGGTGACGAGGAAGAGGAAGACTTTAGCGAGTATAGCGAGGGAGGAGGTTTAGAATACCAGATGGTTGGGAACTGTCCCATGGCGCACTATGCGCTTGAAGACGGCACAAACTTTTATCATCGGGCGACCTATTTAGATGGAGAAGTCGCGTTATCGTCCAGCGTGGACGATTTCGCGTGGGTCACGAAGGAGGAAATGAAGTCGTACATCTCGGATGAGAGCGAATACGCGCTCTTTTTACGCATGGTTTAGAAGAAATATTTTTTTACCGCTATTATTTAGAACGAACAAAAGACTTCGAAAAACTACATCAAGGCTGAAAAAACTGACTTTTCTTTTTCCTCCTCGATTTCGGGGTTTACACTTTACACTCTTTCACTAAAACTCTTTTTCTATTCGAACAGGAACTACTTTCTCTCTCTCTCTCTCTCTCACTCTATTACTATTATTACTCTTATTATTAAACGTTCGTATCTGGTGGCGTCCATTGGGTCTTCCCTAACTTTGCGTTATGATAATACGGGCGTCCTAAGTTATCGTAATACACCAACCACCCGTCTTTCTTTTTAGTCGTATTTTTGTTCTTCCCTTCTTCTTCTTCTTCTTCTTTCGTTTGTTTCGCTCGCATTTTCTCGTCCAACTTTTTCGCCTCTACTTCCTCCTCTTCGCTCTCGCTCACGTCCTCGCCTCGATTTCTCTTCTCTCTTTTATCGATTTTCTTTCGCATCTTCGCTGCGTACGCTTTTGCCTCTCTCGCGATCTGGTTGTAATCCGGTTCTTCTCTTCTCTTCGCGTACTCAAACTGTTCGAATTGAAACATTTCTTTCGGCCATTTTCTGGACCAATCGACGTTGCCGTTCACGCAGTTCATGGCTTGGTGGCCTTCGATGCCGCATATGTTGCACGCGTGGATGCTCGATCCCGCTGGTCGTCGTAATTTGTGGTGTTTTTCCATCTTTCTATGCCACTTGAAACAGAGAGAAGAAAACAGACGCGTTTCTGCTCTTTCTTGTTTTGACGATTTTGAGGGGAGTTTCTTGAGGAAGACAGACGAACGAAATTTTCGTTCGAAAAAAGACCAAAGGAGAAGACCCACCAAAAACAAAACTCAGCACATCCTCACACATTTAGCTAGTCTTTACACACACACACATCATGGTCAACGTGCGTCCACTTTAAACGATATTGTTTTTCTTCTCAAACGCGACGCAACTTTACGACGATTCTGCGTTCGCGTCTGGGCGTATCCTTTCTTTTTTTAATACGCGCGCGCACAAATTTTTCCACCTCCGCGAAACGACTTTGAATCATCAGTGGTAGTTTAGCGAGAAATTTCCGGAAACTAACCCCACGCGGTCTCTTCCGAACATCATACACAGGTTCCAAAAACTCGACGAACGTATTGCAAGGGATGCAAGAAGCACGCGATCCAAAAAGTGACGCAGTACAAAACCGGGAAGGCGTCTTTGTACGCGCAAGGTACGCAAAATTTCTCCCATTTTTTTGCGTCGTTGTGTAAAACGCGCGCGCGCGAGTGAAATTCGACCGGGAATAGACGGTGACGCGAAGGTCTAGAGTTTGAAAAAGTCGACGAATGGCAAAGTGCAGACTTTTGTGCGTGCAATGAAATGAAAAGAGTGCACGCCTTAGCGGTTTGGGTGCTTTCCTAGCGCGTACGCGTTGGTGAGATTTTTCACCGAAGAGGGTCAAAAACGCAGAAACTCTCCCTTTCGAGGAGGAAACAAAGTCTCGCTCGCGCGATTGGAACGAAGCGCACGCACGCGTTTAATATTCTTTTTTACTCACACGACTTCTCTATTTTATCATCTGCAGGTAAACGCCGTTACGACAGAAAACAATCTGGTTACGGGGGTCAAACCAAACCAGTGTTTCACAAAAAAGCAAAGACCACGAAGAAGATCGTCTTGAAACTTACCTGCAACACGTGCAAGCGCTCGTGCATGCACAAAATCAAACGTTGCAAGACGTTTGAAATCGGTGGGGACTCAAAGAGTAAGGGTGGTGTCCACGGTTAATTGACGCGTGTTTGTGTAAGATTTATTCTTATCATCAATCACGTTGTCGTGTATATCGGGGGCGCGTTGTGCTCCGCTCGCGATTCGTATTCCTAAACTTTTCTCTCGCTACATCCGTTTCTCGTCTACGTTTATTCGAGAGCGCTTAGAGAGAAAAAACTCTTTCACGAATCGCGCGGTGCGGGCCATCGACTCCTCACATCACAGCAGTTATAGTCGTTTTTAGCTTTATCTAGTAGCCTGGTTGTCAGTGTGTTTTATATTGAGATATATTACAACAAATAAGTATTTTACTCCTCCGTCTTCCTCTCTCTCTTTGCTTTTCTTTGCTCCCTTTTTTGTTTCTGAGCTCCCAAAAAACGAGACCAAAACAACACCAAAAATTTTCATCCAGCCTTTTCCCCATTCTCTCCTCCTCTCGTTTCCGCGCGAGCGTGTGTGTTTGTACATCAATCATCACACAAAATGGCGGAACCAGGGAAGAAATACGTCGATGGTGCCGATTACTACGGCGATACCACGTATCTGTGGCGAAACATGAAGGTTTTGGGTATCATCACTTGCTGTAAGTATGCGTCGTGTGCGCACCGCACGTCCCTTGGATTTGCCGCGGGAAGATTTTAGAGGAGGATTTTGAGAGGGATCTCTTTTTCTCTCCTCTTCTCTCTCTCGTTCGTTTGTAAAACATCGTCGCGTTTACGCATCGTTCGTTCGCACCTTCAACGCGATGTTGTTTCTTACGCTAAATTACAACTTTGATCTCTCTCTCTCTCTCTCTCTTTCTCTCTCGTGTGTATTAAAACAACAGATTGCCTCATCGGGTCGCAACTTTCCGTGGTGAATAAAATTGCCGTCACCGATATCCCTGTCCCTAATGTTATTTTGGTCATTCAATTCGCGACGGCGTCGTTTTTGCTCGGCTTAGCGCACATGTTTGGAATGATTAAGTTGGAGAATATCAACATGAGAACGTGTATTGGATTTTTACCGTTCGTGGCGTGTTTCTTTGCTCTTTTGAGCTCGGGTATGTGGGTGATGAAAGTCGCTCCTTTAGAGACGTTTATCGCGTTCAAGTCGACGACACCCATTGTCTTGTCAATGTTAGATTATATGTTCATGGGGAGAACATTTCCAAGCTTGAAGTCACTCTGTGCGATGGCTGGTATCACCGGCGGGGCGGTTTGGTACGTATCTGGCGATGTTAAATCGGAAAAAATTGCATACCTGTACTGCGCAGTTTTTGTTTTCATGGCGTGCATCGAAGGGGGGGTTGCAAAAGATACGATTAATAGATATCAAATGAACTCGTGGTCGAGAACATTTTTGGTGAACACTTTGTCGATACCGGTCGGTATCGTTTTGTCTCTCCTTACCGGTGAAGCTGAAAACGTGAAAAATGGCATGGACGCGAACGGAAACGCGTTGAAATTTGGAAACCGAGGACTTATTGCGTTGGTGTGCTCGTGTTTTTTTGGCGTTGGGATGGGTCTTTTTACCATGCTCATCAGAGATGCGTTGAGTGCAACTTCGTGTGCGGTTGTTGCGACGTGCAACAAGTTTCTCGCCGAGGTTGTGAACTTTTTCATCTGGAAAAACCATGCCTCACTGGAAGGCGCGGGGGCGGTGTGCTTGATCATGGCGAGTGGTATTTTTTACGAGCAGGCGCAGTTACGACCGGGGGAGACCGGCTTCAACCCAAAAACAATATTGCCTTGCATACCTCGAAGGGTTTTAGGTATCGTTCCTGACGAAGAAGGAGTCAGAGAAGGCCTCTTAGGAAAGTAAAAGCGCTGTTTTATTCACGGTGGTTATTTTTGCGTGCTGTATTAAATTTAGAGTTAATTCAGGCAGTGAGTGAGAGTTGCGCGCAAGCTCGTTTGTAATGTCAATCTATATATACTGTATATATGTAGTTTCAACTTCAACAAAAACTGATTTAAAGTATGCTATCCATTTGCGTGAACACGGCATCGACGTCTTCAATTTCCAAAATTTTATCCAACAGGACTTCGTTGGCTTCCGCATCTTCCTCAGAAACTTCTACGTTTGCTAATGGTAACAACTTTAATCCAGAGTTCTCGGCGTCTACATCAAATCCACCATCAATCAACGAATCTCTCACGCTCGCAAATGACTGGTATTCCGCGATAACAACGTAACCATCCTCGGAAAATTCGTCGTTCTCCTTCACATCGTCTGCGCCAGCCTCAATGGCTGCTTCAAAAATCGCATCTTCGTCCCCGGATTTCAAATACACGAGACCTTTTCGTTCGAAGTTAAACAACACCGAACCGGACTCGGCCATTTTCCCGCCACCTTTCTTAACCGCCGCTGGGATGTCTCCGGCGCATCGATTCACGTTATCTGATAACACTTCCATGACGATGCCGACGCCGCCGTGTCCGTAACACTCGTACGTCAACTCCATGAAATCGCCGCCTTTTGCCTCGCCCGCCTTCTTCAAGTTTCTCTCGATTAAATCCGCTGGCACAGACATTCTTTTCGCATCTTTTAAAATGCCTTGCAAACGCACGTTATCCGTCCCCGTCCCGCCTTCTTTCGCCGCCCGCGCGATTTCTTTCCCAAACTTCCCATACAACTTTGTTCGAATGGCATCGTTTTTGTTCTTCGTTTGTGCAACCTTCGCGGCTTTTCTGCCCATGTATACCCTCGTATCTCTTTTCGGAGTATTTCCTGCTCTGTTGTTCTGTTGTTGTGTTCTCGTCGTCGTTCTCGTCGTCGTCGTCATCGTCGACGAACGCTTCATGCTTAAAGTAGAAGACGACGTTGCCGATGGTGTTGTTGGTAATGCCGTCAAACAAGTCGCCGACATCATTTTTTATTTGTTGTGCTCTCTCTGCGTCCTTTATGAAGATGACTCTTCGTTCGTTCTCGAAGAGAAAAAGGATCGTGCGCGCGTGTGTGGTGTCTGTGCGTGTATTATAGAGACAGAAGAACGCAGTGCGAAGGAGTGCGTGCGTGCTTCTCCTCTTTTGATTTGAGGTAAACTTTTTTTAAGCAGAACACTTTATCCAGAGGTGATATAATAAGAGAGAGAGACTATGAGTAGACAGGCATAGAGAGAGGAGCAGGGAGAACTCATCCCTCGAGACTCGAGACTCTCATCAGTTAAGAAGGACTTTTGTCAGAAGACAGAATTTAGAGATAAATTTTTCCACAAGAATAATAATCGGGATACACACGCGCGCGTTGAGTGAAAGAGAGTAAGAAGAGTCTTCGTAATCATCATCATCATCATCATCATGCGGAGGTGCGCGCACACCGCGTTGTTCACGAAGATGGTCGCCTCGACGACGGAGATGTCTTCTTCTCAAAAGATGACGACGATAATTCGGCAGTCTTTTTCTTCTTTTGGCGGCAAGCTGGTGGAAGAAGAACAATCATCTTCTTTGCCTGACTTTCGCGACGGAAAGACGAGGAGTTGGAGCGCTGCGAGTAATAACAGCAGCAGTAGTCGACGAAGATACCATCACCAAAGCCAACGCTGCTACTCTGGAAGAGGTGGAGTATTATTGAACGACACACACGACGTATCGAGAGGAAGAAGAGAAAAAAATTCTTTTGGAAGTAGAAGAGGAGGAGGAAGAACCTTCGTTTCGTCCTCTACGTCTCTGTTCGCGAAGACGTATTACGATACTCTAGATGTTCCAAAAAGCGCCTCTCAAGGCGAGATTAAGAAGGCGTATTATAAATTAGCGAAGAAATACCACCCAGACTCTTCCGGAAAAGCGAAAGATGATGCCACGGAGAAGAAGTTTCAAGAAGTGCAGAAGGCGTACGAGTGTTTGAAAGACCAAAACCAGCGACAGACGTACGACGCGGTGGGGCACGACACGTACGAACAAATGCAAAATGGAGGAGGTGGTGGTGGTGGAGGAGGAGGGGGACAAAGTGCATACGGTCAAGGCGGTGGTTTCCAAGGATTTCAAGGTTTTGGAGGACCTGGGGGAGGATTTAGAGTGCATTACGAGGGTGATATGGGCGACGGAGATCCTTTCGAGTCTCTCTTTGGGCAGATGTTTGGCGGCGGGCAAGGACAGTCTCCGTTTGGGCGTCAATCGTTCGATGTGCAAGGTCAAACGACGATTACTCTAAAAGAAGTCTATTTTGGAGCGAAAAAGACTTTGAGAGTGCCAGATACTATCGTTCAAGATAAGGATGGAAAGAGGAAAACAGTGAAAGGCAGGGACGTTGTGGTTGATATCCCACCCGGGATTGAAGACGGACAGAGATTGAGATTGCACGGACAAGGTATCGATCCGGAAGTGCAAGGACGACAACCAGGAAGTTTATACGTTACCGTTCGAGTATTAGAGGATCCGAAGTTTGATCGAGTAGGTGCTGATATCGTCACTTCGGTTTCGTTAAATCTCACGGAGGCTATTTTTGGTGGCGAAGTGAAAACTACAACCCCAGGCGAGGATATTTTGAGAGTGAAAGTAAAGCCCGGAACTCAACACAACGATCGCGTCCGGTTGAGAGGGAGAGGTTTACCTACAGTACTCGATGGTTTAGGCATGTATAAGGGAGACATGTACGTCAGGTTTAAAGTCAAAGTGCCGAAAACGGTCGATATGAATGAAGAACAAGAACAGTTGTTGAGACGATACGCTGAGATTGAAGCGGAAAAGAACGCTAGCAAGGATACAACAAGTACTTCGTCTTCGTCATCATCGAAAAATAGTAATAGCGCGGATACTTCGGACACCGCAAACAATAGTAATAGCAGTAGCAGTAGCAAATTTACTGCGAGAGGATCGACGAGTGAAACAGGAGAGGAGGAGGAGGGGGAGGAGGAGCAGCAACGGCAGCAGCAGCAACACAAAGACAAAGAAACGACGGCTTAAAAAAGCAAGCCAAGCTTTTGTCTGGAAAGTATAAAACAACGGCACGTATAAGAATAAAAAGAAAAGAGAACGAAGGTGATCGCGACAACAGTTTTTAATAATTATTATTATATATAAGATGAAGTATTTTCGATTATAGTTTACATAAGGTGCTTTCGGCGGTCTCTCCTTTTTTTTGCCGCGAAAGCCTTCTATTATAAGAATACAAGTACTTGTCGTCGCGAGAAGTTACTACCGCGGTCCTGCTCCCTTCAAACGATCGAGCGTCTGGAGCGCTTTGTCCATCTTTTCAGCGGCGTCTTCAAAAGCGTGGAATTTGTTCTTTGCGGATGAAACGCGTTCAATTTTAATCCCAGATAGCCGTAAAAACGCGTTCTTCAAATCCGCCTTGTTCTCTAAATTCTTCTCGATATCGCTCACAGACATGGTCTGAATCGCTTGCTGATACTTCTTTGCCGTTTCAATAGCGTTTGCTGCACCTTCCACCGTCAAGGGTGGTTCTTTTAACATCAGTCTGTTCTTTCTGCACTCGTTTAATACGATTGGTATGCCTAAAACCGTAGCCGGTCGAATATCTTTGTTCACTTCCTTGGCGATTTCCGGCGAAAAGTGCTCGGCCATTTTCCCGACATCCTCGTACGAAATGCCCGCTTTCCTGGCCATTTCCACGATTTGAACCCCATCTACGCTCAAATCTATTATTCTTTGGTCCACCTCCAACCAAACGTGCGCATCACATCGGACGCCTCCGTCGTTTTTTTTCGTAGATTTCACGTAGCCAACTTTCACTTCAACTGTGCTCTCGTCGATGCCGTTTTCAACCAAAGCGTGCTTTAAAGCCATGGATATCACCAATGACGCGTTCTCTAATCCACACTCTGGGATAATTGACATAGCTTCAGCGCACAAACTCACCATAACTCGGTCTCTCAACGTTACCGATGGTTCGTTCAGCGCGAGCTTTATCACGCAGTCGGAAAGCGATAACGATTTCCCGTCCGAAGTTCGAATTTCTCGCTCGAGCTTTTCGTATAAGCTCACGGACTGGTCGAGCTTTTTCACGTTGTTCACTTCGTTATTCGCGGCGCTGAAGAACCCAGAAGCGCTGGCTGAAAACGACGTTTTGATTCCGTCTTCTCTCTTCTTACTTTTGCTACTACCCATCGAAGTGTCGAAGCTCTTTCGAGAAGAAGAAGAAAGAGAAGAAGAAGAAGAAGAGGTGAAAGAAGTTTTTTGTGTTCCCCTCATCTTTGCCGATGATGATTTTGAACTCGCTGATGAAGCTTTTATTCCTTCTCGGCCCCTGCTCTTTCTCAACGAAGAAGAAAAAGAAGAATAAACATTATTATTGCCCCGAGACAACGATAATACGTTTGGTCTGCCGCTGGTTGATGGTAAGCACAGCATCGCGTATATGTTATAAATAATTTTGTGTGGAGACAAGTGTTTTGAATCTTTTTTCTCCCTTTGGGCTTTGGGCAGTTTCAGCTGAATCCGCTCCCCCCTCTTTTTCGCTTTTCCTCACTTCTTTCTCTTTTTGGTCGGTCGTCCCGAAAATATTCCAGCACCCCTTTTTTGTCACAAACTGATGACACACTTTGTTCCCCGCCGCGAAACGAACAACACAACAACGACAAAAAGAGAGAAGGAAGAAGTAATAACGGCGAGAGTTTCCTTTCCTTCTGTACCTCTCGAGCGTAAGTGGTGGTGCGAATATTCTTCTCTCTCTCTGAACGAAAACGCGCGCTTCTTTCGAGAGATATATTTTTTCTCTTCTTTTTCTCACCCCCAGAAAAGAGAGTTTCTCGAGAAAGAAGAAGAAAGAAAAGAAGAAGAAAGAGAAGAAGGAGAGGAACAATTTTTTCTCGAGAGAAAAAGACACGAGAAAAAACACAAAAAGAAAAAAAAACCGCTCATAAACTTTGCTCCCACTCCCGGAACGTGTACAAGAAAACAGATGAAAGAAGGCACGGAACGCGAAAACGGTGTTAACGCGGGCGATGCGTGCGTAAGGTTTTGATTTTCAAGCGCGCGTGATTGATTCTTTCTTCGATGGAAAACTCGGAGTTTTTTTTTTCTTTTTGGAGGAAAAGGTTGTTTTACAATCAAGGAAAAGAGAAGAAGAAGAAGAAATTTCTTCTCGTGTTTGAACAGGCTGTTTTTGGCTGAGTGAGTGACGAGGACAGAGAGAGAAAAAAAACAAACTCGACAGGAAGAACAATTTTTTTTTTCTTTCGATTGAATCGCGTTCGATTTCAAATTGAATTGTCGGGTTTTCAACCGAAAAATAGACATCCTTAGACCGCTTAACAATGTCCGGACTAAGAACAAAAAAGCGAGCGCTAAGTTAGATTTTTCGAATGTGCTTTCGTTTGTGCGATATGATCATCAATAGGATGAGCATTGTTGTGTAAAGTTGGCGATTCTGAGTGAAATTCTTATCGCTTCTTCTTCTTTTGAGTGTTGCTGGATCGATTTTAGAACGAGGAAGACGAGAAAAGTCGCGCTTGAAAAAAAATTGAAGTGCGATTCTGCGGTTGATTTTCGGTGAAAGAACGCGCATAAAAGCAGAAAACGAGTCGCATATTTGTCACTCGAGGACATCTCCGTCGTTCTGCGCGAGTAAACGACGAAAATTTGATATGAACGCGCGGTTTCGTCGCAACGATAAAACCCGCGTCGTTCGAACGAGCGCGGAAACTCCGGACCGATAGTTTCGGAAAGGAAACCTCTAAAACGCCAAAAAAGAGCGCAGGATATCGATCCTAGTTTGTTTTTTGTCACCAGAACGTGGATTTCGCTTCATAAAGATTGTTCCAACTTGGTGATTTTTGGGGACAAATAAGCGAGCTCCGAGCGAGCCGTCTCGCTCGGTTTCTCGCGTTTGACCCGCGTAAAGAACTCTGCGTCGCTTTTAAGAACTAATTTTGATTTAAATGACTTGAAACTTCTAGAGATGATAGAAAGTATATCCTTACGTCGTTTGAGATGATGCGAATACGTCAGAGCATCTTTCCATACGCGTTCACGCTCGTTATGTAATATTTTTGTTTTTCTCGATTGTGTCTTTTTCATCGCGGCGAGTTTTCGAAGAGAAGGCATTTCAAATTCGAACAAATTTTTAGTCAAAGCGCGAAATTTTTAGAAGGCCCATAGAATTCAATAAAAGAGAACAAAAACGTGATAGATCGATAGTGTATGTTGTGGTGGTTCATTAGATATCCTGACATGTATATATTTTTCTGGTTTAGATTGTTATTACAAAAGAAAAACATCGCGGTTCAAATTCGAGAATTTGAATCTTGTTATTTTTCCAACGATCTAATTTTGATTTTTTAAAAACATCCTGTCGCCGGGTGAGATACACGACCGGATTCCATCCATCCTTCCATTTGTAAAGTGTCCGTATTGAAGTGCATTTTGTAGTTTACGACGCTTACTTCTTCTTCGGGGCAGCCTTCTTGGCAGCCTTCTTCTTCGGCGCCTTCTTCTTGGCAGCCTTCTTCTTGGCCGGGGCCTTCTTCTTCGCTGCCTTCTTTTTCGGCGCAGCCTTCTTCGCTACCTTCTTGGTGGCTTTCTTCGCAACTTTCTTCGCGCCGGCCTTCTTGGCGGCTGGCTTCTTCTTCGGGGCGGCTTTCTTGGCGGCTTTAGCTGGCATATTTATATATAAGGTATGTGTACGTGTGTTTAAATTTATGACGCCAATTGGAATTTGAATTGCCCAATTATAATTGAGCGATAAAAGTTTTCGACACGATCCAGAATTTATTTTGTAACCCCCTTCGTTCTTTGGCGGCTCGCGTTTTTGGAACAGAAAAAAGAAGAAGAAGAAGAGGAACCCGAATTTTTTGGACCGACGAGAGAATTTTTTCTTTCCTTTTTTGGGCTTTTTTGGTGGTTCCCTTTTCTCTCTCTCTCCTCTCGAAACGAAACAACATCCTGATCAAAAACAAGAACACAAAACGACACAACAAAAAAGGAAAAGTACCTTCTTAATCGAGCGTCGTCTTTTTGGACTCTTCCTCCTGTCGTACTTTTCAATCTCAGCGACGCATTCGCGTTCGTTCGTTTGTTCGCGTCAGATAGTAGAAGAAAAAAAAGAGCTCTCTTTTTTTTGTCTCTTTCAAAGGCGCCGGAAAGGACGAGAAAAGAGAGGGACGAGAAACGCAAAAAAAAGCTCTTCTCTTTCTTTCTCTTTTTTTGATCGAAAAGGCAAAAACCTCCTTTGCAAGAGTCCCAAAAAAACAAGAAGAAGAAGAAGAAGAAAAAAAACATAAACAAAAAAGGAGAGGAGGATAAACGGTGATGTAGAGATACATTCTGGTTCAAATGAAGAACACGCTGGATCGTCATCGATTCATTACGAATATATCCCTCGCGTGGTGAACTCTGAACGAGAGTACTGACGTTTTACGAAGCGCACGAGCCGCGACATTTTTTATAATATTTTTTTTGATGAGTTTTTTCTCATTTTCATTTCTTCTCTTTTCCTCTCGTTTTTGCTGGGTGGTTTTCAAACAAGAGAAAGAGCGCGAGGACAAATTTTCTTCTCTTCCTTCGAACACAACAAAAAGAGAAAAAATACGTGTTCTGTCTGCGCAGTAAAAGTCGCGCAGACGTGCGATATAAAAACCGATCATCAAAACAGACGACGAACGCGCTTTGTGTATCCTCCTCGTGGGCGTTTTCTTCTCTGCACTTGAAGCCGCTTCGACATTTCTACTCGCGCGCGAGGAATATATTTTATTATGGTTTTCTTTTCTTTCTTCTTTCTTTGGTTTTGATGAGTGACTCGACTCTTTTTTTCTTTTTTCTTCTTGCAAAAAAAACAGAGGAGGTCTCTCGTTTTGGTCTTTCCAGAAAAAAGAGAAGAGAAAGAAGAAGAAGAAAGAAAATTTTTTTCTCTTCTCTTTTCTTCTCCTCTCTTTTTTACTCTCTTTTCTCTTTGCGCGCACGAGAACACCTCTCATCGAATCTTCTTCCGTCATACTTCAACAACGCACCATAAAACTTTAACAGAGATTGCTTCTGGTACATAAATACGCGCGCTTACAAGATATCGTCCCTCAAAACAGTCTTTATTATTCAACTAACCATTCGCGCGAACAAAACCGAAAGTGAACACCACGGTGTGTTCATATTTGATTTTTGAATTTTGGGACACCCTAAATAAGCCGAGCACCCTAAACTCAGGGAAAAGAGAAGCGGAGATTCAGAAAAGTTTTCAAAAGTTTGCCCCTCTCACCACGCACGCGTCGTCGAAAATGGACGACGACACGAGTAAAGAGAACAAAACTCATAGCAATAACAACAACAACAATGGCAACAGCGCGGCGACGACGCCATCATCGGTGCGTCGTGTGTCTCTTTTTCTTTCTTCGTTATGTATCGCACTTTTCATTTCTCGCCTTCTTTGAGAGGCCAAAATTCAAACGGGAAAACTCTTTCAATTTTAACCAAAACTCACCTCTCTCTCTCTCTCTCTCTCTCTAATTAGATACTAAAGCGGGAACGAAAGCAAGCTCTCGGAGATGCGTTAGCCCCGAACGCGTCGACCAGGCGAAAAGTAGAAGAAGATAACAACAACACTGAAGAAGAAGTAGATATGGAAAACGATAATAATAATACGACGACGACGACAACGACGAGAGAATTAGTAGGAGCGCAAAAAATTCAAACTGCGGGCGTTGTTGTCGCTGATCCGCAATCGCGAACGATAGCGCAATCGCCTTCGTTCCAAGCGAAGAAGAAACGAAGACAAAGTCTCGGAGGGAGACGCGTTTCGTTCGCTCAGCCGAGAGAATTGGAGGAAGTGAGAGAGTATTACAAGGTGCGTAACGAAGAGGGACACTACCCCACAATTTTGTTTTTTTACTCAAAGAGAGAGAGAGAGAAGGGGAACAAATAACAAAAGTTGTGAATTCTTCTTTCTTCTTTCTTCTCTCTCTCTCTCTCTCTCTCGTTTATCCACCAACCATTGTTTTCGTTTTCGCGATATATTTGACGACGACGACGCAGAATATCACAGACACATCGACTGACCAACCATCATGAAACTCTTTATCACATTTATAAAACCCGTACAGGAGAGCAACAACTCGAACACAAAGACGCGCGATTCGTTTGGAACAGCGGGAGGAGGAAAAGGAGGAGCAGCATTAGATGAGACTATGCTCAACCAAAGCTTATTGAACGATTCATCAATCGTGAACGATGACGTTGATTTCCAGTTGAGTGGTTTAGAACCGTTGCAAGAGGAAGAAGAGGATGGAGACGTGGATGACGACGTCACGAGGAATCAGACAACGACTGGATTTAGCTATCAACCCACCGAAGGTTTGACGACGTCGGTTATTCCGAGCATGGCCAATTTGGTCGAAGAAGACGAAAAAGAGGACGACGATGACGAAGAAGAAGGAAGGGATAAGAATGTTGGTGCGGGAGGAAGAGGTGATGAAGGCGCGACGACAGCCTTGATTACGGAGGCGGTGCCATCAATGTCGAGATTATTGGACGAAGATGAAGAACACGATAAAGAGAATATTAGCGCCACTGAAAATCGGAGCGTGGATGCGAATGTCTCCGCAGAGCAAGTAGTGCAACAAGAAGATGAAATTACTCTCGGAAGTGTTTTGAACGTCACGGTGAACAACAACCAATCGATAGCATCGCAGTATACCTCGGGAGGAACCGAAAAATTGAACGTCACGAACTCTGTCGATGATTCGATGATGCAAAACAACAACAACAATAACAAGCAGCAACCGATTACGCCGAGTTTTACGTTTGGATTTGATAGCTCTCTTGATCCGGATCTCGTCGATAAAGATGGAAGTTCTCGAGAACATGCTACAATCACGCCGGCAACGGCGACGACGACGGCGACGAGGATGAACACAACGACGAGATTGAATAATACCACCACCAACAACACTACGACGATAAATACTGGAACAATGAATGTGACTATGGGATACGACGATGAAGACTTCGACGAGATTGACTTGAGAGCAAAAGCGAACAAGGAGATGGGAACAGAGACATACGAATTTTTGTATGGAGCAGGCGCCAACGCGACTCGAAGATTGACCGGAACGCAGCCGTTGAATTCGACTAACACGTTATCATCTTCTGCTCAAGAAACACCTTCGATGACCCTTGGGGGTAACGTGGCCAATGCGAATACTACGCAACTTCAAACGCCATTCGACGCTCCGAGTTCAAACGCAAAGAGCGAACACGATGGTTTCACTCCGGGTGAATCTACTCTTCGTATGGCAGAAGCGCTTCGTAAGCAACAGCACGGTCAGGAGGCTTTGCAAACGATGCGAATGAATTATCAAGTTGATGGAAATGACACGAATATGCATTCGGTCACGGTTACGAAAGACGATATCTTTCGTCGTCAAAGTCAAATGTACAACACGCCGGGTGCGAGATACAACAGAAATAGACGCTCATCTGCTTTGATGTTACTGGATAGATCCGAGCTCCACGGTCACTACACGCCAACGTTCGATAATGACAAGGCGCGAAACTTTGGAACGCCGGCGAGAAAAGGTGCGTTGAAAGGATTACCCGTCGAATTACCGCCGATTCCGGATGCGTTATTAGCGAAAGACGCGAAACCGTTGGAACTCTCCGATTTGTATCACGCGTGTCAAGTTTCGTTCGTTCCGGCGGAGAACATGCGACGAAGTTCAATCGCGTTTGGTCAGTTAGCGACGCTTCCGCCTCCAGAAACGTGTGAAGACGGGTTGAAGATTGTCTGTCTCGTGAATCCTTTGATTGAAGCGTTGGAATCGTTTCACGAGGATCTTGGTGAAAAAATGCACTCGTTATCCGCAGAGGTTGAGAAATTACGCTCGGAAGTCGAAATTGCGCAACCGATGTTCCTTCGTTTAGCTTCTTCGGACGATCCCCAGCACAAGCGAGAAGTTTCAAGAGCTGGTCAAGCGCTGAAGAAAAAATGCAAAATGGAAGCGAACGAACGCTTTGATCGTCGAAAGCTCAACGCGGAAACAACGGTCAATGAAGCCTTGCGTGCGCACGAAAAAATTGCCCAAAACTCCAAGGAATCCGTGCGTCAGTCGCGCGAACGTCTCGTCGAGTTGAGGCACATCGCCGAACGTAAACTCGAACTTTTGCGTAAAAAGCGTTCCGAGCAAATGCTCGCTATCGAAAATGCGAAGAAACCGGATGCTACTCGCACGGACGTTATGAATGCAGTTTTAGATTCTCGAGCAGCTTTACAGGCCGCGAATAACTTAGACATCAAGCTCGAAACGACTGTTGCCGAGAAACAGGCGAAGCAAGTTGCGCTCCCGAACGAAGTCGAGTCGTTGAAAGAGCGCGTCGAGGAGATGCGAATTGCCGTACAGAACGATCCAACTTTAGAAAACAATCAGGAATTGACGATGAATCTCACTAGAATGATTACGGCATCTTCAATGAAGGCTCTTGGAAATGGTAATAGTAGATTTTCCATAGCTGCCAATAACGCACAGACTCCAGGAAAAATGAGACTCGCGAGCCGTGTTCGTCTTTCTCAGAAAGCAAAGAAAGCTGAAAGTTTGGCGGATGACTATTCTATCATCGCATCTTTAGCTCCGTTTTCCTTGGAACGCGTCGATGGCGCCGAATCGGCGGAATTGACTTTGAGAGTTGGCGAGTTGTTTTTGGTCACTTTAGATGCGCGAACCGGCGCCGGGAGGTGCACTCTGGTTCAATCGTCCAGCGATAACAACATCAACAGCGATTCGCCGTTAGGCATTGAGAATGTGAAGAAATTTGCCGCTGCCGTAGCTGGTGCACCGTTTGCGTGGAACATCGGGGATCAAAGCTCATCCAAGATTATCATTCCTGGTGCCGGATGCTCCGGCGTTTTACAAAACATATGCCCGAGACTGAGAGCCGCCGAGGCGATTGTAAAAGAGTGCGAAAAGTGCAGAGACGCGTTTACAAGCATTTCAAACATAGTGTTGGAAGAAGACGGGAAGATCTCGTTGACGTTTAGCGACGTCCGAAGAGGACGCATCTTAGATGTCAGTCTGGATATGAGATTAACTGTTGAAGACGCCGACGCTTCGAACGACTCCATCGGTTCGCGAGACGATGTGAAATGCGCTTTTGGATTTGGTACGAGCAAAGAAAATACGGAGAGAAGTTTGAGACGAGCGTTGCGAAGATCGAACGCTTCTGTTTTCGGCGCCAAGAAGCTGTTTTCTACGTGCAAACTCGTGGATGCAGTCGTCAGAGGCGGGGTGGATGCGACGAACGCCGCCTTTGCCGTTCCGGATTTACCGGCGAGCAAAAAGATGAGTTCGGGTAACTCTGCGCCTCTCAACACCGCCATGGTGCGCTAAATACTACATATATACACACACACACACACACTACGCTTTAGCTTTTATATTAATGTTGTTATTTCATCATCTTTATTATATACGAAGTATACTATTTACTCTCTTTCTTTGTGAAGCAAATTTGAGCACTTAAAAAACCACCAAAATCAGGTCATTTCAAACACCTTTCTTTGCTTTCTTTCGTCAGAAAAGAGAAGGAATCTTAGGACACGAATTCGAAATAAAATCAATATCATGGGATCGACGAGCGAAGGCAGTCTCTTGCAAGAGACGCGATTGCTCTCGGATAAGATTTTGGAGACGGCGCACGTGTTGAAAACGGTCATGATGCGAGTGTCGACTTTAGAGAAGAAGATGGAGAGTTTACGAGAGGAAAATCTTTCTGAAAAATTGAAGAACAAACATTTGAATGCGGAATTGGCTCGCGAACGCAAACAATCACAAGAACAACAACGACGACAATCACAGCTACCTAATCATCATCAAAATACCAACCCCGATGATGATGGCGAGGTGGACGATGTGAAGACGCTGGTCATGATGAGACGCGCGGCAGGGAACGCGAGTACCGGAACGACGACGACGACGACGACGACACCGAATGCAGTCCCTCGTCTTCACAACGAGCACCAAAAGAATAAGATTGTTGACGTGCAAACACCAACGGCGCCTATTCCTACCACGACGACGACGACAAACGCGCTAACGCCACACGACTCGGCGCACACGACTTCAGCGCGCATACCTAAAATTGCAAAGAAAAAGGAGCGCACGTTTGCACCGAACGATCCGAGAAGAGACGCGTACGCGGCGCGAGTGCCGGCTCAGACGATTACGAACAGGGTCCCCTCTATCGATACTTCGGTGGACACTTCGGCAGAGGAGAAAAAGCGACAACTGAAGAAGGAAGTCATTGAACGGGAACGAGAAGAACGTGCCTCGAAGAAAGCAAAGACGCGCGACGACAACAGCAGCGACGACGACGACGACGCTTTGGCGGTGAAGTTCCAAAAGAGACCGGCGAAGAAAGAAAAGAAGAAACAGAAGAAAGGCGAACAAACAGCAGGAGGCACGGTAAAACTTTCGGAGCAAGAGGAACATCACTTAAAATACGGCCACGGAAGAAGAGGCGTTCGAGTGGATACGGTGCAAGGACCGGCGTACTTTGCTTTGGATGACGACCAGCTTCTCGGGATTGGAGATAGAGTAAACGTCCATCCGTTGACGCTGTATTCTTTATTTCGATGGGACCAGCCGCCCGAATTATCGCTTCGTTCGAGACTCCTCCAAGGGACTCGTTTATTTTTAGCGCCAAGCGAGGATTGGGAATTCGATTACATACGCGAAGATGAACTGAAAGCGATCACAAAAATGTGCGAGAAAATATCCAAAGCCTCGCCAGAGTTGTGTTTCGATGATGCAAACGTCAGAGCTTTAAAGAATAAAGTTCAAGAGCTATCTAAAAACAAGGACAAGGAATCTGCGGATCATTATTTCGTATCCCTGCCCTTTTATCGAGCGGTTAAAGAGATAATAAAAAACCAGAGCGCTACGAAAGATCATTTAGAGCGAGCAGAGAAAAAGTTTGCGCAACTTTGGCAAGCGGCGGGATTTTTAGAACCGGAGAGAAACGCGGCAACTGTTAGAAGCTTCGAAGAGCAAAGAAAAGCGTTTGAAGACCTCATCCAGTGGAATAGAGATGGCGGTAAATAAATTAGCAGTATACATCAACATATACTGTACCATGGTACCTAGGAACCGTTTACGTGTGCGAGATTAGAATTTGTAAATGTGGAACAACATACACCCCAATTTTTTAAAGAATTTTTATCACTTGTTCTTATACTCTTCGTCAAGCGCCATCACCAGTTTTCCCCCGCGTACAGCGGATAAAGTGGGCAATGAAGACGTTTCAAAAATCAATATATGTAAACCATCTCGCGTTTTGGAGTTCACCAGCGCTTTAAATCCGACGTTTTCAATGGTTTGCTGCCAGGTTTTTGCAACTAAATTTTCTTTCGATTTATCGAAGCCGTGCGGTTCGATAATCATCAAGAGTCCATCTCCATCTCCTTTCAAGCATTTTCGAGCGTTAATAATCATCTGAAATCGATTTTCGGGCGTCGGAACGTACGTGAGGACTAGCGAAAGCACCACGATGTTGAATGAGGACAATTTAAGCCCTTCAAGTCGTTTCGAAGAGGAGGAGGAAGATGTTTTGAGCAGCGTCTCAGCCCCGTTCTCGTCCTCGATGCGGTCAAAAAACTGTGCGTTCAGAAAATCACCCTCTAAGACATTCTCTGCTCCATCTTCCGGTGCCAAATCGAACGCGACGACTTTGCAGCTGCCAAAGTGCGTACTTTTGCGCTCGTACTCGCGATAAAAGTCCCAACACGAACCCACATCTAAAAGCCGAAACGTCTCTCCGTTTTTATCATCGTTTCCGTCACCGCTGCTATTACTACTTTTACTTCTATTTACTCTACCGTACCGCCTATTGCGATCTATCGATGCGTTGCGCGCCTCCACGACGCGAGCTGTTTCTTCGTTATTTCCCTCGCTACTTCCGTCTCTTTTGCGTTTACCCCGACGAAAAGCTATTCGAGTTGGCGCTAATTTTCCTACATCTTCACCGAGACTTGTTATCAATTTTCTTCGACTCTTTGCGTATTGCCTCCCATCCTCGTCACCATCGTGTTCGACATTGCTTTCCATCTTTCCGAAATAATGTTCAAAGAATTCGAAAGACCACGTGAGCGCATTTTTCACCCACTTACTCTTTCCGGTTGCCGCTGCCGCCTTGCTGTATTGTTGTAAATCTTCCTCGTTCGCTTCTGCCCCATCTCTCAATTTCTCGTGAACACTTCTTATGACTGTTTTCCGCCAAAAATGATCTTCGTTCGCCTTCTTCGCCATTTCGGCTACTTCACTGAGCGTCATTGCTCCTTCCACCAGTGCTCTTTTGCACACGACAAAGTCTAAAGCTATGAGTTTTGACGCGAGTTTCACGTCCTCGGCTATTGCTTTCAAATACTCTCTTCGTCTTCGGTTGTCGCTCTCGCCGTCGCTTTCGATTCGTTCTCGAACGAATTGCTGTGCGGTTGCTTCGGATATAACGTTTGGCATCTCCTCTTGTCCTTTTTCTTTAGTTTCGTAGTTGTTCGCTTTCGCGCACGTTTCGTACGCCGTTTTGACCATCCGAACAGCGTTCAGCTTTAAACCTTCTGGCACCTCTATTTTTTCTTCGTTCTCGTTCATATCCTTCGTCCAAGCCATCGAGGCGCTGTGCGTTTTCCTTCTCGTTTCACGTCTCCCTATATCCCCCAATGAACGAGAACAATCGAAACCGCAAACGGTAGTAGTTGTGGTATCAGTTGTAGCAGCAGCAGCAGCACTGGTCAGCGTTCTGAACGCGTTTTTCAAAGCCGGGTGCGGCCGTCTCAAATGAACGTAACTGTCTCTCGTTTTTTTCAGAGAACTCCTCCT
>Ga0206131_10002842_pt1 | contig 20506 bp, 5 predicted proteins | sample Helgoland_Spring_FD_148636 | JGI IMG/M metagenome (GOLD analysis project Ga0206131, IMG submission 148636) | Pelagic subsurface seawater microbial communities from Kabeltonne, Helgoland, North Sea - Helgoland_Spring_Bloom_20160517_1 | ecosystem: Environmental > Aquatic > Marine > Epipelagic ...
CTGCAAAATCACAATCAGTTAATTTACATACTGCCATTTGACCTTGTATTTGCGCCATATATTCTTTTTTAACATAATCTTCTTGTATCTTACGACTTATAGGACATTTAATTTCTAGCATAACACCTAAAGCAGTTATACCATCAGGAGATGCTCCGTAAAACTCAATATCTTTATCTGTTGATCTTATAACACCAAAATCATATACCTTAATATCATTATTTTCTTTTGCATAAATATTAGTTGCTACAGGTTCAAACATTATACCCCACGTTAATGCTTTAGCTTTAATACGTTTAACAATCTTTTTAGCTTTAGTTTTTACCAAAGTTTTACTTTTAATGATAGCATTATATGTATCACTCGCTGTTAACATATTTTTACGCATATCAAACCATTCATCACTTCGTTGAACTACTATGGGTAAAGTTTTCAAATGCTTTAATTGTTTTCTATTTTTCTTAATTTTATTAATAGCATCTTTAAACTCGTCTTCAGCTACATTATACGATGTATCATAATCTTTTACTTGAGGTAATTTTCCTTTTATTTTATAAATTGACCATATCAAAGCTTCAATGTTTAATCCCATTTTTATAAAAAAACAACTTTTCTTCTTTTGTTAGAAAATTAGGATCTTTCTCTTTCTTTCTTGATTTAGGTTCTTCCAAAGATTCCAATTTGTTTTTTAATAAAATATCTAATATTGTTATCGAACTCATTTATTAAATAAATTATATTGTTTATATGCTTATATCATTTTGTAAAAAGTTCGTTTGCTTTATTGCCTAATTTACCCATAGCTTTATTACCTAAAAGTTCGTTTGCTTTATTACCTAAAACCTCTTTTGCTTTATCACCTAAAGCCTCTTTAGCTTTATTACCTAAAACCTCTTTAGCTTTATTACCTAAAGCCTCTTTTGCTTTATCACCTAAAGCCTCTTTAGCTTTATTACCTAAAACCTCTTTTGCTTTATCACCTAAAACCTCTTTTGCTTTATCACCTAAAGCCTCTTTAGCTTTATTACCTAAAAGTTCGTTTGCTTTATTACCTAATTTACCCATTGCTTTATCACCTAAAAGTTCGTTTGCTTTATTACCTAAAAGTTCGTTTGCTTTATTACCTAAAACCTCTTTTGCTTTATCACCTAAAACCTGTTTTGCCTTCTCTTTAGCATCATCAATATTCTTAGCCTCCTCCTTATCATTCTTAGCCTCCTCCTTAGCCTCCTCCTTAGCCTCCTCCTTATCCTCCTTATCATCCTTAGCACCATCAACATCCTTATCATTCTTATCCTCCTTATCATCCTTAGCACCATCAACATCCTTATCCTCCTTATCATCCTTAGCATCATCAACATCCTTATCCCCTTTAACCTCCTTTTTAACATCATCAATACCCTTAGCATCATCAACATTCTTAACTTCTTTATCACCTAATGTATTATCATTCTTAACAATTGCGTCATTCCTAGCTTGTTTTGCTATTTGTTCTCTAAGATTATTTAAAAGATCTGTTATAATGTATTTAGGACTTATACTAGAATCAAATATACTAGCAATATTGTACACAACTAATACAAAAACTGCTTTAACTCTAGCATATATTGGTTTAGTATATTTATAAAATAATACAGCTATTACTACTAATATAACAAAAACAGATAATAATATTACTGTTGCAGGTAATCCTAATATATATGAGTTTTTCATTATATCATCACTATCACCACTATACATTAATTTTAATAACACTTTTCCAGGATGTAAAAAATCAAAATTATAAAATATATCATTCTCATTCTTTATTTCATTCTTATTAACCTTTCGTATATATTCTAATTCTTCATCAATTGAACTGTCAGTTTCTTCAGGATTACTAAACTTTTCATAAAAAAATAAATTACGCTTTCCATAATTTGTATTTTTATCAAAAGCTACATCACAAGCCCATTTTAATACTTTTTTATGTAATTCCATTAATTGAAGCACATCACCATCATTACTCATATATTTATACGCATTTACATATTTTTCAAGATCATTTGCTTCATCAATACTCTCTTTATAAACCTTATAAGCGTGTAATATAGGTTCTTTATTATCAGCACTCAAATTTAATTTCGACGTATCATAACATTTATCTAACTCAAAACTAATTAATTTTATTTTTTCTAAAAAATCAGGTTTATATTTATTTAATAAATGTATAATATACTTTTTACCTTTAGCCTTTAATTCATCTTTCATCTCAGTCAATAACAATTCATTATCTTTTATCTCATTGCTTATACTTGGTTCTATTTTTTTATTTGTTTTTTCTCTAACATATTCACCTCTAAACTCATTATTTTCTAAAATATCACAGCTTAACAATAATATTAATACTAAAGGACAATAATCTAATGTATATTTCCCGTATCTTCCAATATCTATTATAGATTTACGAATACAATGTATAGAATCTTTTGATTTACTAGCATCTTTATCATCTTTTGTTTTGTATGGAACAAAATCTACATCACACGGTTCAAAACAACCATTAAAATCATCTTTTGATTCTCCAGTATTTAATTTAAAAAAACTATTTCCTAAATGATAATTTGGTATTGTTATCCAATCAATATATTGTTCTCCACAACTATTATCTTTTTTATATCGGTATATATCAATATCATCAATATACATTTCACATTTTGTTCCATCTGCTGATTTAACAAAACCATTTGGACATTCTTTTAATGTACATCTTTCCTTACTTGTATCGTAATTAACTAAATCCGAGTTTTTTATTGGACATTGCTCTTTTAACCTATCAAGTTTAGCTCTATCTTCTCTCTGTCTTTCCTCTTCTTCATTTAAATCAGCTAAAGCATTTCGTTGAGTAGTAGCTTTTGCATTTTCTCTTTTTTTTGGGTCATCCCTTACAGATCTACTTACTTCCATTTATATTTTACATATAAATTTTGTTCTTCTACTATCTTTACAACTTGCTATATATTCTTTTGTAAATAATCCAGATCCTTTACAATCCGGAATATAATAATCATAATGCGTATTCTTTCCACTCGTTTTCATATTTTTACTTTCCAATAACTTATAATCAATTGTGTTATCAGCCCATTCTATATTTTTTTTATCTAATTGATCATAACAATATCTACCATCTTTCGACTCTATTTGTGTTTTATTATCACAACGTCCTTCTTTTCTTTGTATTCTTACATTTTTATCATTCTCATTTATATCATCAATGCTAGGATTTAAAATAAAAAATCTTAAAAAAGTTTTGAATATAGTATCGTTTATTGTATTACCTATACTACTAAAAATATCAAACACACCCCCTGTAAAATCTTTCGCATCATCTTTAAAATCGTCAGCTGTATCTTTAGCATAACCAGAAATATTCGGCATTATTAACATCGAAAATCCACCTAACATATTATCAAACATATTACCTTTTTGTCTTTTCTTACCACCACTTACAAAATAGATTATTACTAATATTAATAATATTAATATTAAAATAACTGCTAATACATCAAATACATAAGGTAAAAATATAAAAAAAGGTATTAATATTAAATCCGTAAATAATCTGTAAGTGCTTTTGACTGTCATAACAAATAAATCCCATATATATCTTACAATTCCTTTTAAAGCCACTGCTAATACAATATAAAAACTTGTATCTTTATTATAGTCTTCCGGATGCACAGATTGTTTAAGACTTGGACCAACACCAGGATCACCTTTTACCCCTGATTTTGTTCCTGGTATCCTATTTTTATGTTCAGAATCAAATGTATTACTGGTTGTAAATTCACCACGAACATTTTCAGCATCATTTACATTTGGTAAGTTCCTACTAGCCTGTCCTGTTTTATTAATATTATTTAATAATCCATCTTTCATATTATTCATTACAGCATTTGCACCTTCTGGATTATTCATTACACCTTTCATATTGTTCATCATACCATCTATACCACCATTTTCTTGAACAAAATTACCAGCTTTACCTAATAGATCTTGACCCATTTTAGATTGACTAGCCATTTTGAATCCTTTCGCTAATAATGGATTACCTCCATTTTTTTTCTTTACTTTAGGCATTATTATTTAATTAAATTAAAATGTTATTTTATAAAATACTTACTATTTTTATTATACTTATTATTATATCTATTATTATTATTTATCATATACATCCAAATACTATTGTAATTAATCAAACTACCATTGATAAGTTTGATTTTCATTTATTATACCAAAAGAATCCTCTAATTATTTCAGATCATACACCTGATCTTACTATCATTCTAAATTCTTGGTTTAACTACAATTTCATCTCAATACAACCCTCATCTACTATTAATACGTGGAAAACCAATAATTCTAAATATATTCTAATACACAATAATAACGATTCAAATATTGAATTACATATTTGTAATCCTAATTCAAAATTAGAAAATAATATACCTACACAAAATGCTAAAATTATTACAGTTAATTTATCTTCTCATCAATTTATAATATTACCTTATAAATGGTATTATTATAATGAAAATTATATAAATGTTTTTAATATTAACGATGTTTATACTTATACATTAGCAACTTTATAAAATATTTGTTCTACTATAACATTAAGATCTTTATGAACCTTATTAAAAACAAAATCATATCTTGAAAGCTCCATAGTTTTAGTTATATGTATTTTATTATTAATTAATTTAACAAAAGAACTAATATCAACACCATTTAAACCTACAACTTCATATCTATATTGGTCATTAAATACATCAACCGGTATTTGTTGATTTTCATTTTTTAAACTTATCAAAACCCTGACAAAATTAATATTAATAAAATTAGTTGTATTAAATAAAATTACTTTTATTGTAAAATTATCTTCATACTCAAACTTTGATATTATTAAATAACCTAAATTTATATATATAAATAGATCAAAATTAATTATATCACTTTCCAATATTAAATTGTATTCTGGATAATATCTAAAATGCACGAATAATTCTTCAAGATTTATACTAATATTATCAGGATCATAATTAAATCTCGCCATATTAATTATAATATTATTTATCTTTGGTTTTATTGGTAATCTATGTTCTTCATTTATATCTATATGATATGTTAAAGGTTGCCTATTATATTTTGGATTAATAGCAGTTATATTTAAACGATACGATATTCCACGATAATCCGGATATAATAATAAAATATTATTATTTAATTTATAACTATATTTAAAAGTTGAAACATTTAATCTTATATCATTATCACTTTCAACATTAATATAATAATCTAAAGTATCATATCTTATTACAGATGTAAATATAGTATTAAGATCAATAAATACTTCGTTATTTGATAAATTATATACATTGCTATTATTCTCAAGACTAATAGGATGTAATTCAATTAATTCTACATTTAATAAATTACTTCCTATCCCGTAAATATTATCAATACCAATAATACTAAACTTATGTGTAATATCTCTAACATTTGGTGTTATTAATAGGTTAGCACCATTTATTCTATAACATTCAGTATTTTCTTCTACTATTTCATACCTGTTTTTACTATATTCAATTTCATTAATAAAAAATAAATCTAAATTAATTTTCTTTTCATACGTTATTAATTTATTTACATACAATGTATTAGTATCTGTTTTATAACTAGCATTATTAACCAAGTTTCCTATTAAAACATCGGTATTTTTTACTCTAGGATATGGTGCAACTACTTCACTTACTAAAAATGTAAAATTAATATTATCCCTATAAACAAATTCATAAGATTCTACTAAAATATTTACATTATAACTATCATTCCTATAATCAGGTTCTATATATAATATATCATCTATTATATATAAAGCATCTTTACCATTCTTTTTACTTTTACGTAATTCTTTATCAGCAGATACGTAATAACGCAAACCATTTATATATCGTGATTCTTGTCCCTCAGGTAATTCAATATGATCTTTAATATCTATCATAAATATATCATTACCTAACCCATCATTGTCTAATATTTCTGATTTTATATTTAATACTTTATCTTCTCTTACATTTATTTCAAGAACATTATGACTTCTTACATTATATACAGTATCTATAGCATATATTTGTAATGTATATCCTATATTCCTATAATCTGGTGTAAATCTTAAATTACTTGTTGTTATTTCAAAAGTATCATATGGTAATGTATCTAATTCATCATCATTCTTATAATCTATTATATTTAAAACATCATACTCAAATCTTAATTTTTCACCTGTTCCTGACGTAAAATATATATTTGCATTAAATACCCTATCTTCTTTTAATAATAAATGTTCTAACAATAAATTTCTTACAGTTCTAAATGGTTTTGGAACATCATCTTCTGTTATACTTATTTCAATTATATTACATAAAGAATAATCATTTGGTGATTCTATATTAACTCTAATATCATAAGATTCACCACGATAATCTGGATTTACCTTAAATATATTATTATCTATTTCTACTATAGGTTTTAAAGGATCTTTAAGATTATCACGTATATTAGTGATATATTCAAAAGTTACTATTGATTCTTCAACAACATTAATATACCATTTATTTATTGATCTAAGATCATATTCAAATACATTAACACCTTCCAAATCAAATGTAATATTATTCATAGTTATCGTTGGCGAACTATAAACATCTAATACAACCCTTGTGTTTGAATATTCTTCAAACAATACAGGATACCCTCCTGCTATATAAGGTGTTATAATTATATTATCAGTTATAGTAGGAATATTACAATAATCAATATATTCAGTTTTATAAGTATATATATCATCATATGTTAAATTGCTTTCTACCGAATAAACACTTTTAATCATAAATAACGTATTTGATGCCGAATAATAATCACGTAAATTAAGATCAAAAGTATTATTATTAATTTTACCTAGTTTAATATTAGAATCTCCAAAATCAATTGGATTAATTGCAGGAAAACCATTTTCTGTCAATATTATTTTATATTTTTTTTGCGATATTAACATACTATAAGCTATGATTTCAATTTCATAAGTTTTATTACGATAATCTGGGAAAAAATGTATATTACCATTATATGTTATTTCATAAACAGGTTTAGAATCATCTAACAAATTAGATCTTATATCAGGTGTTAATGTTACTGCTTGAAATTGAATAAAATCAGGTGATATAACACCATAATATGAACTTAGATTTACTGATTCACTTGAAATATTATCTTTTAATATTATAGATTCTTCTGTATTAGACAATAATAACATTGGAGTGATATATATCTGGTGTAATTGCGAAATAATAAAAGCCTTATTTAGTTTTTTAAGATTTCTTAAATATTTTATATATTCACTTTTAAGCACTGCAAGATTTTGCACTTTTTCATCATATGACATTATCCTAAAGTTTTTAACAAAAACATTTAACAATATTGAAAATAATCTTATACTATATAATGTTGATTCAGTATCAACTACTAAATTAAAATTAAATATACTTACATCCAATTCTGTTGTTTTTTTATTTATTAAACTAATATTATCAATAAGCGTAGTATTATAAATATTTAAAGCATTATTATATATGATAGCAATATTTTGTAATTTACTTGCTAAATAATTATATTTTTCTGGTGATATTTGTAAGTTATCCACATATTCATTATACTCATCAGTATATGTTCTAGTAATTGCGGAATTATAAATTAAACTTAGTTCTTTAAGTTCTTCGGAAACTATCGCATATTGTTCTATATTCTCATTATACACATTAACTATATCAATTATACGGTTTTCAAAATCAGTATAGATTATAGGATCTATAATTACATCTTCACCTACATAATCCTCTGGATATAATAAATCTTTTTCAATAATTAAAGTTTCAAATTCAATTGTTATATTTACAATATTTTCAGCAATATCATCGTATAATTTTAAATGATTTGAATAATTTGTTAAAATATCTTCTAAAATAATACGATCTTTTTCTTCTAATATTTCATTATACTGGAAAGCAATAGTTGTTGTTAAATATGTTATATTACTATATATGTTTTCTGTTTGATTATTAATTTCTTTTAAATTAATAAATTCTTCTACTATTTTTGTATATTCTTCTGTTATAATCATATTATTTACAATATGAGTTTTATAAAAATAATATAAATAATTATATGGATAAAAGGTAATTTAAGTTAATTTAAGTTATATTAATGCCATTTGCATATTCATATATGGTTGAATAATTAACTTCATTACTAAATACACGTAAATCTTCTAATGCTAATGTTATAGCGGAAGGAGCAGTTTTACTTGAATAATCAGTAAGTTTAAGTATATTTGTTGATACGGTAATAGAAGCACCACTATATTTATTCTGTAATTCTTCATTAATATATACAGATAATAACGATCTATTCTTCTTGTATGTTAAAGATATAGCATACCATTTATCTTCAAATGTATATGCAATCGTTTTAGTTGTTCCACCATACACTACTTTCAGTTCTGTGCTTGATATATCAACTGATAAATCATTATAGGTAAATACATTATGTGTTTCTGATCCTAATTCTAATTTAGCTTTAATCATTATTGAAAAGTTATTTGTTAGTGTTATAGCAGGTGTTGATATATTAAAACTATCATCAGTTATCTTCATAGCTTTCAAGTTATTCTTCAATAATTTATATGATTTGTTAATATTCTTATTATTTGTTATCTGTTGAGTTGGTGAATTACCAGTTGCTGTTCCTGATCTTCCTTTACCACTACTATCTACAATAGCATTATTAAATTCACCATTTGTAAAATCACTTAAACGATACCATAATTCTAATTTATTTGATTCTACAGTTGTAGTTGCGTTTGAAGATGTGCTTACAGTTGTAGCAGGTTGAACAACAGCAATAACATTATTAGTAATAAAATTGTTAATAGTATATTTATTTAGTTTTTTAGTGAAAATGTTAATATTTTCAATCTTCTTATCTAATTTAACAGGATCTTCATCTTCATTAACACCTATACGAACTTCAAAACTATCATCCGTTGAATCAAGACCTTTAAATGGTATAAATCCGGCTTTAGTATAATTAGTAGAATAATCTATTTTGTTATCTTTACCGATATAAATTTCACCAGTAGTATCTGTTCCATCATATTTAAGAGTTACATAAAAGTCATACCATACGTTTTCAATTAAATTATATGCTGTTGTTATTAATTGATCCGTATCACCATACAATTCTAATTTTGGTTGAACACCAGCCACAAACTTAAGATATGTCTTTGTATCACTTCTTATTGTAATATCAGTTGCATCATTTGTTAATGCTAAATCATTCTTTGAATATGAGAAAGACATATTTATTCTATAATATTTATCAATATTTACTTGAGTTATATTTTCACTCGAAGCCGTTGTTATTGTGGATTCACTACCAGTTGTTAATTCTATTATAAAATACATTGCGGTATGATTAATACATATACCATAATAGAATCCTAGATCGCTATTTGATGTATTCCATAGAATGGTTCCACTAATTTGTCCAGAATTATATGTTTCTACAGTTGTTTCATCATACGTAACATCTGTAGTATATCTGTTAGAATCACTACCAGGTGTTCTAACGGGATTTACATTAGATTTAACAATAATAAATGGATGTGCAGATGAACTAGAAACATTTAATGTTAGTTGTGTTCCTTTAACAATCTTAATTGTTTGAACAGATGAACTAGTTGATGATGCATCAGTAAATGAATTATCTAATGAATCAACACCTGTTAATTTATATACTCCACCATCTAAATTAATAGCAAAACTAACTGGATCTGTTGAAATTGTTGAATCACCAATTAAACTAACAGTTGCCGTTGGTCCAGTTAATGTTAAAGTATCTGCAGTTGGATTACTACCAGTTAAGATATTATAAATATCTACAAGTGTTATAAATTTATTATAATATCTAACATCACCATATTCTTTTGCATTTATTTGGAAATTATTAGTATATTTATTGATATCATATTTATAATCATCCACTTGTGGAACTAATACACTTGAACTGATATAACTATCTTGAGTTCCATCAAAAGATGAATCATATACTGCTAAAGATAATGATACATATTTATCACTTATACCTGCCGTAATAGCAACTAAATACCAATGATCTGTTAATAATGTTTCATTAATAGCTGTAGTTAATATTTGATTAGAATCATTTGTAATATCTAGAGATAATTCTAATAAGTTATCTATATTTTGTTTTAATTCTAATATAGTATGCTCAGTTGATCCTAATTTAATTTCATAAGCAGGAACAGTTCCATCAAATTTACACCAATAAGTTGTGGAGAATTCAAATCCAGTATAAAACTTATTAATCAAATCCTTACCATTGTTAATATTCATATACAAATTAGACAAATGTAAAGAATCTGATTTTTCTAAATTAGACCATTCATAAGCAGTAACCGATTGATTGCCAATTACAGTATTAATAGTAACCTCACGTGGTTCTTGAGTTGTTACCTCGGTTGTAGTAGTTACCGGAACAATTGTAGTTGTTGGTGTTGTTGTTGTGGTTGTGGTTGTGGTTGTTGTAGTGGTTTCTACAATTTTCTTATAACGGATTATTACTATACCTGAACCACCTGAACCTGCTTTATTATCAGGATCTGCGGTATATGCACCACCACCACCTCCACTTCCTGTTCCATCAACACCATTTGTTGCTTCTCTTACATAACTTGAACCAGTATGTATTCTACCATTACCTCCTATACTATTTGCACCTATTCCTCTACTATTATCGTTTTGTCCGTTTTGTCCTCCACCACCTCCACCGGCATAATAAATATTATTTCCGGTTATATCAATTTGAAAACCGTTTTTACCATTATAAATATTGTTAAAATTAGTTCCCCCAGCACCTCCACCACCAGGGGCATAATAATTACCATCTGTCGTTAAATTACCATTACCATCACTCCCACCTTGAACATAACTTGTTCCATCCCATAATGTATTTGGTTGTATTGACGAACCACCATTATTTACACTATTTTCTCTTTCTGCACTTCCACCACCACTACCACCATCTCTACCAACCAAAGTAGCACCATCATAATAAACACCACCCCCACCACCACCAAAACCTACTAAATTATAAGAAGTTTCACCCATATTCATATTAACATAACTTCCATCAATATTTTTTATAAAGCTATCTTTTCCATCTTGATCAATTCCTACTGTTCCTTGACCATCAGTTAATAATGGCAAACCAATACCACCTTTACCAACACAAATTGTATAAGTTCCATTTAATGTTTGATTTACTGTATATACAACACCACCTGCACCACCACCACCACCTATACTATTTCCCCCTGCACCACCACCACCAATAATCAGTATATCAGCTGTAGTATCTTGATCAAATGTCAATGAATATTCGGTTTGTCCTTCACCATTATCTTTAAGAGAATTATATTTAAATGTATATAATTGATATTCATCACTATCTGCGGTAATAGTATAAGGTCCTATCATATCATTATTTCCAAACGGTTTTAATAATACAAGTGGTTCTGTCTTATTGTAAATATCTGATATTTCTTGAGCAGTTAAGACTTTATTGTATATACGGAAATCGTCTATTATAAAATCATCTTTAGTATTCGTGTAAGTTGAATCAGCATAAAAACCTAAATAATTTGTATCATAAATAACATCAGGTAATCCTTCAGCTAATGATTCAGTTGATGTTAAAATATTATTTGTATAAACTTTTAAATGTGAATTTGTAATAGTTATAGTAATGTTATACCAAGTATCTATTGATAAATCTGTAGATGCATTGCCACCTTCATCACTTAAATTATTTTTATAATAAAAATCAATATTATTTTTGGATTCATAATATGCACATGATAATTTCATATAACCATCTGTTTGTAAGCCTTCATTATATCCTAACATAAATATACCTGAATGATCTGTATCAAAATTATTTAATAATTTTATCCAAAATGATATTGAAAACTCTTTATCAACTAAATCAATTGAAGGTATTTTACAAGTACCATCTCTTAAACCATTTGTAATTGTAGTTGTATCAATATCATTTTGAAAGCGTAAAGCATTACCAGTAATACCCGACTCAGTTAATGTTGGTGCTGATACAGATGAAGCTATCAAACTATTACCATTACCACTACTATCTATCAGATCATCATCAAACTTATACCAAGCAACTAAATTAGTTAATTCAATTGATTTAGCACCATCTTCTGCTACAATACTTGGTAAATGTTTTATACTTGTTGTCTTATAACGGATTATTACAATACCTGAACCACCTGAACCAACTGCAAAAGCTCTTGTTGATTCACCACCTGCACCACCACCACCTGTATTTGGTAATCCATTTTGAGATCCAGCTGAGACTAAGCCATCACCACCACCACCTAAACCACCAGATGATGTATTATCACTTCTTTCTCCACTTCCTCCACCACCAGCAAAATATACTTTATTATCTGTGTGATGTTCTCCAATGCTAACATCTGTTATTCCAAATAATGTTTTGAAATCTATACTTCCTTCTCCTGATTTTCCTATACCTCCATCTCCATCAGTTGTATCATCAGTTTCCTGACTATTTTTACCCTCACCTCCAGCACCACCACCACCACCTGAATAAGGTGTATCGTCAATTGTATTATCTCCTCCATTATATCCCTGTCTGTAATTTTCAATTATTAATGTCCCATCGTATTTTACTATATTTCCTACCGTTCCTACACCACCCTCAGGATGTCCATTCTCATCAAATACACTACCTCCACCTGAACCTCCGTTAGAACCTGTAAATACAAGTGGATTATGTCCGGTTTTATCACGAGTTCCTCCTCCACCTCCTCCTATTGCTTCTGTTAGTAAATATGAAAATGAACTATTTTGTCCATTATTTCCTCTTGAATCACTACCACTTGATATAACATCTCCACCTTTCCCTACTTTAACAGTATAAGGTCCAGCAGGTATGTTTTGATTTTCTAAAAATATTAGTCCTCCAGCACCACCTCCTGCTCCTGATGTAGTGCTTGCAGATTCTGCACTACCACCACCACCACCACCACCAACAATCAATATATCACATTCGGCTTCTTCTGGGAAATTAACAGTATATTCTGTTTGGTTATCTGTAGATTCATCGTGTGTAAATGTTAGAGTTTTATATTCAGATACAAGATTAACTGACTCTGTATCTGTTGAAGATCTTACAAATACACATAATCCATTATGAGTATCTGTTGGGCGAGGTGATACACCATTATCTATATATAATTTTACAGCTCCTGCACTTCCATAATCTAAGTTAGTAATTATAGGATCTGCATTGTTTCCAGTTGATCTATTATACCAATTTATTGTATGAGGATTTGGATTTTCAGATGATGAAATAACATTTCTTGGAGCATTTGTGTAATTTCCTAATACTGATGATTTTAATGCATAAACCCAATATTTCATATCACCAGTAGAAAATATTATTTCATCATATGTTCCAAAAGCAACCATAAACTCATTAGTATAATCATAAACATTTCCTATTGTTGTTGAAACATCCATATTAGTTGATGTAAAATGATTTCCTGAATACCAAGTTCCCGAATTAGATGGCAAAAACCTAACTATTCGCCAACCATTAACACCTGTTTTAAATTCTGCTAATGATTGTAATGATTGGGTTGTATCAGTATATAATGAATATGGTATTACTAATGTATGATGATTATATAAATTAGATATTTCAGCAGCTGATAAGGCTTTATCGTAAAATCTTAGATCATCCATATAACCATCACCATCTTGCATATTTATTGTTCCACTACTTGTAATACTTAGATTTTGACCTACTCCTATTTTATTATATGAAACTGGAGTATTCCAGGCACTACTTGTTGTATTTTCAATATTAAATGAACCGTTCATATATAACTGTAATTTTCCTGTATGACATACTGCTACAACGTGATACCAAGTATCTATTTGTAAAGATATTGTTGATGTCATTTCTAACCACGTATTACTATATCTTCTGTCAAATCTAATTTTATTATTATTATCTGCTCTAATATAAATCATAAAACCACATCTTGGACTTTGATTACTATCGTATCTTGCTACTAATCCTTTATGTTGTGATAATGTATCACGTTTAGTCCAAAACGATATAGACCAATTATCACCATCTAAAATAGAAGATAATGTGGCATCTTCTATATAATATTTGGTTCCGTCCAAATCTATTGCTTCATCACCAACACCAACATCATATGTTTCTGTTCCTGAATTAAGTGTAAGTGTTGTATTACCTGTTGAATCAACTAAATCCCCATCAAACTTATACCAAGCAACTAAATTACCACTAACAACTTCAGGATCACTTAGTAATTCTTTAACAGTAATATTTGAAGATTCTACAGGATCTGTAATTGTTGTAGTAGTTACAGTAGTTGTTCCACCACCACCTGATACACTTGATTTGCTAACTGGATGATAAGTAATTGTCGTAGTAGATAATCCATCTGTTCCTACATTATTAACTTTAAACTCTGATAATACAGATGGAGCAATATCGGTTATTTGATTTGCACCAATATAACAATATTGATCTTTAGGTAAATTAGCAAGTTTATTTATAATATATTTAGAAGCATTACTATAAATACGTAGATCTGATATTTTCATTGGATTTATAAAGTTATCCACAATTGTTGCGGATTTATTAATATATAATGTTGTTTCAGTATCTACAATATCCACAGATGGTTTAGCAATTAATTTAGATTTATTCACATTATTTACGTATATCTCTAATACACCATTAGATCTTACAAATAATAAGTTTTGCCATTTATTATCACGTTTTATTATTGTTGTTGCCTTACCATCCGACAATTCAAATACTAATTCCTGATTATCTACATATACCTCAAGAACATCTGGTATTGATAATAACGAAATATTCTCGGTATTATTCAAATAACACCATAAACTAATAATAAAATCAGTATTCAAGAAAGTAGTAGAACTTACTGTGGAATATAAATAGTTTTTATCAGAATGTTCATTAGTCATACCAGACCATTCATATGAATATGGTAAATTATATCCCGTAGTTCTTGTAATGGAATATTGCTGTCCTGAAGGACGATATTCTCTTAATGCTAATATACCAGCAGTTCCTGGTAATTCTGTTTTACCACCAGTTCCTGGATATAATATCTCAGGTGCTTGTTTTGTTGCTTTATAACGGATTATTACTATACCTGAACCGCCATTTCCACCGATACCTCTCTGCAAATAAGAAGAACCACCACCACCACCACCTGTTCCAGAACCACCATCACCGCCAACACCAGAATGTCCAGATACAGCTGTTCCATCTTGTCCATAGGTAATACCAAAAATTCCACCTATTCCAGCTTCATTAGAATCACCTCCACCCCCACCACCACCACCTTTTCCACCATTTCCACTTTGATTATCATAATCAGAACCACCACCACCACCACCCCAATAATAGTCATTACCATCTATATTTATTAATACTCCATCATTTCCATTTAGTACTGTTTGTGTATTATTTGTTAGTTGTACAGTTATATCAGCACCACCACCACCAGTAGTTTCAATTCCAGTTGTTATAAAACCATCTGAACCATAATACGTCGAATTATTTTCATTTATAATATTATCAAAATTATATACAGGGGGGATACTTTTTGATAATATTACTGGTCCCGATACATTATCATACGTAATAGTTGTATTTTCATTATTTCCACCACCACTTCCACCGCTAGAACCATTTATTCTACCCCGGGAACAACCAAGACCACCACCCAATACTTCTATATATTTAGTTTCATCATTTGCTATTTTTATTAAAGAAGAATAACCATTTTCACCACTTTGATTTATAGTTGTTTGTGTTGGGCTTGCATATCCATCCCAAGTTTTATTAAAAGCAGTTCCACCTTTACCAACACTTATTTTATAAGTATTTTGAGGTAAATTAATTTTTTCAGCAAATAATACACCACCACCACCACCACCACCACCAATACTGTGACCACCAGCACCACCACCACCAATAATCAATATATCACATTCAGTTTCTTCTGGGAAATTAACAGTATATTCTGTTTGATCATCGGCAGATTCATCGTGTGTAAATGTTAGAGTTTTATATTCAGGATTTTCAGTTCCTAATATTTTCCATTCACTGAATATTAAATATGGATGATCTCCTACAAGTGATGATACTACCATTGTGTAATATCTATAACCTGATAAATTCGAAGCTAAAATAAAATCCGTATAGTTATTATAACTGTAAGTAGGTGTATTAGTATTATTATATATTTCTGTCCAAGTCGTATTATCTGTTGAAGCAAATAATTTAAAGTTTTTAGGACAAGCTTTTAAAAAGTTTAATGTTGGATGTAGAGAATTTTCACGTGGTGCTATTTGAATTGATGTAGGATATATTATTCTACCTAAATCCAAACTAATGGCAATACCACTTGTTCCTTGAAATGTTGTTGATCCTGTATAGTTTGTACTACTATACAAATCAGAGCTATGATAATGATCATTCTGTCCTATCTCATTATTAAATAATTTATATACACTATAACTAGCATTATCACTTAAAATTGGATCAGAAACACTTGCAGTTACAGTATATCCATTATCAGTCCAAGTAAGAGAGTTTGTTGATGGTGTTGATGGATAATTTGTAATATTTATTGGTATAGAAGGAACTAATGTATGATGATTATATAAATTAGCTACTTCAGTAGCTGATAAGGCTTTATCGTATATACGGAAGTCATCTAAATATCCTGAGAACTTACTTGTTGTACCATTTGTTCCAATATACATTTCAGTAAATGGATCTGTATAATGTGATACATTTGTAGTTCTTGTTTCTATTAATGTTCCATTCAAATATTCTTTAATTTCAGTATTTGTTAATGTAAATGTATGTAAATACCATTGATTTAATTCAAATGCATATCCAGCAGTTGATGTACTACCAGTTACACTTCCATATTCTCCACTATCACCATTATTACCATTAGGACCATAAGTAATAACTCTTACACGATGTCCAGTATCTCTAGTGTAAAAGAAATATTTGGCTTTTGTTGAATCTGCACCTACAAAATTAATAATATGCATATCAGCACTTCTTTGATTAATATTAAACCAAATACTAATAGTTAAATCAGTATTTGTTAAATCAATAGTTGTAGGTAATGATAATTTATAATTTAACGTATCATCACTTTCTAATGATTCACTTCCAAACAATACATTTGTTGCTGATGTTGATACTGATCCTGATGTTAATGTCAAATCATTACCATTACCCGAACTATCTATAAAATCACCATCAAACTTATACCAAGCAACTAAATTAGCACTAATAACTTCAGGATCACTTATAGTAATATCAACAGCTGGAATATTAATACCATAACCTGCAAATTTCTTTTCACCATTTCCAAAATCATATGTTGAATATACATTTGAATATGTTGTATCAATATATTCTACATTTGTTAGACCACCATTAGCAGAATATACTTCTAAACCAGTATTGGTATCTACAATTGTTGATTTAGATCCTGGCATATTACTTTCACCACCTACGCCTATTTCAATTTGATAAGTTCCTTCAAGATATGTAGATATTACATTTACTTCTCCTGGTTCTCCATAATATTCAGTTCCTACATTAGAAGGACCACCACCTGCACCACCACCAACCAATACCATATCTACACGTGTTTCTTTAGCAAATGTAAGTGTTCCTGATTCTTTAATTTCGTAATAATGATATGTATCACCATCTTCTACTATATCAACTGCGGTTTGCTGTGTTGTTCCACTTATTGCTTTTGTAGATAACTCAATATTACAAATGGTCATATTACTTAATATTGATTCCCCAACAAGATTTACAACGTTTTGATCATTTGCTGTATCAGTATTTTCAAAACTATACAATGCTATAAGTTCTTCAGGTGTATGTGGTAATTCAGATCCACCTTCTTGAGTAGCAACAATGGTTTTATCAGTATTTATAGTAATTGAATATGCTTTAAGAGTTGTGCAATCAATAGTGTATTCTTTTTCAATAAGACTATTATCAATTATTACAGATACAAATAGTTTATTTGTTTTCATAGTTATTTCAACCTTAGGAGCTATAATTCCATTTATATAATCTGTAAATTGGATTATAGGATAATATTTATCTTGTTCAGTTCCTTTAAACTTATAGGTTATTACAACATTATCTGTATTATTAAATATCTTAGTCTTAACATTATTTTGATTTAACGAAAGATAACCTTTACCTGCCTTATTTTCCTTAATATCATATTCAGTTAAATGATTACCAAATACATCCAATACACCTACATTACCTAATGAACTATATTGTTCCGTTATATTTAATACATCAGTAGATTCATATATACGATAATCTGCTATCTTAGCAACACCCGACGTTGAAATACCTAATGTTATTTTACCTGTTCCGGTAGGTGCATTTGCTACTGTTTCAGTATTAACTAACATACCATTCACATATACACTAGCATCAGTTCCGTTATATATTAATCCATAGAAATTCCATTCATATTTATTAGGTCTTGGTATATTTACGGCACTATCACCAACTGTAAAAACTAATTCAGTAGTTGTTGAAGATACTTTAAGTGTATCAGTTATCTTAATTATTTCAGTTTTTACATCATCATTAACACTTTCATAATACCAAAATGTTAATGTTAGATTAGTAGGAATTGTAAAGTCTTCTGTTGATTTTACTAATACTTGATCGGTAGCTGTATCAGTCTTTCCAGACCATACATAGGAATAAGGTAATTTAGGATGTTTGGTAGTTTCTGTAGTTAATATTTGATTATTATCGGTTTTAAGAACTAATAAACCAGGTGTAGCGAGTTGCCCAGCATTAGCACCACGTCCAAAGTTAGTTAATACATTTTCTACATTTGATTTACTGAAACGGATTATTACAATACCTGAACCGCCATTGCCAGATTTTACGGTACTACTAGAATTATCATCACTTATACCACCTGAACCACTACCAGTATGTGGCATTGCATCTAATGATGTTCTTATTACTCCATTACCATTACCATCTGTTCCTCCGTGTTTTCCTTTACCATCAGTAGCCGATGAATCTGTATTTGTTCCACTACCACCACCACCGCCAGCAAAGAATATATTATTATTTTCTAAATAACCAACATCTTTACCAAATTCTTTGGCAAATATGAAATTACCAATTCTATCAATACCATCACCACCATCGCCACCATTTACGGTTGATTGATTTGAACCATCTCCACCCATACCACCACCACCACCGCCACCATAATTGCTAACAGCTTGTGGAGATTGACCACCATCACCACCTACTGAACCAATACCTGCCAAACCATTTTTACCAGCAGTATTTTCATCCCAACCACCACCACCACCACCACAAGCACCATCGTTTGCATCTACAGAACGAACACCACCACCACCGCCACCAAGTGCTATAGTTGAATTAAATATGGTTTCTTTACCATTATTACCAGCTTCTTCTGTTGAATTTAATTTACCATCACCACCTTTACCAATTTTAATATTATTAGTTCCATTTAATAGTTGATTTTGTAATAATAAAACAGCACCAGCACCTCCACCACCACCACCTGCTTTAGTTCCTCTTTGAGATCCACCACCACCACCACCACCAACAATTAATATATCAGCATTAACATTGCGTTTGATATCTAATTGATATGCGGTTTGTCCTAAACTATTATCATAACTATCTGTAGGTCTATCTAATACAGTTATTTTACCAGTCATTGCAGGATGAGATTGACAAACGTATGAATAATCACCTTTAACTGTAAATTTATATTCAGTTATTTCTGTGGATTCTGTAGCAAGATCGGCATCAGTAGAATCTTTAATAGCTAAAGGATGACCACCAGATTCATTAATAAACTTAACAGTATCACCAACATAAACTGTAATATCTTTATTATTACCTTCTATGTATTCTTTACGATCGTGTGATTTTTCAAATATATATGCAGTCATACCTTCCGCAGTAAGTTTATATTCAAATGTTTGAACCGGTATTGTATCTAAATATTTAAAAGTATAGAGATAATATTCATCATCTGTATCATCAAAAGTATATAATCCAGTATAATTTGGTGTTTTACTCATATCCATTAATTCTTTATCAAATACAAAATCAGTTGTAGGTAATTCATATTTTTGTG
>Ga0206131_10002852_pt1 | contig 20430 bp, 14 predicted proteins | sample Helgoland_Spring_FD_148636 | JGI IMG/M metagenome (GOLD analysis project Ga0206131, IMG submission 148636) | Pelagic subsurface seawater microbial communities from Kabeltonne, Helgoland, North Sea - Helgoland_Spring_Bloom_20160517_1 | ecosystem: Environmental > Aquatic > Marine > Epipelagic ...
TTTCAGTATTTCAGTATTTCAGTATTTCAGTATTTCAGCTTTTTAGCATTTCAGATTTTACCGAAAAACCTCCCCTTTTCCCCCGCACCCCCCTTTTCCTCTTGCTCGGTTCGCCCCTTCAGGGTATTTCACGTTCTAGGTGAAAAAGCAAATTCCTAGCATTATTGAGGGGAAGTAGGGATTGGAACAGCCCCCATCCTGTTCGGGGTCTTGAGAATCGAATCCCCCCGAATACGGGTCATATAGCCGGCTAGCCAGTAATTGGGGTCAGGAGTATCAGAGAGGATCAAGTGGTTTTTTGAGTTTTTTGTGAGGTCGTATTTTGGGCGCGTGGGATCGTGCCAGATCGGAGGGTTCGATTTTCTGGCATGTCTGGTTTTGGATCTTTCCGGCGGTTCGGGCTTGGCGGTTTGAACGGGTGGAAACGGGTGCGGGTGGTGGCAACCACCGGTTGGCGCGTCACGGGTTTTCCCGTTTTGCGCCGCGCCCCTTTTGCCTGGCGACCTGGTGTACGTGCCCTTGGCATTGCTGCCCAGGCGAAGTATCTTTGAGCCATGGTCCGTCCCGGAGTCATCGCTCCGGGTCGGATCGGGGGCGACCGGTGGTTTGGCATCCTGACCCAAGCCGTCACTTGCGTGCGGCGGTGTCTCATGAGCCATCCGGTCGCCCCGTCTCCGTTTGTTCATTCCGGCATTCGCCCGGGTCCGGCCTTCGGATCGCGGGTTGTGGGAAGGTGGTTTCTCATGGCCGTCCAGGGAGGTCGATGCCGTGGATTTCGAGCATGAGATTGCGCCAGTAGCCCAGCGGGTGGGCCTGGTCGAGGATGAGATCGGGGCCGCCACTGATGGTGCGCCATTTCTTCAGGAGGATGGCCCAGGTGGCTTGGGTGGCGGTCTCGATCTGCGCGGGGGTGGCGTGGCGTCCCCGGCCTTCGGGAGCGAGGTAGGGGATTTCGTTTTTCACGAGTGCGCTGGCCAGGCGGAGGTTGTGGCGAGCGCCGGCGAAGAGCCCATGCCTGCCCTCGGCGTTCCAGCGGGTGATGCGGTCCTTGAGTTCGGGCGGGCCGTAGAGGTGGATTTTCTGGGCGCTCTGGACTGTCCAGTCTTTGAGGATGCGGTTGCAGCGCGGGCTGGCGTGGCCTTGGATTGCGGGCGAGTCCGGACCGCCGCTCTGGAAGGTGCGCGGGACGATGCCGGCATAGGCGCAGAGGGAGTCGAGCCTTGAGAGGCTGGATGGTTCGCCGAGTTCTCCGGCGAGGCCGGCTGCGAGGACAAAGCCGATGCCGGGTATGCTGGTGAGCATGACGTAAGGGGTGGTGGCTAGCAGCAGGGCGGCTTCGGAACGCAGCTCGAGGGCGTTGCGCCGGAGGCAGGCGTAGAGATCGACGGTGGCAGCGAGGGTGCGCTGAAGCGAGGCAACGCGGGCGGCGGCGGGTGGTAGTGCCTCGCGGGCGAGAAGGATGATTTCCGCTGCGGTTTGATCTGGGTGGTGGACGCGGTGGCGGCGCAGGAGGTTGCCGAGTGCGGCGGGTTTGCGCCGGGCGATTTCCGGGGCGCTGAAGCGTTCCCGCATGAGTTCGAGGGAGGCTTCGGTAAAGGGAGTGAGCGCACTTTTGGAGCCGTTGAGGAAACCGGGGAAGAGCTGTTCGGCAAGGGCATGGATGCGGTTGGAGGCAGCGGTCTGCTGACGCACGAGAGTGCGGCGGCAGCGGGAAAGATCGCGGATATGTCGGTAGGCCGGGTTCGCGTTGGCAGCATCACCGGTGACTCTGGCACGGCGGGAGAGCAGGGTTTTGGCGATGCCCAGCAGGTCGAGTCCGTCGGTGCTAGCAAGGAGGTTTTCGCGGTTTTCCTTGGCTTCGTAGGCGTTGACCCGGACAACGAGATAGCCTTTGAGGCGGAGCGCCTGGGTGAAGTTGGCCACGTACGCGGCCTCGTCCTCACCGCCGAGGAAAACCTGGTCCGCTGGGATTTTCCGATGGCGGGCGGTAGCGGAAATTTCCTCCAGTAGATGCTCGATGCCAGCCGCGTTGTTCTCAACGGGAAAGGAGGATTTGAGGACATCGCCGTTGCCTTCGCAGATCAGGGCAACGTGTTTTCGCTTGGCGTAGTCGAGTGCCACGCAGAGAACTTTCCTAGAGTTTCCGGCACGCTCGAAGAGGGCACGGATGAGTGAGTTCTGGTTGCGATAGACGGATTGCTTTGCTTTGGATTTTTTCATGGCACCATGGAGATACCATTTCAGGCATCTTCCAAACATCCGCCGAAGCAGTCAGCCGAGCTCGAACCCTACGGGCTCGGCCGCCTGCTTCGGACGATGTGGAAATGGTACCAGGTGTCGCATTTCGCATTCTTCTTGATTCCAGGGATTCGATCGGAGAGGTTTGGCTCATGCCGAGAGCATTGCGACATCAGTATCCGGAGGCGGTCTATCACGTCATGGCACGGGGCGATGGCGGCAAGGCGATTTTCGAAGAGGATGCGGACGGGAAGGCGTTTCTTTTCAGGCTCGGACAGGTTTGCGCGAGCCACGGGTGGCGAGTTCACGCTTGGGTGCTGATGAAGAATCATTTTGACTGAATTGCCCCGCCAGGCAATTCAGGGCTACGCCCACGGCCTTCGCCTGTCCATCCGCCCTACAAGCCTTCGGGCGTATTCACCTGCTGCTAGAGACTCCGGAACCGAATCTTGTGACGGGAATGAAGTATTTACTCGGCACTTTCAGCCAGGGATGGAACGCGCGGAGGTCACGGAGAGGACATGTTTTCCAAGGGCGTTACAAATCGATTCCGGTGAGTGCGGCGACGGAGAGCCCGTATTACTTCCGCATCGCGGCGGACTACATCCATCTCAATCCGGCCAGGGCAAAGCTTGCGGGTGGGAAGCGCGGATCACTCAGCTCCTACAAGTGGAGCAGTCTCCCGGACTACGCGAGGGGCAAGGGACCCGACTGGCTGGTCACAGACCGGTTGCTGGGAGCATTCGAGCTATCGAAAGATGGCAGGGGGAGAAGGGCATATGTTGCATGGCTGGAGAAGCGCGCGGCGAATGACGGCGGGAAGGTGGATGAGGCCGCGATGAAGGCGTTGAAGCGGGGCTGGTATCTTGGCGAGCCGACTTTCGCGGACAAGCTTCTGGCGATGGTGGTAAGGAAGAGTCCTGGAAAGAGGGGACGGGACGCAGTCGAACGTTTCCACGACGAGGCGGAGGCCGAGAGACTGGCGGTGCGTGCGCTTGCGACCTTGGCTCTACCCCCGGACCGGAAGGGCCTGGCGAAAATCAGGAAAGGCGACGGGAACAAGGTGCTCGTCGCGGCATTGCTGAGAGAACGGACTTCGTTTGGCAACGGATGGCTTGCCAAACGGCTGGAAATGGGACATCCCGGATCGGAGAGCAGCTTGGTCGGTGAATTTCGGAAAGACACCAAACGCATGAGGGAGCTTGGGAAACTTGAGAGAATGTTGAAAAGCGACACCTGACCCTATTTATTTCTAGGAATTGATGAAAGTATGAGCGTGATGAAATCGTATTGAGGCCCATTACATTAATCCTCAAAGGGCATATGCCGGGATGTTTGTGCTTGAGAGAGTCAAAATGTTATTGAAGGCATGAACAATATAAAAAATTATCGATGAAGGGATATCTTATCATATTTAATGTATTGGGGCTATTTGTCGCTGCTCTTGTGGCAGCGGCGGAGACTCCTCAAAGCATCGCTGCGCCGAAGAGTATTGAGACCTTCTTCAATACATACTGCTACACCTGTCATGACACGGAGACCATGAAGGCTGACCTCAGCCTCGAAGATCTCACCCGCACCATCACCAACAGCACCGATGCTCAGCATTGGCAGGATATCCTTGATCAACTGAATGCCGGTGAAATGCCGCCTAAGAAAAAAAAGAAGCAGCCGTCACGGGAAGAGCTGTCCCTTGCTATTGGGGATTTGACCGATGTGCTGGCCGCGGCCCAAGAGATGCTGAAGGACAGTGGCGGTGAGATTGCTTTAAGACGTCTGAATCGTCGGGAATACGAAGCGACGGTTGAAGACCTGATGGGTGTCCGTCTCGACGGTGGGAAACTGCCTGACGATCCGAGTGGTCGATTTGACACGATCGGTCGGAATCAATCACTCAATGCCATGCAACTACAAGGCTACTTCAGTTTTGGACAAGAAGTGTCAAAAATGGCTTTGTACTGGGCCACTCAGCCACGTGATAAAGTTAAAACGATTAGAGAGTCTTGGATAAATAAAGCGGGTCGACCTAAAGAAATATATGAGCTAGTAGAGAAGACCGACCTCGTTAAGAAAGAGGGGAAAACTCCGGCTGAAGCAGGTCTTACTGAAGAAGAGTGGAAGAAATACAATCCCGATGGCCCCAATGCTCAGAACTCGGTCTGGCGTGGCCAACATCAATATTACAAAAACAATTTAGCCACTCATGAGAAAGGTTTTATGCTGGCTCATGATCTATTAGTTAACTCTGTTAATGTGAGATTTCAGCATGATGCAAGAGCTACTTATATCATTCGTGCAAAGGGTGGGGTTGCCGAAGGCGTTAAAACGCGTCGCCTCGTACGCCTTATGAGGGATGGTTCTCACGGCGGTAAACATGGCATCGCTTTTGGTAGTTTTTTAATGACCGGTAGTTTTGACGATCTTTCATTACATGAATTAGAATTTTCGCCGCGTTATCCGCCTGAGTATAGAAGTAATGCCTTACATTTTGTATATTTGTTAGAAGACAAACGAGGAGGTCCTGGATTTGAGCAGATGTATCATCACTATAAATCGATTGAGCCTGGCGCCCCAAGAGATGCCATCCTCATGGAATGGGTGGAAATGGAAGGCCCTTTTTATAAAGACAAAACGGCTTTTGAATTATTAGTAGACAAATACAAAATTGCCAGCGCCAGTGAAGAAGAGCTCGATGACATCTCCAAAGACTTTCTAGCAGACTTCGCAAAGCAGGCCTTTCGTCATCAAAAAGATTTCCCGATATCTTTTATCAATAAAATTCATGGCTATTATAAAGGCAAAAGAAAATCAGGGGCAAGCTTTCAAGAGGCGATCGTAGACCCTCTTGCGATGATTTTGACCTCTCCTCGCTTTCTTTATCTTATAGAACCTCAAACAGTTAAAGGTAGAAGCAAACTTGACGCAATAACGCTGGCCAATCGCTTATCGTATTTCCTATGGAGCAGCCCTCCAGACAGTGAGCTATACAAGCTCGCCCAAAGTGGGAATCTGTTAAAGACTGGAGTGCTCGATCAACAAGTTGAACGCATGCTGAAAAGCCCAAAGGCCGAAGTGTTCTTCGAAGGTTTCATGAGCCAATGGATGCATCTCAATCGTTTTGATGCAGTGGGGCTTAATTCTAAACTATTAGTGACTCGCACAGACGCCATGATTTATGGATCAAGGCGTGAACCCATCGAGTTTTTCAAAACCATCGTTCGAGGCAATCTGAGTGCCTCAAACTTTATTGACTCTGATTTTGTCATGGCCGACGCCGCACTGGCCATGAGATATGGCCTGACTCAAAACTACTCAGGGGACGGCTTCAAAAAAGTTCAACTCCCTAAGACCTCTGCCCGAGGGGGTATTATCACACAAGCGGCCTTCCTGTCTTCTGGAACAATGGGCAACAGAACCTCTCCTGTCATCCGGGGGGCCATGGTCAAAGAAATCCTTCTCAACGATGCCCCGCCACCTCCACCGCCCAATGTGCCTGAATTAGTGCATCAAGGAGTGGACCCCCTTTCAAGTGTTCGAAGCTTGGTAGACTTGCACCAACAAAAAGTGCAATGCGCTTCTTGTCACGCCCGCTTTGACGCTTACGGCCTTGGCCTTGAGAATTTTGATGCGGTAGGCGTCTGGCGCGACAAAGAATTGGTGACGCTGGCGGAAGAATCACAACAGATCCCTCGCAAACCGAAAAGGGAATATCCTGTAGACGCATCGGGCACTTTGCCAAACGGCACCATCGTTAAAGACATCTTTGGTTTAAAAAAGGCCTTGATGAAAGATCAACGTAAAGTCGCAGCCTCTGTTTTTGAAGGTTTACTGTGTTACGCCCTCGGTCGTGATGTGAGCTTCACAGACAGCCCTATGATCAAAGGAACTCTCGATCAATTATCTGAAGACAATTATAAATTACAGGAGATGATCAAAGCAATTGTCTCGAGCAAAACTTTTCTGGAATACTAATCAACCATTTTTAGGACCTATGAGCCAATTCACGAGCCATCAAAACTCCCGCCGGAGCTTCCTGCAAACCGGAGCCAAAGCCATCGCACTCCCATTTCTGGCAAGCATGCTTCCTGTGAGCACGCGCCTGATGGCGGAAAAAACGCTAACCGCCAATGCTCCAAAACGACTGCTTTGGATGGCCATGGGGCACGGTCATATGGAAGATCATTTTTACCCCAAGGCCACAGGTGCTTTCAGCGACATCGCGCTCCCGCCTGGCTTCGATCCTTTAAAAAAGAACCTTGCTCATATGACCATGGTTTCGAACTTCACCAACAAGCAGAACAAGCAACCGCATGAGGGCAGTGAGGCGGTGCTTACTTGTGCTGACGTGGTCGGCTTTTCCGGCAAAGCCCGACACAATAGTATTTCCTGCGATCAAGTTGCAGCCGCCCACCTTGGTCAGGGTACGCGTTACAAAAGCATGCAACTCAACTGCCCCAAAAGCGATACCGGAAACGGGCATGGTGGTGTGGCGATGTCTTATGGCGAGGACGGAAGCCCTTTAACCGGCTATTCTTCGCCTCCAGAGGTCTTTTATAAGCTATTTGGCGGCAACCTCAGTAAAGATGAATTGCACCGCACGCTGCTGCAGCGTCGCAGTATTTTCGACATCATGGATCTTGAGGGAAGCTCTGCCAAGCGCCTCTTGAGTAAAGACGACAATGAGAAATTAGATGAATACACCACAAGCATCCGCGAACTCGAGCTTGCATTGATCCGCGAAGAAAAGTGGATGGACGTGCCTTACCCGAAAGCACAGGGTTCAGCCCCCAAAGAAGAAGAGTATCTATTTAGCGGTTCGCACGGCGATAAATCGATGCGCAGTATGTTTAAAATGATCGTCACCGCCTACCAGACTGATGCCACACGGGTGATCACCTACCGCATGCCAGATGCCGGTCTACTCAAGAGCCTGGGGATGTCCTCGAGTCCGCATACGCTATCACACTATGGCAGCAATACGACGCTTCATGAACTCAATCTTCAACGCACCAAAAAGTGGATGGAGATGTATTCGGAGTTCATTGACCTGCTTCGAAGCAGTAAGGATCCTCTGGATCCCAACGGTGGAACCATTTATGACAACAGCCTGGTATACTGTGGCGGCGGACTACGCACGGCACACCGAACCCTAAACGTCCCCTGCCTGCTGACTGGTGGTGGCTTCAAGGGCCTCAAGCACGGTCAGCACCGTATTGCACCCAAGGAAAATACCCCGCTCGCCAACCTCTGGACCACTATGCTGCAGGACGCCGGAGCCCCGGTCGATCGCTTCGCCGACGCCGACGCCACAGCGAGTTCGATTTTGGCATAGTTTCTACATTAATTCCTTTAGAAAAAATAATTGGGACAGTTAGTTACTTTTTAAAGAAAATCGGGTAATTACCCCAATTAACTCTCATGTCGACATTATTATCAATAATTAAAAGGAGAAAAAATGAAAATTTGCGCGATACTGATCGGTTTGTTTTTTATAACGGCGAATGCTGAAGAGCTCGTTCTTCTCGAGAAGGGAAAGCTACTCTTTGAAGAAAAATTCAAAGGACAGCAGCTGGATAAAAAAACCTGGGTGTCTTCTAAGACCAAAACGGGTTTTGAGGTTAAAGATGGGGCCTATTTCTGGGATTGCAGTAAAAGTTCGGATGGTATGAAGAGAGTCAGTTTACAACACCGTTTAGAAAGTGAAGTTGGTGATTTAATCTTAGAGTATGAGTTTACCCCAGGCCCTGGCTTCAAATCTGCCACGGCTGTTTTTAATGATGAATATGGTCATTGTATAGTCACGATTCTTGGAAGTGACAAACTTGAGAGTCTGAAATTTCCCAATAAGAAAAAATCGCTGACAGACTATGCCGAATATGGCGATGCCTGCGGGGCAAACTTAAAAGCCGGTAAAACTTATAAAGTCCGCATCGAAATTTGTGGTTCCAGATTTTTTATTTATATCGATAATAGGCATTTTCTGATGGGGCAGAACCCGCGTTTTAAGAATTCTAAAACATTACTACACTTTAGCTTTCAGGGACAAACCGGTAAGTTAGCCAATGTTCGTCTTTACCAAGGTAATCCTAAAGAAAAAACTACGTGGGATAAATGGTCAAAGATGAAGCAAGACCGTTTGTTGATTAAGGATGCTAGCTTTCTCCAGAAAAAGAAAATATCCGATGCCCGGCAGCAGCTTAAGAGCAATTCAGAATATCAAAAATTTATTTCACAAAGCAAGCAATTAGCAGACGAGGTTAAAGCAGCTTATCCTTTTTTTATGGGCTGGAGAAAAAGTGAGAGGAAGAAGCATTCAGAAGTGATGAAAAGCGATTCTACTTATCGCTCTCAGTTAAATAAACTCACAAAACTGAGAAAGGCTGAGCTTGATTTCATTACCTCCAAAATTCAGGATGTAAAATCAATTGAAAGGTAGAACAAAAGTCCTGCATTCATTTCGCAGCTGGTAAATATTCCCGGGCACGCTTTTCTTTACTGTTGTCCGTTCCTTTAAAAACAGCTGAATGCATAAGCTCACTCGGGCCACGGGCCTTAGTATAATTGATAAACTCTTTGAAGAACTTTTTGCCGGCTTTACTTGTTGGGAATTCTCCCTCTTTAATTTTTTCTTCTTTGAAGGTAATGAGGGGTATGAACCGACCACATAGGTAACAAAAAAACCGAGGACATGGGTTACACATTAGACTGGGCGTATGCCCTGGAAAAACGTGTCACCAATGGAAGAAAAACAACAGTTTTTCAGTCTGCTTACGAGTGGGCAATTTACGATCACCGAACTCTGTGAGACCTTCGGGATCTCGCGCAAGACGGGGCATAAGTGGAGGGATCGATATGCGGCTCATGGTATGGCGGGGCTTGCTTCTCAGAGCCGTGCTCCGAAGTCGGTCACGTGCCGGACTGATGAGGCTGTGGAGAGGCCGATTTGAAGGATCACGAAGTGAGGATGGCAGAGCGGATCGTGGCGGCGGGGCATTGGGTGGATTTATTGCTGCAAGGCAGGGTGCTTGACAGTCGCGTCCCACATACTTGACGTCCTGTGGGACATGAGTTACAATCCCTCGAAGGAGGAAATAATTATGGCAGAAGGTGTAAATGTCCGTTTTTCGGGCGCTTTGAAGACGTTTGTCGAGCAGAGGTCGAGTGATAACGGCCTGTATAGCTCGGTGAGTGAGTATATTCGCGACTTGGTGCGCCGTGATTATGAAGCGGATGAGGGTAAAAAATGGGACTGGCTCCACAATGAATTAAAACCGGGCATGGATGCTGATGGCAGTGAGTTTGTGAAACTCGAAGCCAACGATGTTTTGTCCGAGGCAAGAACGCGCAAGGGCTAGGAATGATTGAAGTTAGAATTCTGCCGCTAGCGCGTGAGCGACTGCTTGAAATTTGGGATTACACCTCGAAAAAATGGGATGATGATCAGGCGGATTCCTATGTGAACGCCTTGATAAGCAATATCAATGATGTAGCCAGAGACCGTTTACTATGGCGAGCGGTTAAGGAGAAGCGTATGAATGGTGCCTATTTTGTGCGCTATCGTAATCACTACATATTCTTCCGCGAATTTGCAGGCTTCATCGGTGTGATTAGCATTCTGCACGAGAATATGGATATTCCCAATCGCCTCAAAGAGGATGATGCACAAGGTAGTTAAAGACGCCTTTTCTGTGACCCCTTTTCTATGCAGAAAAGGCTTGAGGAGCAACTCGGTGTGGCGATTGGGAAAGTCGACAATCGCCCTCATTTTGCTCTCCGGCGACACCCTTCTCAAAGGGAAAGCCACCACCGGGCTCGCCCCGGTGGTGCGCATGATCAATCACCCCCCCCCGCGAAAAGCAAATTCCTAGCAATAACCTGATGAATAAAATGATGATGAAACGAGTAAGCGCATATTTCGCTATTGTCCTGCTGGCGGCATTGACCGCACAGGCAGAAGTCCAACTGTCCGGTGTCTTCACCGACCACATGGTGCTACAGCGTGACCGACCCGTGCCGGTGTATGGTACCGCCTCACCGGGTGAGGCCGTCACGGTCACCTTGGGAGGAAAGACGGTCTCGACAAAGGCCAACATGGCCGGACGCTGGCTGGTGAATCTCCCGCCCATGACGGTCAACGCGACCGGCCAGAGCATGACGGTTACAGGTACTAATACGATTGCTCTCAAGGACGTGCTGCTCGGCGACGTCTGGATCTGTAGCGGTCAGTCGAACATGGAGATGGTCTTGAGCGCATGCAAGCGTCCGCAAGACGTCGCCTCGGCCAACTTCCCGGGGATTCGCCATTTCACCTCCACCAGAAGCAAGGCGGATGAACCCAGCCAGGAACTGCCCAGCAGCCGGAAGTGGGTGGTCTGCACACCAACTGCAGCGCCTCGCTTCACCGCGGCAGGATTCTACTTCGCACGCAAGCTCCAGCAGGAACTGAAGAGCGAAGTGCCGATTGGTTTGATACTCGCATCGGTGGGTGGAACGCGAATCGAGCTGTGGTTGGCGAAGGAAGGCCTGGGCGACATCCCCGCGCTGCATCCGCTGCTGAAGCATCGTCCCTATACCGACCATACCTCCTCGTTCTTCAACGGCTGCGTCGCGCCGCTGGCTCCGTACGCCGCGCGTGGCGTGCTGTGGTATCAGGGCGAAAATAGCGAACTCAACGTCCAATCGCCCTACAGCTACTACCTCAAGATGAAGGCACTGATCCAGGGGTGGAAGCGGGTCTGGGGACAGGACGACCTGGCCTTCTATTTCGTGATGATCGCGAACTACGGCAAGCTGCAGCCAACGGTGGAGCCCGTGCTGATCTCCGGCGGTGGCTGGGATGCAGACACTCGGTTGCAGCAGGTCAAGGCGATGGCCCTGCCCCACTCCGGCTGCGCGTCGGCCATGGACATCGGTGTCTCGAAAGAGAGCTGGGGTGGATACCACCCGGAGAACAAACAGGACGTGGGCGAGCGCCTGGCGCTGTGGGCTCTCAAGAATGAGTATGGCCGCTCGAGCCTGGTCACCAGCGGGCCGGTTCTGCGAAACGTCGCGGTTGCCGGAAACACCGTGGTGTGCAACTTCGATCATCTTGGCGGCGGACTGATGGTCGGCTTGAAAAAATGGTATGAACCAACCGAGGAAGTGCCCGACGGGCAATTGCAGCGATTCTCCATCGCCGGTGCGGACGGCAAGTGGCACGTCGCCGAGGCGGTGATCAAGGGCGACACGGTTGTCTTGTCTTCGCCGGACGTAGCCGCGCCGCACAAAGTCTCCTACGCCTGCTGGCAGAACCCGGAGGGCGCGAACCTGTACAACAAGGGCGGTCTGCCCGCTGCGCCCTTCCACGTTGAAGACGTGACCAAGCAGCACAGCATCGCTGCCTCCGCCGGCAGTGGCGGAACGATTTCGCCGGCCGGTAGCGAGTCGTATCTACCCGCTGACACGGCCCTCTACACGATCACACCCGAGGCCGGGTATTATGTTCAGGACGTGAAGGTAGACGGCGTCTCGGTCGGGTCGGTGCGTCATTACACCTTCGATCCGCTGCAAGGGAATCACACCATCGCCGCCACCTTCACGAAAACCGCACCGTCGTATGCGCTCACGGTGGCCGCCGGCGGCGGGGGACGCGTCACGCCATCCGGCAAAGCAGCAGCCACGCAGGGCGAGTCCGTGAGTTTCTCCATCGTGCCCGAGCCCGGCAACCGCGCAGTCGTGACCGTGGACGGCGTCCTGATGGGTCCACGCGATCGTGTCACCTTCGACAACATCCGCGCGAGCCACGCTCTCGACGTATCCTTCGTCTGCACCATCGCCGCATCAGCCGGCTATGGCGGCAACATCACCCCCGGCGGCACGCAGGTGATGACCCGTGGGGAGAATGCATCCTACAAGATTACACCGCTGCCCGGCTATTCGATTGCCGGCGTCACGGTCGATGGCAAGGACGCAGGCAAGCTCGACACCCACACGTTCACCAACGTGACGGCGAGCCATCGTATTGCGGCAACGTTCCGCAGTGACAGCATCCTCAGCGGTAGCATCCCGCGTCCCGAGCAACTGATCTTCGCCGGTCTTGCCAAGCAACTGCCTGCACCCGGCAAATGCACCGGCTGGCCTGCCTACGCCCCGAAGGGCAAGCAATTCGCCGCGCTCGGCGAGCCAAGCGTCAAGACGATCGATGGCAAGAAGTATGCAGATACCCGAACTGCCTATGCGCAACGATTTCACGTAGGATCTTACAACGAAGCAATTCCCTGCAAGGGAGCCAGCATCGTGGTGGTGGCCCGCCCGGAGCGCAGTGCCCTCAACGGCGGTGGCGGCTCACTCGTCAACGTCTTCTACAACCGGCTGTCGGTGGGCATCAAAAATGAAAACGGCGAGTTCTTTGTGCAAAGCAACGGCGGCGCAGGCAAAGCCAAGAGAAACGACGACGTCGAAACACTCAAGGCCGGCGCGCCCGACGGACAGATCACCATTCTCAGCTTGATCGTTCAACCCGACGGTTCGTATGTGCTCTATGCCAACGGCCAAAAGGCCCAGTCGGGCCATTCAGGCTATCCGATGGACCAGCTTGTTCCCGGTGTCGCCGGTGGGTATGCCAAGGCGATTACCATAGGCTGTAACGGCCCCGACGGCTATACCACCTTCAACGGCCAGATCGGCGATGTCTTCCTCTACAAGACGGCGCTGTCCGAGGTCGAACGGAAACAGCTCGAAGCCTTCATCGCGAAGGGACTGTTATAAGACGAACACACCCCCTTTCCCTCCCCTCTGCGATCCCTTCAATGCCTCTCTCAAGCGCCCCACGCAAAAGCAAATTCCTAGCAATCAATTCTCCCAACAGACCCCGCTTGACGTGTTCGAATAAGGCGCTCTAGCTCCCGAATCGCCACCGTCGGCGTGATCACTCCCAAAACTTATGAATCTATCCATCTTTCTCTTGGCCCTCTCCATGGCCGCTTCTCTGCCTCTCTCGGCCGCCACGCCCAACGTCATCATCATCATGGCGGACGACCAAGGCTACCAAGACCTCGGCTGTTTCGGATCCCCGAAAATCAAAACGCCCCACATCGACCAGATGGCGAAGGAAGGGATGCGCTTCACGGACTTCTATTCCGGCGCCTCGGTCTGCACCCCGTCGCGTGCGGCCCTCTTGACTGGTTGCTACGCGAGTCGGGTGGGTAACCTTGGCGTGCTTTTCCCGCAGGATGCACGCGGACTCAACCCGACTGAGATCACCATCGCCGAGCTCCTCAAAACCAAGGGCTACGCGACCGCCTGCATCGGCAAGTGGCACCTCGGTCACCACAAACAATTCCTCCCGACGAGCCAGGGCTTCGACACCTACTACGGCGTCCCCTACAGCAACGACATGACCCTCGACCCGACCCAACCGCTGGCCAATGATATTGCCCTGCGCGAAGGGGTCACCGCTGAGAGCATCAAAACACACCAGAAGAAAAACCTCGTCCCGCTCATGCGCGACACCGAAATCATCGAATATCCAGTCGATCAAAACACACTCACGAAACGCTACACGGAAGAAGCGATCAAGTTCATCACGACCAACAAGGAGAAGCCCTTCTTCATCTATCTCCCCCACAGCATGCCGCACATCCCGGTCTACGCCTCGCCGGAGTTCGAAGGCAAGAGCGAGATCGGCCTCTATGGCGACAGCATCGAGGAACTCGATTGGTCCACCGGACAAATTCTCGAAACCCTCCGCAAGCTGAAGCTCGATCAGAACACACTCGTCATCTACACCTCCGACAACGGCCCATGGAAGCTCGATCAGAATTCCTGGGAGAAAGGCAACACCAACCGTCAGGTCGGTGGCTTTGCGCATCCTCTCCGTGGCTACAAGTTCAGCCGACTCGAAGGCGGCATGCGCGTCCCCACGGTCATGTGGTGGCCGGGCCGGATCCCTGCTGACAAAACCTGCGGGGAAGTGGTGGCCAGTATGGACTTCTTTGCAACCTGCGCGGAAATCTCCGGAGCAGAACTCCCCACCGACCGCGTCATCGATGGCAAAAGCCTCGTCGCCCTCCTCGAAGCGAAAGAAGGAGCCAAGAGCCCCCACGATGCGCTCTTTTACCGCACCGAAGCGGTCCGCAGCGGCAAATGGAAACTCATCAAAGGCCAACTCTACGACCTCGAAGTCGACATCGGCGAAGCGACAAATCTCGCCGAGAAACACCCCGACGTCGTGACCCGCCTCAGCGCACTCCTCGCAGCCCACAAAAAGGACCTCGCTGAAAACACCCGCCCCCCAGGCGGAGGACAGAAGAAGCCCCGGAAGCCGAAGAACAAGAAGTAGGTGAAATCCTTCTCCACGGACATCTATGGAGTGACCGGCCGCATCCTGCTCATCCTCCTCTCCACGGCCACCTAGCGTGGAGAAGCATGTGATTTAAGAAGCTCCGAAGCCGCCGATCTTCCGTAAATTGTCTGTCCTCGTAGAGCGTTATCAGGGAGCGATCATCTCTCAAGCGCCCCACGCAAAAAGCAACTTCCTAGCTGTCAGTTCGACATCCTAGCCGAGGACCGGTGCCAGCAGCTCGTCGAAGCCCACGAACGATTCTGTAAACTGGTCAGTAAATCCAACTACCAGGTCGTCTAGGGTGTCCTCCCCATGGATATCCTAGGTCTCTACGTGCTCCTCCCTGCGTAATTGACTAATCGCACACCAGACTATACGATTAGCCATGCTTGCCGAATCCACTACCCAGCAAAGCCGGCACGCGCCGATCTCACGTATCATTACGGAGACGGCTCGTCAGCGCCTCGCAGGCTTCCCTATTCTGTCCATCACAGGCCCCCGGCAGTCGGGAAAAACCACACTCTCCCGACTCCTCGCCCCGGATCTTGCTTACCTCTCTCTCGAAGATCCAGATACCCGTGCCTTCGCCACCGAGGATCCTCGCGCATTCCTCCGCCAGGTCACGGATGGAGCGATCCTCGATGAAGTCCAGCGCGTCCCCGAACTCTTCTCCTACCTTCAGGGTGTGGTCGATGCCGACCGCCGTATGGGTCGTTTCATCCTTACCGGTTCCAGCCAGTTTGAACTCATCGAGTCCATCACCCAGAGCCTCGCAGGTCGCGCCTCCATGCTTACCCTGCTACCCTTCTCCCTAGCAGAATTGCAGTCTGTTGGTCGGGCTCCCGCCACCGTCGATGACCTCCTTTACCGTGGCCTCTTCCCTCCGATCTACGACCGCCCGGTCGAACCCGCCGTCTGGCTCCAAGACTACATCGGCACCTATCTTGAGCGCGACGTCCGCCAAATCCTCAACATCCAGGATCTCGCCACCTTCCAGCGTTTCGTCCAGCTCTGCGCCGGACGCATCGGCCAGTTGGTGAATGTGACCTCACTCGCCGCCGATACCGGCATCACCCGGGTCACCGCCGAATCCTGGCTTTCCGTCCTCGAAGCAAGTCACCTCATCCTCCTCGTCCGCCCTTGGTTCACGAACACCTCCAAGCGCCTGATCAAGACCCCAAAGATTTACTTCACAGACCCCGGCCTCGCCGCCTGGCTGCTCGGAGTGAGAAAGCCCGAACACCTCACAGCCCACCCCCAGCGCGGCGCACTCTTCGAAAACTGGGTCATCACCGAGCTGCTCAAATGCCAGACCAACCACGGCACCAAGCCCACTCTCCACTTCCTCCGCGACAAGCAAGGCCACGAGGTCGATGCCTTCATCGAGACAGCTCCGAACACCTTCCACGCCATCGAGATCAAGTCCGGCGAAACCATCGCCTCCGACTTCTTCAAAGGCCTCGACTACTGGCGCGAAAAACTCCCCAAGCAATCCATCACCCCATGGCTCATCCACGGCGGCACCACCCGCCAGGATAGAGAAAATGCCACCGTCCTTCCCTGGAACGACCTGAGCCCCCTCCTCTCAGCCCTCAACCCCTCATGAAGCGCAAACTCCCAATAAAGATCAAAAGAAGCACTGAAGCACCTTGATGAAGGTGTCGAAATGCTTCGTGGTGCCGGTGCAAAGAACGCTCCAAATCTGAAGTTCACCTTGGACGGCCGCCTCATCGGAGACATCGGCGAACTCCTTGCTGCGAGCAAAAAGCAAATTCCTGCAGCGGGTCATCGAATTTGCTTAATGGATATAGACGTCGGATTCTCTCCTGTGCATTGATGGCTGGGGACAATCGAAATCGAATCATGAGGACAAAAATTGATGGCTTTGCGAAGTTTTGGGCGGTGGGGGCTCCGGCGATTCTGCTGGCGATCTCGCAAATGGCATTTGCCCGGGAGACCGGCAGCATCGAGCGAGGTGATTTCCGATTTACCTATGGCGAGAACGGAATCTCGGCACTCGCCAATCCGAACGATCCCTTCGGCGCAACGATGATGCCTGCGGGCGGCGGCGCGGCCACGCTTGGACTCGAGATCCAATATCAGACCGGCACTTCCAAAGACTGGACCCGCCTCAAAGCGCGTCAAACGTTCAAGGCCTCGCCTCAATCGGCCACCGTCACCTACTCCAACGCCGGCTCGGACGATCCCCTGCGCGTGACCGAAACCTACACCACCGACGGCGACAAGCTCGACTGGACCATCCAACTGAGTGCCGTGGGCAGTGCCCCGGTCCGCATCGGCGATCTTTCGGTGCGCATCCCGACCGTTGGACCCAGCGGCGGCAGTCCGAGCCGGATCTTCGAACATGGCTTTCTCAGTCACCAATTCATCTCCGGAGACGGCTCATTCATTTACTGGGTGCGCGCCTCCGGCGCTCCGCCATTCATGTTGCTGACCGCCCAGCCCGGCACCAAGCTCGAATACTCCGGGGGCAGCGGCGGGGGCAGCGGCCGCACATCGGCCTACGTCCATTCGCTCGTCAGCGGCGGCAGCATCACCGAAGGCACCTGGCGTCAGGAACACACCGCGCTCGACCTCGCCCCCGGGGAAAGCAAAACCTACGCCTTCCGCATTCAATTTGCCGACAGCTATGACAAACTGCGCAACCAGATCTATGAGAACGGACTGTTCGATGTGCGCGTCGTCCCGGGCATGACCGTCCCCGAGGACCTCACGGCCCGCATCTCGCTCCACACGATGGCGAATATCGAATCGATCCGCCCCGAATTCCCCGAAGCAACCACCATCACCCCCCTCGGCGAGTCACAACCCGACCATCATCTCTACGAAGTCGCCTTCAACAAGCGCGGCGAGAACATGCTGACGATCGTCCACGACGGCGGGCGCGAAACCCACCTCGAGTTTTTCGTTACCGAACCACTGGAAACACTGATCAAGAAGCGCGCCGCCTTCATCGTCGACAAGCAGCAGATCAAGGATCCCTCCAAGTGGTGGGACGGAGTCTACGGCCCCTACGATATGAAAAACGGGGTCACGCGCAGCATCGAGGATCCCGACATCTTCCTCAACCGCATGGTCTACGTCCTCACCTGCGACGACCCCGGCCTGTGCAAGGCGCCCTACCTCGCCTCCAAGAACGTCACCTACCCGAACCAGCGGGAGATCGACTCACTCGAATACTACCTCGAGCACTTCGTCTGGGGTGGACTCCAGCGCACCGATGACGAACGGCCTTATCCGTACGGCATCTATGGCACGCCCGGGTGGCACACCGCCCGCGACATGGATCTGCGCCGCGAGTTGGCCAACTCGACAAACGACCGCAGGGCGATCAAGGATCTCGCCAAGGAACACGTCTGGCGCTCCTACGATTACCCCCACGTGATCATGCTTTACTACCACATGTACCAGATCGCCAAGATGTATCCCGACATGGTGCATTACCTCGACGCCGACGGCTATCTCAAGCGCGCCATGGAAACCGCCCGCGCCTTCTACATTTACCCTTACGAAATCTACCCCGAGTATTACGAGACGTACAAGTGGGGTCTTTACAACGAGCTCGTCGTGCTCGAATTGATGGCCACGATGGAAAAGGAGGGCTTCCAGCAGCAGGCCGACGAGTTGCGCCATCAGTGGGAAATCAAGACCAAGTATTTCGTCTATGACGACCCCTACCCCTTCCGCTCCGAATTCGCCTTCGACCGCACCGCCTTCGAATCCAGCTATGCCTTCGCGAAATACGGCGCGACCCACTCCATGCAGCCCGACGAGAACCTGTGGTACGACCTGCGCCTCAAGCGCCATTACTCGCATCCTGTCGTGCGCCGCGCCGACTCCCGCGACTTCATGGACCGCCAACTCGCCGCCGGCCTTTCGGTGCGCGGCTGGCTCAACCCCGGATTCTACCGCCTCGGTGCCGATCACGGGGTCAGCTACATGGCCGCGATGGGCGGCTGGGGCATACTCGATTACGGCATCAACTTCGCCCCCGAGCCGTGGGACTGGCTGCAGCTCGGCTATGCGTCCTACCTGAGTTCATGGTGCCTGATGAACACCGGCACCCCGGAATCCAATTACGGCTTCTGGTTCCCGGGTCGGAAGAATGACGGCGCCGCGGGCTGGGAGTTTCAATCCTCCAAGGTCATCAGCAACTGGATGGCCTCGGAGGCCCCCGGCGAATACCGCATCCCGCGCGGCCCCTGGAACTACGACGGAGAAATCGACCTCGGTTACGGTAGCGCGCTTCGAACCGCCGCCACCCTTGTCACCAACGACCCCGTCTTCGGCTGGTTCGCCTATGGCGGTGCCATGACCGTCGATGGCGACCGCCTCTCGGTCAACCCGCGCGACGGCATCCGCCGCCGCCTCAAGGTCGTCATCCCCGACGCCTCTCTCCCGATCCCCGACGCCATCCGCCGCCTCAAAATTGAGGTCGCCCGCGACGGCTTCGCCCCCGATCAGGACATCGTCATGGACAAGAAACTCAACACGATCAGCTTCACGCTTGAAAACCGCAGCGGCGACGCGCATTCTACCGGGATCATGCTCTCGTTCCCGGACCACTCCGAATACGAACTGCGCCAGGACGGCAAGCCCGTTGCCATGACGCTCACCGACGACTGGGAACACCCCTACCGCGCACAACTCGCAATGCGCGGTCCGACCAGCCGCATCGAACTCGTGCGGACGAACCGAGCGCAGTAGGAATTAGCGAATGAAGACTAATATTCTTAGGATCCGTTAAGAAATAACTCCTCCAATCTACTTGTCCTTTTGGCCATCACCTGCGTTGGCATTCAGCTCGAATAGCCTGCTTAGTCGCTTACCTTCTTCTCCGGAAGCCACACTTTCATACCCGTGCTACCCCGGTTGTCGCGGGCGTAGTAGGGTATCGCCAACAGGCTGAATTTCTTCGATATCTCGCTCTCCAAATCCTCTGCTTTGTCGGTGATGACCGTCACTCCGCCGAGAAAATCCGGACGATGCCGGGCGAACAGCTTGGTTTCCGGCGAAAGGACGACTGAGTCTAGCTGCCCCTCAATGTCGAGTGCTTCAACGCAATAAACGATCGGGCCGCGTTGCAAAGCCACATGGCCCCTGTTTTCTTGCACTTTCTGGTTCGAATACACGCGCTGGATCGGCATGGGAAAATCGATCTCGATCATGTCGCCTTTCATCCAGGTGCGGCTGATTCGGCAGTATCCGTTTTCCAACTTGCCGGGCGAGAGCGGTTTACCGTTGATTTTCAGTGTCATCTGCTCTTCCGCCGATGGGGCGTCGGTCATGTGATAAAGCTTGCCGGGCGTTTCCGTTTGGCGCAACCACTGGGGAACGCGGAGGCAAACCTCGAACTCCCGCGACTCGTCCGGAGTGACGGTCAGTTCAACGTGTCCCTCCCATGGATAATTCGTCTTCTGGGCGAACTTCACCTTGCCATCCCCTAGCATCGTCTCGCACGAACCGTTTCCGTACAGGTGAACGTACAAACTCTTCTTCGCCGGATCAGTCGAATAAAACAGCCGCCCGACTTGCGGGACGAAACGGGCAACGTTCGAGGGACAGCACGAACAGTCCATCCAAGCGGAGCGGCAGTATTTGCCGTCGGAGATCAACTGATTGCGGTAGAAGAAGCGGTCGCCCGCGAGGCTTATCCCCGAGAGAGTTCCATTGTAAAGTGTCCGTTCCAGAACATCGGCGTATTCCGCATGGGGATCGATCTGCAACATTCGATGGGCGAACCGCACGAGACCGATTTGGGCACACGTTTCGGAGTAAGCCAAGTTGGGAAGGTCGTAGTCGCCGCGAAATGCCTCGAAGTGGCCGGTGGCACCGATGCCGCCGGTCAC
>Ga0206131_10002853_pt1 | contig 20416 bp, 34 predicted proteins | sample Helgoland_Spring_FD_148636 | JGI IMG/M metagenome (GOLD analysis project Ga0206131, IMG submission 148636) | Pelagic subsurface seawater microbial communities from Kabeltonne, Helgoland, North Sea - Helgoland_Spring_Bloom_20160517_1 | ecosystem: Environmental > Aquatic > Marine > Epipelagic ...
ATTAAAAATGTTCATAAGAAAATCTAATAGTTCTGACTCTGTTGTTGGTGTGTCTTCTAATACATCATGAAGTAGTGCCGCATAAATCATAGAATCGTCACCACCATAATCCCTAACTATATTAGAAACTGATACTGTGTGGTTAACATATGGTTCACCAGTGTACTTTCTTTTTTGTTCGCCATGTAACTCTCTAGCTAATTCTTCTACTTCTTCAAAATGTTCCATAAATACTTTTATTATATATACAAATATAATAAAAAAAATTTAAAAAACAAAACCCCACCTAAAAGGTGAGGTTATTATTTTAATTATTAAAGAATTTTTTATAATCTTTTCTGTCTTTTACTATTGTATACCCGATACACAAAAAACTAGGTAACATAAATATTGTAAAATATAATAATTCCATTAGTTAGTTAGTTTATAATATGTCCATTCAAATAGTGATTGATTAACTTCTACACCATTACTTACAACTACCGCAGTACCTGCATCTTCCTCAACATTGACATTTCCGAATAGTGATATATATCCAACCGCATCTGCTCTAAAGTGTGCTTGTTCTAACACATCTGAGATAACTTCACAATTGTCTATAGTAAAAGGTGCGTTCCATTGTCCTTCACCCCCATCAATTTCCAATACATGATCTCCGTTTGGGGTAGGTATTATCAACACATTAGTTAAATCTCCATTATACCCTTGATCAATGTCAATACAATCATCTCCAGTTCCCCATACTAATAGGTTGGAACAATTAACATTTCCACCAAACCATTCAATACCATCGTCTTGATTTCCAACTATCTCAATATTATTGATTGTGGTTCCATTACCAACACCACCTAAAGTAAGTCCGTTGATTTCGTTTCCTTCTCCGATGTTTGCACCACCATGTCTGATAGAAACATAAGAAAGAACTCCACTATCATCTGTTTCAATAGTTCCACCATATAACCCATTTGGATCTGAAGCGGGTATTCCTTCGATTTGCATCGATGTGTTTGACGCTGAGATAGGTGCGTTACCACAAATGATTACTCCACCCCAAAGACCGTTTAAGGTTGGTACCAATGAACTACCATATAATTCACCTATTTGAATGTTGTCTATCTCTGATGTAAAGATAATTGGTTGTTCAGATGTTCCTTGTGCATTTATTTTACCACCTCTAGCGATTATTAATGCGGTTGCGTTAGCACCTGTACCAGAATTTCCTTTGATAATAGTACCAGGTTCAATAGTTAGTGTGACACCATACTCTACTGATGTCCTACCAACTAAATACCAAACCTTATCATTGGTTAAAGTCATATCACTATCAATAATTAAAGGTAGTGCGTTTTCGATAGATTCATATTGACATGAACCATCATTTTGTTCTGCGTGTTGGTTGTAATTTGTTGCGGTTGGATCTGTACAACCTTTCTTTTTACATGAAATTAATAGGGGTAAAATTAAACCTATAATTAAAAATACTTTTTTCATTTTTGTTTATTTAAATTTATTATTCAATGAATAAATAATAACAAAAATGTAATAGTATAGATATTTTACATTAATAAAAAGTTAAGTTTAATTAACTAAAATTTAACGTTGTTTTTATGTTTGGTTTTTCTAGTATATAGATTTTTTGGTTTCTCTGTTCTACTGACAAATCTACCATCAAAAAAACCGTCTTCCTTTTGTTGGTGTCGGATTTGAGTTCTTTTCATTTTATGTTGATCGTACTTTTTCATCTTAATCTTAAACCGAATACTTTTCTTATTCTCCTTTTTAATCTTATTCGCATATAACGATTAACAACTTTAGAGATTTCTTTTTCTCTTTGTTTCAACATTTTAATTTCTATATCGGTATCTGTTTCCATATGAATTAATAAATATAACAAAAATTTAAAAAATAAAAAAATACCCAATTTTATTTTGGGTATTTTTCATTAACAACGTAATTAATAATTACTCACTAACTTCTTCAGTAGCTTCTGCAGTTGCATCACCACTTGCATCTCCACATGATAACATTAGAGTTGCAACACTTAAAATTAAAAATACTTTTTTCATTCTTTTAAAATTTATTTATTTATTTATTATTAATACAATATTAAACAATTAATTAGTATTAATCAAATTATTTAACATTTTTTTCATTTCCGTACTTTTCCCTTAGATATTCTCCCCACCAATCTCTTTTTCTACCATTAACAAATATCCAACCTAAATTCAATTCAAACCACTTAGTTATTTTCCTAAACATAATTAATCTTTTAAAACCCTTTTTAATATTTTACCTGATTCAGTGATTAATTTTTTTTGTGATGACGGTTTCTCACCTAAACCATTAGCCATCCAAGATTTAACTTCCATCTCTTGTAAAAAATCTGACACGTTTGGTATGAACTTCTTTCCATAATCTTCTAAAATATGGTATTCACATATATCTTTAACTGAAACTGTTTTACCATCTGAGTTGTCAATGTATTCGCCAAACAATGGAATCATCACTTCAAATATAAAAAACATATTGTGAGTTAACGCCCTATGTCTATTATCACTAAAATACTTTTTTGATATATCCATCTTGTTATGAAGAGGAAGGTAGTCTTCTACACTACCACCCCATAACCTAACAGATGATTTTGAGTGTACCAGTGGATTAGCCATTATTCTCTTCTTTAGTCGGTTCAACCTCATCCTCTTCAGATTCAATTCTACCCCAATCTTCAATACTAACCATAGTGTATATTGATAACTCTTTCTCACCTTCCTCATTGTACTTAATGTTTCCAGTTGTACCACCTTCATTCCAATTGTACTCTGCTCCTGATACATCTAATATCTCAAACAAAAAGTTCCAATGATTACTCAAATCTAAATTACCTTCTCTACTAGGCCAAATACTAATATGAGAAAATGAACCGAATGAATCACCTCCACCCTCAAATTCAATTTCTACTGTGTCTTTTTGTGGATCAAATTCAGGATATCCACTCTGAACCATTTCTACAAAACGTTTTACTAATCCCATTTTTTTAATTTTTAATTTATTATTATCTATATTTCTCAGAAAACTCTTCGTCTTCTAATTCTGGCGGACAAACATCTGCAATGTGTTTACGCCACCATTTTCTTATATATTCCATTAATCTAGACATATGTATTTAAATTCTTCTTTTGGTTTTTTAATTACTTTAATGGTTGCCATATACCTATTTTCTAAAAGTTCTATATCAGTCTCATCTACATCTAATTCTGCAACATACCAACGTCTACCATCTTTTTTTAAGTAATCTACCATAAGATCGTAATCGGTGAAAACAGTAGAACCTATTGCGGGGCACGCATCGGTTATTATAGTACCATCTTCAAAATGTTCTGCAATGTGATGTTTCCAAACTGTCTGAACCATTATCTATTCTTTTTTCTCCAGTTCCTAATACCAATTAAAACAACTATTATAATTGTACCTATAACTAAAGCAACATATTCAATACCACTCATATTTTTTATTTTACAAATTTAATTGAGATATAATGAAATAAAGCAACTATCATTAAAGAAATTACACAATAAAATAAAACCCTTAAAATTTCTTTTATGTATTTATTCATACCAACTCTCTATTATATAAATTAACTAAAATTAATCTAGCTAATTTAAAGTCTCTTAACCTATTTAACTTTAACCCATAAGATTTTGCTACCACATCTAAATGCGGATAAACTTCACTTACCGTCATACTACCTATTGTTTTTTGCGTTATCATAATCATCTCTGTTTACACATACATATACATCTTCATACCAACCAAATACACACTCAGTAAAATACTTCTCCCCTTTGAATTCATTCCATTTAAAATTGTGTATGGTATCATAATAACTTTCGTTTGGGAATCTAACCCTAACTATATTATTATCAATGTTTTCTATCATATTACAAATATAGTAAAATTATTTTAAAAAAACAAATTATTTTTAAAATAAAAAACCCCTCACTTAATGTGAAGGGTTTGTTGTAGTCAGGTGAAGGAATTAAACCTTCTTAGTTCATGTTATTTAACCGATAATTATCTATCATTGAGTACTCTTTTGGTTAAACTATTATTAGAACCGTCCCATCCGTCAATGGGGTGTGTAACACAATCCACCTACCTGATTCTTTTGGGGTCGATAGATTTCCTATCTTCTTCCACCACCTTGTTTTACTAAACAAGGAAAAAATAGTAGTTTTTGATTGATCAAATCAGGGACTGCAGTGTATTTCTACAAGCTCTCCGTAGAGACACTACCAACCTTAATGGTGGAGGTGCAGGGTTTCGAACCCTGGTCCTTCTCGTATCCAAATGGAATTCTACGTGTGTAGGATAAATGTTTTCTTACATTTCCAAAAATATAAAGTTCCAACTGTCTTTTACAAGCAAAGTCACTTTCAACCACTTGTCAAGTATTAAGGAACTTTGATTAACCTATACGTGTTACTCTATTAGGCGAACACTACCTCTTCTTTCGCAATTGTACCTACAGTACCATTCGAAAGAATGTTTTCGTTTAGGATTGAACCTAATTGTGTATCGTTTCCGATTGTTTGTGTTTTAAGATTGACGCTCTACCACGACACGCTTACGCTCATCCTTCTTACAAAAAGTCAAATCCAATGTCACCCCCATATTTTCAAAGAACTAAAAAGAACCAAATTTTGATGTCGCTTTCACCAGACTCCTGAGAGATAGATCCGACTTTTGAGGTTCGTTTTATAAATATACTAATTTTATGTTAGTATGTCAAATTATTTTTTAATATTTTCTAAAAGTTTTTTAACTTCGTCTGTAGTCGCCAAATGTCCATTATAATATTTGTCCCATCTTCCTACCGCATGATATAAATGTATTTTAACATTGTCACCATTAGGCTCAATGTCACAAGATATAACTGAACGACCTTTAAATTTTATCCAAAAGTGAATTCCATCACCACGTTCTACAACAGACTCAATATCACCTTCAAAATATTCTGTCTTACCTCTAGTTCTTTCTGATAAAACAAAATAACCACCACTCATTTGTAAGTAACTGGTTTTATCGGCTTCAAATTTTGTAGCCCCTCTTGATGACCAAGATTCATCTATCATATAAATGGTTGATATATTAGTTTCTTTTTTAATTTTTTGTTGTGAAAAAGAAAAAGTTAAGTTTAATGTTAATAGTAAAAGTAATAAGTGTTTCATTTTATTTATCTTAATAATGTTAAGTGTCCATGCATAACTTCTTTAACAGAATTTAATTTTTTACATTCCATTTTCCAAATGTATACACCATCTAGACACATTTTATTTTTAAATGTTCCGTCCCACATCGCTAAGTGATTTTCGCTTTCCCAAACAATACCACCCCAACGATTAAAGATTAACATATTATATACTGTATGATCCCAATCACCAGTAAAAACAGGACCCCAAACATTGTTTGATTCGTCACCATTGGGTGTAAAACAATTAGGTATGAATACATTGTCAAAAGAACATTCATCAACATCAACAGTTAATGAAACTGCATTACCAATACACCCAAAGTCACTAACGACTGATACAGATATATTGTATAACCCATATGGTACATCTAACCAATTAACTAAAATATTATCAGTACCTTGACCTTCAACAATTACACCACCACCAACTATCCATTCATACTGACTAGGTGTAGGGTTATCCACCCAATACTCTTGCATATATTCTTGATTTTCGGTGCATACCTCAATTGATTGTATTTGAGATATCACACCGAAAGGTAAGAATATTAATATGAATATTAATTGTTTTAACATTTTAGTTATGGTTAATAGGTCCAATTACTGGTGCTGCATTTACATCTACTGTAGTATCAACAGAACATCCATTAACTGTATATGTTAGAGTAAAAGACCCCGAACCTGAAGTTGTAGGGCAGAATTCATAAACACCACCATTCAACACTACACCTGTTCCACTCCAAACACCACCTAAAGGTAACCCGTCTAAAACAACACAAGTTTCGCCTTCACAAAAAGGTCCAATTGGAGTTACTGATGGTACTGAAATAAATACGTCTAGTGTAACTGTGTCTGTACAACCTGCCGCATTTGTTTCTACAACAGTAATTGCACCAGTGAACAATCCACCCGTATTACCCCAATCAATTGTAATTGCATCGGTACCTTGTCCAGATGTTATTGATCCACCGCCACTATTAACAGTCCACTGATAAGTTGATCCTGCGGTTGGTGTTACCCAATATTGTTCTCCTACTGCACCAACACAAACTGTGTCGACTTGAGAGAATAGGTTAAATGTTAGTAGTGTCATCATCACTAAAAGAGAAAATAGTTTTTTCATTTTTTTTATTTTTTTTATTTATTATTAATTATGCCATATACCTTGTATAGTGGCTTGACCTCCGGCCAATATTGTTACGGTGGTACTTGATATACAACCATTATCGTCAATGACTGTTATATTGTAATCACCAGGTCCTAAATTATTTTCTGTGCTAGAACCATTAATGTTATTATTATTAGAAAATACGTTACCTAATGGGTCAATCCATTGATAATCAAACGGTGCGGTACCTTGTCCTGTGACAGTAATAGAACCATCTTCAGCACCTAAACAATTTTCATCACTTAAAAGTACTGTTGGTGGTGGACAACAAGTAAGACTTGCACTAAATGCATATACGGGGTCTGTTTGACAAGCTATATTAGTCCAACTTCCCGTTTCACCATCGGCATAAGTTTCAACTGAAACACTTAAGTCATCTCCTGTATTACCAGGAGGACAATCAGTTGTTGTAGCTTCCCAACAAAACACCCAATTAGTATTACCTTGACAATTATCACCAAAGTTATTAGAAGGGTTACCATCGGGTCCTGCGTTTCCATCAAAAAAGAATCCATTAGAATTACCATTAGGTGTCCCAACATTTGTAAACCAATCCCATATTCCACCACCACCATCACAAGTATTAGGTGAACTAACAGGAGTTATGTTTGCCCAATTACTTCCCATAATAGGAACAACTCCATGAAACCAATTTACATTTTCTTGTGACCATTCACTAACTGTAAAACAAAATGTAACTGTAGTTCCAGGTTGGTAAGTTCCATTAATGGGTGTAGGTGTTACTGTCATACTAGATGATAATAAACAATCATCACAACTATTATTATTTTGTAGAGTCAAATCAAAGACACCTTCGTCATTTATATTACCCCCACTAATTTGGATGTAATAGGTTTGTCCAGGAGAAACTTGATCGATTGTTGTATTTAAATTACCCCCATTACTAAAATCACAACCTACACCAATTAATGCACCACAATTACCTGTCCATATACCTATATTTGGTTGGTTAATTCCACCTGTAATTGTTATATCTAAAGAATTACCTGTAGGTACAAATGAATACCAAACATCGGTAGCGGGTGATGACATTCCTTGTGGACCCCCTTGGCAATTAGTTAATGTAGTGTAAGGGTTTTCAGTTTGTGAATTTACATTTGTAAGATTTGTAAATGTTAATGGTGCTCCCTGTCCGTTATTATTGGGACCATTACCACAATTAGCTGGGGTGGGTAAGTTACCTAATGATGTTGCATTAAAACAGTCATCATTTAAAACCTGTGAATAAAAACTAAAACTTATAAAATAAAATAATAGTAAATAAAAATATTTCATCATAATTAAAACGTATAAATAATCTTTTAGTTGTTATTCTATAAAATAAATATATTATTTTAATAGATTCTACCATATTTATAAAATAAAAGTGTCACTAAAGTTATTAGATATATTATACGAAGAAAAAGAAAAATGTCAATATCAGTTTCGAAATATTGGTGGTGACACCTATTATAAAAAATGTGGTAAAGATAAAAAATGGGGTTTCACTGATGAAGTAGACTTTTTAAAAAATTCAAAGAAAAGTAATATTGTTAAGTGGGAAGAAAAGAAACTTAAGAACCAACCTAAAGTAAGACAATTAGAAGTACCACAAAAAAAAGGAGATAAATTAGAAGATTTAAAAATCTATTACACTAACTTATCCCCAAATGACTATGAAGTGAAAGTAGAAAATGGGAATATTATTATTCTCCCAAATTAATTCACTCATCTTCTTTTTGGTTTTATAATACTGATGATACTATAATGGGTATACCGAATACAATAATCAACCAAACCAATACACCTACTACTTGGTCCCACTCTTCTTCTTTACTCATCTTTGTTTTGGTTTTCTACCACCATCTCGTCTGCTCTTTCCATCTCTTTCGTTCCCATTCAAAATCCCATAAATCCTTAGATTTCTCTGGCGGCGGTGGTGGTGGGTTTCTATAACCCGTCATATTTGATATCTCATCATCTAGTCCATATATGTCTCTTTCTATCATTTTTTTAATCAACTTTTTTTGTTTATAATAAATTTCTTTAATCAACTTTTTTTGTTTATAATAAAGTCTATGTTGATAAATTACTAAACAAAATATGGATGTTACTAATGGTATCTGAATACATAGGTATAATGTGAAGCTCATCTTATTTGTTTGGAATATATCCGAATCTATAATAGGGTAAACCATAAGTCTTATCAGTCACTATTATGCCATCAGATTGATTAATCTTATTAACAGGTATCAAGCCTTCTTTATGGATTTGCATTGTTACCATTCTATTATTTTCATAAGAAGTTCTGGCATTTCCATCAGGTTGTTTTATTATCTCGATCGCAGGTTCTTGTCCTTTTCCGCCTACAATACGTTTCCTGCTAAGGGACCATATAACAACTGAAGGCATTTCTGTTTCAATTATCTTTTCATCCTTTATACCAAGTTGTAGATATTTTTTTCGTAATTTACTCATCATCTTTGTTTTTGTTTTTTAATTTCATATTTTTTTAAATCTTTAAATGAATCACAACTAGAAAATTCACTTTCTAATGTACCCAATACATCTTTTAATAACCTACCCTGTGTTTCATAATCCATATTGACTATGGTAGATTTAATTGACATGGATAATGATGCGGTTAACAAACCAACAATCTCTAACTCAGACATTATCCTATCTTCTTTAAAATATTTAAAATTAATATAAAACCTATCATCGTCTTTAATTTCCCCTTCTAAAATTATTCTTTTAAGTTCTCCCATATCAAACCATCTCCTCTACAATACCAATAACCTCACTAAATACTAATAGTATTGTTGCAACAACTAAATTAAAAGGTATGAAACAATACCCAATGATTCTAACACCACTTTTAATGAAAGAAACAATCTGATGCCACTTTTGGTTGGGCATCTTATCTAAATCTTTATCTTGTTCTTTTGTTATAAAGTATTCCTTACAAAAAGGTAACGGATCATATTTTTTTTCTATTTGTCCCGTTAATGGATTCTTTTTACCAGTTAATTCCTCAAAGTAAGGATTTAATTCACCTGTTTGTGGATCGTGTGTGGGAACGTTAATTACTTTTCCGCTTACCCAACCCACACTTTCATTATTTTTTATATCTGACGCAACTTCAATATCTGAAATAAATCTGTTAATACTTTCCCAATCATACATTGATTCATCATAATCAATATCTGGTAAACACTTACTAAGTTTTAATACATCTTCGTGTATGTGCTTTAATCTTTTTTTGTAATCTTTTTCTTTTTTACTCATCTTTGTTTTTGTTTATTGGTTCTTTTGATTGTATTTGAATCATAACCATAGTTACCTCTTCTGGTGTCAACCAACCTTGAACATCTATTCCGCCAGGGACATTATCATCAATGTATCCCAACTCAAATTTCTCTTTTCCATCACCATATAGTCCCGCAGCACCACCAACAACAGACGCAAAATGTCCATTGTCGAATTCCAAATAGGATTGTACCGCACCAGGTGTCAAAATAGACTTGTGAGGTTCAAATTTTAAATCCTTAAATGATTTAAATCCGTTTGGGAAAACTTCTTTAATGAAATCAATGTCGTGACCCAGATCTAGTATATACCTGAATTTTTGATGATTAGGTTTGCCGTCTAGTATCTTCCTGAGTTTTTTAATATACGTTTTATCTTCCATAAAAATTATTTATGAACAAATATACATATAAAAAATTAAAAAAACAAATTTACTTTACAAATAACCGTTTTCTTTTAGTTCTTCGTTTGTGGGGAATCCGACTCTTTTTTCACAATCTACACATAACTTAACAACCCTTTTTTCTTTTTCTAAAAATTTTAACTTTGTTTGAGGGTGTTCACATGTAGATTGAATCTCATTGATGTTATCTTTGAGTGTCTTGATTTCTTTTTTTATAATTTCAACCTTTTTATCATTATTTTCCAAAATAATTTTTTTAATGATTACTTAGTTTACTAAAAATGAAACAAATAACAACTAAGCTTTTATTGTTTCGTATAATATAAATATCTAAATTTTAATAAAATTACTGATTTCTTTCCTTATATAGTCTCAACATTCTCTCTCTTGCGTACTCACAATAGTCCTCAACTAGGTCAATACCAATATACTGTCTACCCATTTTGGATGACGCATATGGTGTTGTACCTGTCCCAGAAAAGTTATCTAAAACAATGTCATTAGGTTCAGAATATAAGTCAATGAAGTATTTTGCGAACTCAGAAGAGAATGTTGCTTCATGTCCCTCAACTTTACCATCATTGTTTTTAGCTTCAATAAAATTGTAATAAGTTCTAAAATATCTTTGTCCTGTTTTTGAAATCGATGATACTTTTTTATTCGCCTTAAAATTAGGTTTTTTTGCGAATACATACACCATCTCTACAATTCTAGTCATCCTATTTGGATGTCCACTTAATGGGACACAAGATTTCTTTTTCCAAGATGCAGTATCATATATCTGTAATCCTGTATTTTCGAACACTTCATTAATTAGTATATAAGGTAAAGATGGGTTAAATGTTGTATAACTATAGTTGAATACAATTACACCATCATCACTTAATATTCTTTCGTATTGTTTGAATACATCTACTAACCATTCTAAATATTCTTTTACTGGTTGGTTGTCCTTAATGATATCTTTAGCGCCTGGATATTTATGGTTATCCTTTCTAATCGATGCTAAATAGGGAGGAGAAGTTAATATAAGGTTAATAGAGTTATCATTAATTTTTTTCATTGTTTCTACTGTGTCACCACAGTATATTTCATTTGTGATTAAACCAACATCAGTCGGGTTCGTCTCATCAAATAAATCTTCTACGTCTTCAAATACGTCATCAAATACTACCTCTTCAGTAGTACCCGTAGTGAATTCCTCCACATCAAATAATAAACCTTGATTGTTTGTGTTTCTTTTTGGTCTCTTTCCCATAATTATAAAAATGAATGTTTAAATAAATCTAATTGTTCACCACGTACAGGTAAAACATTTGGGTTTTCACCATAGTTCATAACTAATAGTTCTTCACCCATATTTTGTTTTTTCCCACTTTTAGCTGCAGCAGCTTTAGCAAATTCTTTCATTTCCCAAACATATTCGTGTTTAGGGAACCATTCTTTTAATAATGGAAAGTCATAATAACTTAATGAAAATTTACCTTTCATACTTTTTAATGACTTCGCTAATCTATCGTGATCATTTCTATCAAAGTCGTGATTAGAATAATAATTTTCAGTTTTCCAATAAGGTGGATCAACATAGAAGTATGAATTTTCAGAATCGTATTTCTCAATAACTTCTTGAAAATCCATATTCTCTACAAATGTAATTCTATCGAAATGTTTTCTATATTCAGGATTTTTTAGTTTATCCATAAAGATAAGAACTTTACATCTATACTTACCCTTATAATCAATATAAGAAGATGTTTCTGGTTTCGACCCAGAAAATATCTGAGTTAAGACATAAACATACTTTGCAGCAACCTCATATTTATTTTCTTGTGTGATAGTGACACCACTATGAAATACTTCTTTCTGATACTCATTAAACATATCTTCATACTCTGATGGTGTTTCTGTCACACCTAATTGTTGACAAGGGTATTTAGATAATTCATCCCATAATCTATCGTAATCGTTACAACAATCAAATAAATTTGCGTTTAACCCATTGAAGTCGTTATATACTACAGTCTTTAGATTAGGGTACTTACTTAAGTCCATCTTAAAGAATACCCAAAACATCCCACCGAATGTTTCCACATAAGTTTCAATGTCTCTAGGTATAAATGGTACTATCCATTTAGAAATTCTAGCTTTACCACCAATATAACTAATCATCTATCTTTTTTTATTAAAATTACTCACAATATTAAAATTGTCAAGTGTATTATGTACAAATTTAAGGATTTTATTTTTAAATGTCAATTTTTCTTTAATCTTAAAAACAATAGTTAACCTATGGTAGTTTTCAAAGATAGGTGCATATTCACCTTTATTAATTACCCATTTAAATTCTAATTCGGAATAAGGTATGAAACCATCTCTACTAAATATACCACTATTTGACTTATAAATATTCTCTAAAATAATTTTATTATACTTTCTCCACCATTTAGTTTTAGTCATTTTATATATAAAACGATTATATTCCTCAGAATCTTTAAAATTATCAAAGTATGGATCACCTTTCCCCCATTTACTTCTTCTAGGTGCAACTTTTATTATAGGTTCAGAATACAATCTAAATTTATATAAATCTTTTTTAAAATACTTTTTAATTTCAAAAAGATTACCATCTACATCCATAGCATCTGCCTTAGTGAATTTAGACTCCTCTAATATGGGTTTAAATAATTTAGGATTTTTATTTAAACTTAAGATTTTTTGGACGTTATTTCTACCTTCACCAGTCCATTTTATTCTTGGTGCTTTTATATAGCGTTTAAATCCTTCTCTACCCCTCACTTCTCTTTCGAAGGAGTAACCACTAATTGCTCTTAACTGCATATTATTTGTCTAACCCAGTAAGTCGTTGGGTTGTGCAGTTCTTTTGATTTGTGCCTTAATACTTTCGACTTTAGTTAAAAGAAAATCTCTATCCTCCTCACTCATCTCTTTTGTTTCTGACCAACTCATACCCAACACACTCATTAATTCCCAACATTTATCTTGTACTGTTAGGTTTGGATCGTTCGCATTTTTATTTATATCACTCATAACTTTCTACTTTATTTAATCTATTATTACTTTGAAGCGTCTTCTTGTATTTTCTTTTGTTCTAACAATGTTACAATACTTTCTTTGATAGAAAGGTAAGTATCGATATCATAGTTTCTTAATACCCCACTAAATGTTGTAATATCGTGTGATACAATACTAATTTTATCTTTATCAATATCATAAACAATCTGAGCTAACAAATCTTTAACAACATATTCTTTTTGTTTCTCTTCCAACTGATCGAATATTGGTTCATTAACTTGTATTACAACATCATAGTCTGTCATAAATTTAACAATGTCACTTGTTTTAGATACTTTACCAAAATCTTTTTTCATCCCTTCATTAGAAAGAATTTTAAATTTTACCAATCTAGGTATTTGTGATTGTTCAATGTGTTTTTGAAATAATTCTAATGTGTCTTCATAGACTTCTTCAAACTTTGCCATACTTTTACTTTTTATTTTTGTTTAATATTAACCACTTCCTAATTAAATATGGGTAGGATATTGGTACGAATTTACTATTCGGTTTCGTTTTTCCCATTTCTTTGTTTTTGTTTAATATTAAAGATTATATATTAAAAAATCAAATCTAAAGTGAATTAATTTTTTCTTCATCTTCTTTTGAGACTTCTTTAGGTATATCTAACCACACTTCTAATAACATATCACCCTTTTCATTACCCCTAACAAACCCTTTGGTTGGTATCCTTAACATCGTACCTATGTCAGTACCTTTTTTAATCTTAATCTTAATCTTACCATTCATTGTATCAACTTGTATGTCATCATTACCCAAAACTAAGTCTTTATAGGTTAAGTTAAGTGTCTGGTGGATGTCATTACCCACCCTTCTAAATTTATCGTGTGGAATCTCAACTATATTAATAATTAAATCACCGTCTATACCCTTTTTTATGGCGTTACCCATACCACCAACTCTTAACATCTCACCATCCATTAAACCTTTGGGTATTTCAAATTCATATTCTACTTCACCCATCTTAGTACCATTACCACCACAACTACCACAAGGTTTAACTATCATCTCACCAGAACCTTGACAATTAGAACACATTACACTATTTTGTATTCTACCGAAAGGTGTATTTTGAACTTGATTTATTACACCTTGCCCATTACAAGTTGTACATTTAGAAGATTCACCACCAGTGTTGTTACATTCTGAACATTTATTAGTTTTACGATATTTAATTTTTTTATTAACACCATTGTAAATATCCTCTAAAGATAATTTAATATTAACCCTTATATCATTACCCTTTCTTCTCCTATTTTGTCTTTGTCTACCACCACCGAAAAATTGAGAGAATATATCATCCATACCCATATCACCAAAAGGATTACCCCCTCTACCATCTGCACTACCAAATCTATCATAGTTACTTCTTTTCTCCGAATCAGACAATACAGAATAAGCTTCCGCAATTTCTTTAAACTTATCTTCCGCTTCTTTATTATTTGGGTTTACGTCTGGATGATATTTTTTAGATAGTTTTCTATAAGACTTTTTAATCTCAGATTCATTCGCTTCTTTGTTAACTCCCAATATATTATAATAATCTTTACTCATCTTCTTTTTGGTTTAAGATATTGTTTTTTATCTATTACATCTATTAAAAAACCAATAAGAAACAATAAAGTACCAAAAGTTAATACGCAATATTCTATAGGACTCATATTTCTTTATTCATTTAATATTTATTTATTAATAATAATAAGTATTTTTTATTAAAAAATAAAGGTATGTTGTATAAAATTATTATTACTAAAGACGGAAAAAAGAAAAAAATTCTGTATGAAGGTAGTAATGAAGATACTGCAAAAGAAAAGTATTTTACCACAAAGGACAAAAACATTGTTTTATTCCCTAAAAAAAACAACGCTTATAAGAAAGTAAAACCAGTTCATTATGAAATTATGTTTCTAAAAGAAAAGGAAGATTCGGATTCCCCTTTTTATGTTAGAGATGAATTGGGTAGGAATGAACCTGTAGATATTAAAAGTGATAAGTGGAGTTTAGTCCACAAGGATGATTTTTTCTACGAAGAAAAATTTACAGTTTATGGTTACGATGAAAGGTTAGAAACAAAAGATATCATTAAAAAAATATTACTCAGAAGAAATAAGGGGGATAAGATTAAACAAGTTAATTATGTAATTAACAAAGTATTAATATATCAAAATGGTGACTTTGATGTTGTAATATGTAAGAATCCTTCTGACGCTAGAAGATTATATAAAACACTTAGAGAATTTTGTGAAACCAATAAAGTAAATAATATTATGTTCACTGGATTAGTTGGTAAAAGGAATAGGACTAAACTATATAAAAGAATCGTAGAAAAAACTGGATGGACAATTAATAAGACTTATCGTTCTTCTACTCGCCCTTAATTTGTTCATCTCCTATCTGAAACTTATTGGTTAAATCTTCAATTAAATCATTTAATCTATCAAAGTCTTTTTGTTCGTCAATATAGACAGGATTTACACATGTAATTTTTTCTTCACCGTCTGTAGGTAAAAAGAACAATCTAACATCATCCCCTTTGTTTTCTAAATATTGTCTAACATTTTCACCATAGGTTGCAACCATTTCTCTGTTTGAGAATATACTTCTATCTAAATAGAATACTAAAATTAAGGGTGTGTACTCTCTAGTTTGTGACCTAAACTTTTCCAATGAAACATAATCTAAATCCTTTGTATGGATATTATGTTTCTCACTAAGATCGTTCTCCTTATTTATTCTATCTTCATCCCCTTCTGCCTCTAAACACTCTAAAGGATTTCCATTATAATCATTTAAATAGATTAGATAGTGTCTTACACCTTTTTCTAATTTAATATTCTTAGTAACGATTTTCATTTCTCAATTTAATATTTATCTTTTTATTATTGTAGTATAATATTAAGGAAAATTTTTGACATAGTAAACACCTTAAACAAAAAAAGGGAAAGTATTTTTGACGTACTCTCCCTTTTAATTTTTTGGTGTCGGAATGGGGATCCAGTTTTTATTTAACGTAATGACTGTCCCTACGGTAGACTTGTTAACTCAGTCCCACTGAATGTCTTTTTTTATTTGTGACAAAACAAAAGGTATGTTTTATAACCTAAAGGATGGGACTATCCCATTTTAAACCTCACCCATGGTTACTCCCTTTATAAGTTTGGGTAAAGGGAGAATAAAACCTCTTGATCTACATTCTAGTTCATAAGATAGTTTGCAGAAACCATTCGTTTTACACCACTACATTTTGTGTTATCAGAATCGTTAAGTCACTTTTCCTCAACTCTAAGTGGTCCCCCGCCTAAACGGTTTACACTTTTCTGGGTGAGGTGGGTTAACTAAGCCCTTCTCTGTTCTGGTTTTTGTTTTTAAAGTTAAATTTGCTGCAATTATTCTTTAAATAACACAAAATATAATTTCAAAGAACGTTCTATACAGTTACTACACTGTATCTGTCGTCATTTACAGTATCCATCATTATGGATTCTGGTGTCATATTCTTTCCACCCAAAAGGGATTTAAGAATTGACGGACTAAACCCTGATACCAATGCCGTACCATTTTTATCAAACTCCACTGGGAAGTTACCCCCTTTGGCGTTTAGGTTCCAATAAATGATATTTGGTTTAGTGTATCCTGCCTCCTCATACATCGCCTCAATCATAGACTGTGCTCCGAGACTATCTCTTCGCGTCGCCTGATTGAATTGCATATCTGATAGAATCAGAATCTTTGTCGGCATATTACCTTCGGGTACATTGTTCATCTTCGCCTGATGTAGAATAAGGTTAAAAACCGCCTCCAAATCAGTTGACATCCCCCAATCCGCTCTCCTAAGTTGGAGTAGTCTCTCTGAGAGAGATCCAGTTAGGTATTGGAGTTGTGGGTTGTTTGAGAAAGTAATAAAGGCATCTTTAAAAGAACCTTCATTTCTCTCTGAGATGTACATACCCAAAGATACTGCGACATCCATACAAGATAGGTTAGGGTTTCCACCTACTTCAACACCCATAGAACCTGATACGTCTACTACGGGAAGAATTCTTTCAACAGAACCTTCCATCCAATTAGGTAATGACTCCCATTGTTTTTCAGAAACAATAGTATCACCACCCATATTTATAGACTTAACAATGTCGTAAGGGTATACTGCACCAGCGTTAACTTTTGCAGTACCATCTTGTAAAGATTTTTTATACTCGTTGTATCTTTCTTTATCATTTTTGTTAAATGATTTCTGATATCTAGATGAAGCTAAAGAGGGAAGTTTCGAATAATCGATTTTTTCCCAATCTTTAGCACACATCTTAGACTCCACAACGTTAGTAAGTCCTACCAACATCTTTCTGTACTGTTTAGGTGTGGTTCTAAACAATTTACGTAGTTTGTTGGCTACGACACCTTTTCTCGGCATCCACTTCGCACAAAGACCGTCTCCGTTTGATAGGGCGGTTTTGATAAGGGAGAACATATCATCCTCCAACTCTGTTCCGAGTAGAACTAAAACATCGTCCCATCTCCCAAATTCAGGAATTAGTCCAATGTTCTTTCTAACTGTTTGTGGGGAGTTAGTGGTTAGGAAAGAAATTACATCTCTAAATGTTTGTCTTTCACCCGCACCACTTCTAACGTCTCTTACCCAAAATAGGATTTTTGACGCAACTAATGGATTTTCATTGTACGCCTCATTAAAAAGATTTACAACTTTATCCTTTGACTTACCTCTCATAGAACCGATAGAGAAAAACAAATCTACACACTTATTAAGTGAAGTAGGGTTTGTAACCATCCCATTATCCGTTAAAGTAACATTCTGATTTTCCACCGTAGTCATCTGAGAGTTGTTCATAATTCTGTTTTTAAGTCGTTTTTAATGTTTGTGAGTACAAATATAGTAACTAATTATTGAAAAGTCAAATTTTTTTTAAAAAAACTTTAAATTTTTTTAGTTATCAAACCAAAATACGATTCTAACATCTTCTGGATCACCCAATATTAATAGGGAATCAACTACATCTTTAAAGAAAAAAGAACCCATACCTATATCATATAATTCTTTCTCAGACATTTTATAGTATTTACTATCTATTAGCTCTTTTACTGTCAAATAACTATGTGAGTGACCATCAACATCCCATTCATCTGAAAAACCACAAACTTCTGTACTAACATCTACAGGTAATCCCTTTGCAAAGTCAGATATAGTTTCCATATTATAATTTCTAACACCCGCTAGTGCCCCAAACAATCTGTAATTACGTCCACCATATGGTTGATCGGTTTTAGGGTTAGGTAATTTACTACTGTCATTCCACCAATCGAAATTTGGATCGTCTGTCACTCTTTTTTCTATATCTTTATACACTTTTTGTTCTAACTTATCAGAAGCTTCGTAACCTTGATAATATTTTTTAACTATCTTAAATGCTTCATCTTCAGTTAACCCATACCACTTTGACATGTAATCTACGATCATACCTACCATATTAGGATCAATAAATTGTCTACCTATCTTTTCCCAATTACCTGTTTTTGAGTTTCTTTTTTCTGCGTACATATGAATATCACATCCCATAGTTGTTTTTTTTACAAATATAAATATTTTATTTTAAATAACAAATTTTCCAGTATCAAAAAAGTTTTCTATTATTTCATCTAATCTATCTGTGGATTCGTTTTGTGGACATACTGTTTCGGGTGTACACCCATCAAAATAAAATCTTTCACCACAATTAGGGTTACCTTCTTCCCATACGTATACATTAGGGGTTTCACTTATTTTTATTCTTAAACTTATCCTATCTTCAGCCCCTTTACCATGACCTCTATTACCCCAACGAACATCAATATCATTAATAGGTACAAAAATATAATTCTCATAAAAAATCCCAAAAATACCATTATCAGTATTAGTCATTGTTTCAATTACTTCATCACCTATACCATCCGCACCTGTAATTTCACTTAATATACCATTTATAATTTCTCCATATCTAATTTTATCTTCAGTACTTTCGGGATCTTCATTCTTATATAAAGATAAAAACTCAGACATTATATAGTCTTTATATTCTCCTTTTCTATTTTTATGTTTAATTTTTTTAACTTCTACTTTTCTCCCTTCTGGTATCTTCAAACTTTCTCCACCATTTAAACTAGTTAAAGTGACTGGTCTTTTTGTTATTAAATCGTATTTATCAACCCCATTCATTAACATACCACTAAATTCTTGAATTATACTTTCTGTAGTTGCAGTACTCTGTATTTTACTTTTTAAATATTGATTCCACCTTTTCCTTTTTCGATATCCTTCAGGTAATTGGTTTACATCCAATATTGTGGAATTATCTGTTACTTTTTCGAAAAAAGGTGTATCTTCTTCACAAGTATTTTGAAATGATAGTTCATAGCCTAAGTTATTATTTTTTCTAACTTCATTAAATACATCTCTGATTTTATTAAAATCACCACTAAATAGTTTATCCATTAAGGTTGAAGACATTTCATCTTTTCCTTTCTCTTGTAACCTTTCATATAGTTGGGATAAATCGTAAACTACTTCATATAAATCTAATTCTTTGTTAGGTGATTTCCTGTCTGTATACGTAGTTATAAGATTTGATAATCTTTTGTAATACTTTTTGTACGTAATATCTAATGACCATTTTTCATTATTTTTTAAAAATAATATAATATTATTAATTAATGAAAACGCCTTTTTTATTAAACCCCCAACAATTTCCCTATTAAAATTTCTATCACCAGTTTGAACAACATTACCACTCACTATTTCTTTGTATTCGGATATATTCCTAGTTAAACTATCTTTATATTTATTTTCATAATTTACCCATGTCTTTTTTGAATCACTTTCATCTATCTCTTTTTTTAATTCTTCTATAGATATTTTAGATTCATTAACATCTAAATCGAATAATAAGTGTTGTATCACATCATCATTGAAATCTGATCTTTCTAAAATTACCGAATCATCCACAATCTCTTTTATTTTCCATTTACCATATGGTAGGATATTTTTATCTTCTACATTATGTTTTAATAAATCAAAAAGATCAGTAGGTGTTTCTTCTTTTGAATCTAAATCCACTATTTCAGGTTCTATTTCAGGTTCTATTTCAGGTTCTATTTCAGGTTCTATTTCAGGTTCTATTTCAGGTTCTATTTCAGGTTCTAT
>Ga0206131_10002856_pt1 | contig 20403 bp, 19 predicted proteins | sample Helgoland_Spring_FD_148636 | JGI IMG/M metagenome (GOLD analysis project Ga0206131, IMG submission 148636) | Pelagic subsurface seawater microbial communities from Kabeltonne, Helgoland, North Sea - Helgoland_Spring_Bloom_20160517_1 | ecosystem: Environmental > Aquatic > Marine > Epipelagic ...
ACCTTTAACTTTTGAGCAAAGTCAATAAGCCTGGGAATTGCTAAAAATGCAATGAAAAATGCAGTTATTAAAGAAAAAATTATGTTTAAATCCGTAGTAATCACTTCTCTTATTTTACTTGTAAAATAATACTTTCACATTCGTTGCTTAAGATAAAAAAAATTCTTCACCCCTAACTTGTTTTTTTAATTAAATTATTTAAAAATCTACTTATCATATTGCAAAATCACTATAAAGAATAGTAATTTATTCATTTCTCTAAAAAGATATTCTGCATAAAAGGTCTAATCATCATTTGTACTTGCGTAGCCGTAGCCATACCCATAATTATAAGAATAACCATATTTGTAAGTATAACCATAATGATATCTAGCATTTATCCCTACAGAATTAATTACAAGGCCAACATTCTTTATTTTACCATCTTTAATTAGCTCTTTAGGGTAATTTAATATCTCTTTTTCTGTAAAATTTGATCTACAAATATACAATACAGCATCAGCATGATCCGCTATAAGTAGAGTGTCAGTTACGAGTAATGTTGGAGCTGTATCAATAATTATATAATCATATTCCTTTTTTGCTTGTGAAATAATTTTATCAAAATTACCATTAGCTAATAATTGGGTTGCATTTGGAGGTATAATTCCGGTAACTAAAGTATGATGATGTGGTAAATTCTCAAATTTATTTATAATGGCTGATTTCCAGTCAAAATTGGTGTTGTGCAGATAACTTGTTAACCCTGGAATTGATTTATCAATTCCTAAATATTTGTGTAATTGAGGATTACGTAAATCTGCCCCAATTAAAAGTACCTTCTTGTCTAAACTAGAAAGTGCTAAAGAAATATTAAGAGCTACAAAACTCTTTCCCTCTCCTTTTACTGATGATGTTGATAATATCACTTTTGCATCTGTAGTGCCAGTATTTTGAGGTAATAAATAATTAACATTAGATGATAATATTCTAAATGATTCAGCTAAAATGTTACGATCTTTAGGATTCTGAAATAATCTTGAGTCTTCATCATCTATGAATGGTATTTCACCAATAACAGAAGCTCCTATATTTAACTCATCAACTTCCTGTTTTAATTGAATTTTAGTGTTGAATAAAAGAATCAAATAAATACTCCCAAAAGGAATTAAAATACCTATAAGTAATGCTGCAAGAAAAGTAATCTGTTTTTTAGGGGAAATTGGAATATCAGAAGATATGGCATATTCTATAACTTTTATTGTTGGCTCTGTAACGGCAAAACTAACCTCAGCTTCTTCTCTTTTTTGAAGCAAAAATAAATATAAGCTTTCTTTTATAATCTGATTACGTTCAATAGCCCGTAAAATCTTCTCCTTTTCTGGTAGATTAGATACATCTTTATTTAATTGTTTGCTTTGTAAGGTTAACTGTTTTTTTGTTTGCTTCAGTTGTGTCAAGTAGTTGCTTACTGTACTTATAATATTTGAACGATTATCATTTATTGCTCTATCCAGTTGGATTACAGAAGGATTATTTAACCCAGCACTTGTAATTAATTTTTTACGATCAAGTACTATGGTATTAAAATCCGTGATCAGGAAATTTATTTTATTGTTATTAATTCCGATATTAGCAGGTAATAAATCATAATTGTTATTTTTAAATGATTCATTTAATAATTTGGCTATAGCAATTTGATTTTCTATATCCAGTAATTGTTGATTTGACCTTGAGCTTAATTCTAAACTAAGAGATGAATTGGCAGTAATATCAATCAGATTATTATTAAGTTTATAGAGTTGTTTCTGTATTTCTATAGAATCAAGTTCATTGGATAGCAGTATATAACGTTCATTAACAAAATCAATCGTACGTTTATGTATCATTTGCCTATCCGATACTCCGTCTTGGTTAAAAACATCTATAATTGCGTTTAATACAATTTCAGAATATGCTGGACTTTCATTATCCATTTTAAGTAATATAATATCACTTTTTTTGCCTACCTCTGAGATTAATAATTGTTTCTTTAATTGACTAACGGTATTCTTTTTGGTAGAAAAAACAACCTTAAAACCCTCTTCATTAATTGAAAGGGCACTTGAATTATTCGAGCGAATATTAAAAGGCAAATCATGCGATATTGTATGAGTGGTATAGGAATTAAAAAGATAAGTTGTATCCTTATTAATATCATTGATCTCAATGCCATCATTATTAAAATAAATATCAAATACTAAACTATTTTCAATACTATCATTTGATATCACTTGCTCAAATTGAAAAGGTAAAGAAGGTAATCGTGTTGTCATAATGTCACCAACACCGTAAAAGTTAGTCTGTAAGTTGTTTTTATCTGATACTCTACTGAGTATTGTGTAGGATGATAATAATTCTATCTCATTTTCAAGATTTATTTTATTATTACTAAACAAATCTTTTGCAGAAGGTAATTCTAAGGTGGCTTCTTTTTTATCTAACATCTTTATTTTTGCACTTGTAGTATAAATATTATGTGAATATCTTAGGTAAAAAAAGAAATGATTAAACATAAAATTATAGAAAAAACAAACCAACGCCAATAAAATAAATATTTAAATATTTCTTTTTTTAAATCATATTTATCTTCTTGATCTTCTAGATTATAATTATCGTTTAGCATTGTTTTATTTATTTATTTATGATAAGAAGTGTGATGCTTAATAAGATAGAGGATATTGAAGCAATAGATTGTGGGCTTCCTATAAATCCTGCACTTTTTATTCGGTTATAATTAGGATTAACAATAATAACATCATTATTCTGAATGTAATATGACGAGTTATCCAAAATATCTTTTGAAGTAAGATCTAATTTTCTTGCATATCGAATACCGTCTACTTCTCTAATTAAGGTAATATTTTTTCGCTTACCCAATATTGTCAAATCACCTGCATAACCTATGGCTTGAAGTAGAGTAAGATTTTTATCTAGAAATGTATATGTGCCAGCGTTAGTAACCTCTCCTAGTACAGTAAATTTACCATTTAATAAGCGCACCGATACCATAGGACTTACAAGATGACCACCATCCAACAAAAGTTTAGTAATTTTTTTTTCTAATTCTAAGGTAGTTCCTTTAACATCCAGAATTCCTAATACAGGAAAATTAATGGTGTAAGCAGACGAAACAGGATATCCTTCAAGTTGCAATAAATTAAGATTAGTTGATGTATTTGTTTGATTAGATATTCTATTATAGACAATTGCGGCTTCTGGCACCGTACTACGGATTTCTATTTGTAACACATCATCTTCCTGAATTGTATATGGTAATTTTTGATTGCTTATATCAGAATTAATGTATTTCTCTACTCCATTTAGGTATGTTATATTTCTTTTTGTTGTGCAGGAGCTTATCATTAAAAAACTAACGATAATAAAGAATGACTTTCTCATATTTTTTTTAAATTTTAAGTTGCGAATATACGATTTAACAATATAAAAGATGGTGAGTTGTCCGAATAATAAATTTCAAATAAGAAAATTTTGATTTACTGCTTGAAATAATTCAAAACGGATTCGCATTATAATTCTACAATCAAGAACACTAATAATTACAATAAGAATATTAATCTATATTATTTAGTCAAAAGAAGAGTTTAAATTAAGTTAGACTAAAAATATTATTAAATAAAATGCGACTACAGTCCGTAGTCTTTAAAAATAAATGTACTTAACTTATTATAAATAAGTAAATTAACTTTGTAATTTGAATAAAATAACGTATATTTATATAGAATAGTTTGTTATAATTTTAGACTTAAATTGTTATAAGTGTAAAAAACAAACGCTATATTCATGTTAAATAATTTAAATAACATATGTTATATGCACGTTAATTTTTATAAAAGAGCTCAAATACAGGTCAATAATACTCATTCAAAAATGGAAAATTCAACCTTATTTTTGGAATATTTAAGCGAATTTATTGCAAATTCTGCTACAAGAAGAGTCAAAGGATATGGTACTGTTGGATTGGCTTATAATACTATTAGAACCTATAAATCCCTTTATAGGATCATTAAAGAATATGAGTTGGAGAAATCTCAGCAATTATTTCTGGCTGGAATAGATAAAAAAATGGCTGTGTCATTCACCCAATTTTTAAAAATAGAAAAACAATACAGCGATAATTACTGTGGTCAATTGCTGAAATTATTAAAGATTATTTTAAGAGATGCCCAGAAAAGTGGCTTAGAGATTCACCCTTATTCTAATTATATAGAATCCTTTAAACAGAAAAGTTCAGATCGAATTATACATTTCTTGAATCCAGCAGAAATAAAAGTGTTGAAAGGATTAGAGCGGATGCCAAGTGAGTTAGAGGATAGCTATAAATGGTTACTTATTGGACTCTCTATTGGACAAAGAGTTTCGGATTTATTAAGTCTTAATGCTAGTAATATTAGAAAAGCTAACAATGGACTTTATATCGATATCATCCAGAAAAAAACAAAAAAGGCTGTTACCATTGGGGTAGCAGACCCGCTAGTGATTGATCTTTTAGAAAGTGAATTTCCAAAAGTACTTTCTCAAGAAGCTTTTAATAAGCAAATAAAAATGATTTGTAAAATTGCAGGAATTGATGAAGTAGTTCGTGGTTTTAAAAACAATCCAAAAACCAGAAGAAAGGAAGTGCTATCAGCTCCAAAGTATGAGTTTGTAACCTCTCATATTATGAGAAGATCTTTTGCCTCTAACTATTATGGGAAAATTGAAACACCGCTATTAATGAACATAACTGGACACACCAAAGAGAGTACGTTTTTAACCTATATTGGTACTCATCAGAACAAGGATGCGTTGGCAGATTTGTTTATGCAAAAAGCAGGAGTTATTTGGTAGGATCAGGGGAGTTATCAAAGTACTCTAAATCCTCTCTTTCCTTAAGTTGATTTAGAGTAAACTTATCTCGAACTGATTTTGTTTTTGGGAAGATATAGTTAGAAAGGGTAACAAAGACTTTTACCCGTTCTGTTTTGGTGAGTTTTTCTTGGTTTACCAAAAGATCATCCAGCACTTTTTCATAGAGCAGTTCCATCTTTTCTTTAATGGAAAGTGTATCTTTTTTTGCAGGGCCTCTTTTGGATTTTTTACCTGCTTTCTTTGCTGATTTTGGGTCGAATGGCATGATTTATGATTTTAAACAATAAATTTAATCAAATTTTCGGCAATATTGTTTCTCTCAAAATCAACTAACATTTTATTACAATTAACTTTGAATGATTCTCTATCTAACTTTTGAATATCTTTAATAGCATTTAAAAAAGACTCTTTGTTCTCTGGTTCAAAACAAACACCAACTCCATAGTCATCAATTAATTTTTTAGACTCTCCCTCAACACCCAATAAAATCGGCTTGTACATTGCAATGTTTTCAAATATCTTAGATGGGATTACATTTTTAAACTCATCTGATTTCTTTAAATTCACCAAAGAATAATCTGATATATCTATATATAAAGGAACCTCACTTTTTGTAACACTTTCAATAAAAGTAAAATTTTTTGAATGAAAGGTTTTTGAGTATTTTATCAAATTTTTTTTTTCAGCACCATCACCAATAAATAAAAAATGTAGATCCGGATTTGATATTTTAGATATACTCTCTAAAATAAATTTTAATCCGTGAGCTAATCCATGGGTCCCTAGATAAGTAATAACAATTTTATTTTTTAAGCCCAAAGATTCTTTTAAAGTCATCAAATCATTTGGTTTTGGCTTCTTGAAATTACTGATTAAAACCCCATTTTTAAATACGCCTACTTTTTCAGGTGTAATTTGATGATCTTTTATTACATATTTCTTAAAACTATCTGTGACTACTACTATTTTTGACGCACTAAGGTATAAATGATGTTCTATTTTTTTGAGTATCTTAAAAGGCATTGAACTTTTATTCATTGAACCAACAGCGGCAATTGAATCTGGCCATAAATCTCTTACTTCCATTACCCAAGGCTTACCTTTAAAAAAACTTAATATTCTTCCGGAAATGGCTGTAAAAAACTGTGGACTTGTTGCTATTATTAAATCTGTTTTCACGAACAATCCAAATAAAAAAGAAGTTAAGGCAAAACTAATATAATCAATTATACGTTTTGCAAAACCATTGTTTTCTGTAATATAAGACCAAACTCTGATTACAGTAATTCCATCAATATTCTCTTTTTGGTATAACTTGTTAGTATACCCTTCAAATACTTTCCCCTTTGGAAAATTTGGAAAACAGGTAATTACTGTTACCTTATGCCCTAGTTCAATCCATTTAACACAATGCTCATATGTTCTTGTCGCCGGAGCATTTACTTCAGGCGGAAAATTATCAGTTAAAAATAATATCTTCATTATTCAATCATATTTATAAAATGCGTAAATTTTCCGGCCTTTGTGCGTTTAATAAATTCTTTTTTAACGAATTGTGTTTTTAAACCTGGTTCAAGGTATTTGTCCAGAGCTGTATTAAAGGCCTTTTTCTGATCCTCATTAAACTCCCTTTTAGCGACATATTCCAAAATAAACTCATCCTTCTTAATCTGCTTAATAAGGAACTCAGTAATAATACCACCTTTTGATAAAACAGCTTTTGCTACATAATAAAAAGTTAGCCCTCCAGCTCTATTACCACTAGGTAAATCAATTATCTGATTAGTTCTTCCAGTAACTTTATTTAGCACAGTATACGACCCTTTCCTTTTTGATGAGGCTACTGCATAGTCTCCAACTTCATATCGGATAAATGGCATAGACTTATTATACAAACTTGTTATTATTACCCGCCCTTCTTTACCAGGCTCTACGGGTTGATTATTTTCATCTAATAATTCAATAAGTAAAGTTTCGTTATTAACAATCCAATCTTGGTCTAAATCATCAAAGGCTATTAAGTCAACCTCGGCAGCACCATATTCATTAACAACTGACACTCCGAATCCTTGCTCAATGACTGCTCTATCCTTTTCATCCATAACTTCCGATGTTGGAAAGACAACTTTTAAAGAAGGACAAATTGACTTGACTGAAATCCCCTTGTCAATCGCATGCTTTGCAAACAATACCAAACTGCTTGTATATCCATTGGCATAACCAAACCGCTTTGTTTTGAATTGATTTAACATTTTATCCATTGCCGATACAGCCATCGAATTTACTTTAAAACGAACTCTTCTAGCTAAAAAATCTTTTAATAATTCAATATAGTATTTTATCCCTTCCAGAGGCATACCATAGAACCTAGCTTGTAAATTTGAACCATACTTTATGCCATGCTGGCTAAACCTGTGATTTACCACAGCCCATGAAATTGCATGGGCAAATTTATCTTTAGAAAAATACAAAGGCATTCCAGTAGAACCGGATGTGCGGTTTAAAAATACATTTTTCTTAGTGTAACCTTTGGAAAGTCTTTTGTCCAATGGCACTTGTAAATCCTTTTTCGTGAAAACCGGGATGTCTTCCCAATTCTTAGGCTCCGCACTTCCTTTCAACCAATCCTTATAATGTGCATTATTTGCTTTGTGAAACTCGAAAATTTCAAAAGCTTTTTCCATTTGATAAGTACTCCTATCTTTTTCAGACAAACTATGGATGAACTTCAACTGGTCATCTGCTTTTTTCATCGGATAACCACGGATAACAAATAGAAATTTAAAAAACGAATTCATATTGATTTTTTATATTTTTTGAAATAGTTCTTTCCATTTAAGAATAATTTTTGGTAATTTGAATTTTTCAATATTAAACTTGGCTTTTTCGGAGAGTTTTATATTTAACTCTGACTCATTAAAAACTCTTTTTATATACTTGCTAAATTCTTCAATCGAATTCTTTTCTACTAGTAGACAATTAGTCTCATTTTCCCATAAAAACGAAATTTCACCAACATTATTACTAATAATCGGAATCCCGCATGAAGCTGCTTCAGTAATGCAGACGCCAAAACTTTCATATTGTGTTGTGTTCAGAAAAACTTGATGTGTTTGATAATATTTAAATAACTCAGTATTTGGTATTGCACCGGTTAATGTAACAGAGTCTTGTAGATTATTTTTTTTTATAAGATACTCTATATCTGATCGTTTACCTTTATCAGGCCCAATCATCGTCAAAGAGGTACTTGGAAATTCTTTTTTAACCTCTAAAAGAGAATTTATCGCTACTTCAGGAGAGTAAATGCTATCAAAGGCGCGTACCCAAAGCAAAGAATACGGTTTTACTTTATCTCTCTTAAAGGGAAACCTCAGGAAATCTATTGCATTTGGCAAATAATGTACTTTGAAATTTTGTTTCTGAAAATAATCTTGAAGGAAAAGGCTTGGTGTAAGAATATGATCTGAATTCTCGAAAAGTTTATTGATTCGATTAGGGTCTTTTTCAAATAACTCAGTTAGCATACCTCCATGTAAGTTAATAATAACTGTTTTTTTTCTAAACTTTGACAATTTCGAACAAAACAATGCATACCGAAAAGCGGCTCCACTATAAACATCAATATGGATGAGCTTATAATTGCAAAACAGTGTGTATAGGCACATATGAACGAGACGAAGATATTTATTTTGTATACCTGAAGCTAGAATAGCATTGACCCCAATAGAAGGACAATGAGGTGCGAGTTTTTCTATTGGACCATTAGTTCCATAATGCTTAGAAAGATAATTTCCGATGAACAAGACCTTTATCATACCTTTTCTGTTATAGATTTTTTGTATTTCCATAAATGACATTCTCCGGGATTTCACCACGCGTAACGGAATTAGCTGTAATTAATGTGCCCTTTCCAATCTTTGTTCCAGCTGTAATAGTACATGTTGCTGCAATCCAGCAACCAGCGCCAATTACTATTGGTTTAAGTATAGTTTTTCCGTATCGATATGATTTGCCTTCTAAAGAATGATTTGAACTCGCAACCACACATTTAGGTCCGAAAAGCACTTCGTTTCCAATTGATATTTTTTCACCTGCGGAAAACCAATTTCCTTGAGCTATATATATGTTCGACCCCAAATAAATATTAGAACAGTTATAAAACGTTATATCCCTTCCTAGTCTGAGATTTTTACCGCAACCGCCAAAGAAGAGCTTGCATAAGGAACCACGAAATCTTAGAAATATAACATTATCTGGCAACCAATTTGTTAATAAGAGAACCAAATGCATCGGCCAATCATAACGAAGTAAACGAAGTATGTTTTTCATAATTTATTTTTAATATACTTGATGATTTTGAAAGTTTGGATAGCCAAAGAATTTTCTTTTGCTAAGTCAAAGCCATTTTTGATAATCTCTGACCTCAATTCATAATCATCAATACATAGAGTAAGGGCTTCTGTTAAGGCATCTACATTACGAGATTCGACTATGTAGGCCGATTTTTCATGCTTTAGATAAAAGGGAATTGCACCAACACTTGTTGTTACTACGGGAAGCTTATTTGCCATCGCTTCCCAAATTGTTCTAGGAAAGCCTTCATGATAAGAAGGAAGGACATAAATATCAGAATTGCGATAATATTGATTTAAATCTGAGCCTAATTTCTTTTTTCCATGAAATGTAATATTGTTGCTGATTCCTAATGATTCAGCGTAAGTAATTAACTTTTTCTCAAATGGTTTCTCCGGATTGTTTTCCCATCCTACTATATCAATCTGAATATCTTTTCCAGTATCAATCAATCTTTTACCTGCTTCAAACAATTCAATTAACCCTTTTGTTGGCTCAATCCTTCCCGTAAAAAGTAATCGAATAGGATCTTGAAAAGCGGTACTAGCTTTTTTATAAAAATCTTCTTCACGTAGAGTTGTTGTTTTGACAAGCTCTATGGATTTTGATTTGTTTTTATATTTTTCAAAAAGTTTAGGTGAATTAACAAAAATATCAGTTTTCGGAAGACGTTTTCTAAACTTCATATCGTTATGGTGGAAATACATATACAATAACTTGTTTTTCAATCCTTTAGTTCCGATCTGTTTTGCACCTTCTGCATAATCGCCAACGATAAGAAAAAACAGTTTGGGACCTTTTATATATTTATGGAAATATGGGGCTAAAGGAGATGGAGACCGTACTAAAAAAGCATCACATCCTTTAATTTCTAGCATTTTTTCTTTAAGTACTTTACCTGGCATCAAACTACGTTTCCAGCTTGGAGTTTTTGGTCCCAAGTTAACAAATGTAATATTTGAACATTCAAGTTGATAATCGGCTTCTTCATATTCACGACCTGTAGCTTCATGCATTATAAGATAAAGCTTATTCACATTTCTAGCAAGCTCATCTACAAAAACACCTATATATCCTGGAAGGAAAAGCCCTTCTTTTTTAGCAGCAACAGGAATATGATAATAGAATGCTAATTTCATCTTATGTTTTTCTTACTAATTTAGTTGTTTGTGCCCAGCAAAGTCCTATTATCAGCCAAGGAATAGCTCCTGTAAATGCGGAAATAGCATAAAAATGAATAGCTATCCCCGATAAACTAATAATTGGTAAATGTTCAATTTTTAGAGTTCCTTTAAGTAAATTGCGTCTAAACAAAAATATTGGACGAAAAAGAATAACTATAAAAAAGATAAACCCAATCAATCCAAATTCTACCAGGACCTGCATATATGAATTATGTGCAGAACGACTATTATACATTTTCTTTGAAGTACCTTGTAAATAATCAAATTCGCTGTAGGAGTTCAATTCTGAATCATAATATCTAAAATTCATTGGTCCAATTCCAATAAAAGGATGTTCGAAAAATATCTCTTTACCTTTAGAAATCATCAATTTTCTTGATAACCAAGATTTATCTCTTTCTATTGATCCAGTTTTGTTCGTCATGATGAGCTTTCCTAATGGTTCGTTGATTTTACTAACCTCATAAGAGATTTTTTGTATTATTACATGATCTTTATCTGACTGAAAAAGAACAATAATGGGAATCGAACAAATCAAAATAAATCGAAAATATTTCTGAATTTTAAAAAAAACTATATTTAAAATTAATAAGATCTGAATCAGTAAAACTATTGATCCTGCTCTTCCATTTGTATATAGCATAGCAAATAAAAAAAAGAATGAAAAGATTATAACTCCTTTTCTATTCCAACGCTTATATATGTAATAAAACGATAAGGGAATTGTGCAAAGTAGATTAAAGACTAACGCATTTCTTCCGGGTCCAAATTCAATTGACACCAATCCTGATTTAAAATTAAATGGAAAAATATAGAACATAAAAATGTAAATAAGTGTTCCGATAAGCATCCACTTACTTAGTTGCATCAGGTCAATTCGAGAATAATTTTTTATGATAAATAAAGCTACACTAATCCAATAGAGGAATTGAATTAAAATAATAATTACAGATATTATGCCGGGATGTCTATCAATGACAGGTGTGAAAATTGACGATATAACGCCAACAGTAAGAAAAGCAAAAAAGAAATGTTGTTTTCTGAAATTCACCTTTCTTATTCCTACTCGATATATTAGATCTATGAAAATGAAGAATGTAATTGAATTTCCTAATACAGAAAACGATGGAAAAGCTAAAAAAAAGATGAGCATGTTCAATCTTGACTGAATAATTCTAGGAAATAGATTCAATTTTGATGTGGATCTTAAAGTTTTCATTTGTTATTAATTCTAGCCATTTCTTCTTTTACTTCATTTTCCCAATACAAATTTCTTAATAGTTGAGAATCAAACTTAAAGCGAATACTTTTCTTCCAACCCTTTAAAGCACCTTTAATCATTGATTTTCGTTTAGATGAACGATCGTGAGCATAGTTAAAAATCAAACCAATGATTCGCCATAATGCAAACCAATGGTATGTAAACCTTCCTAAGAAAATCGATTTTCCGTCTAATCGACACTTTTCAAGTGTCAAATATAATCGAGAAAACATTACTCGTTTGCCGAAATTCTCTAAATCGGAAGAATAAGAACTATTTTGCTGATCATTATGGTAGAATAATCTTTCGGGTATATTGATTAATCTACCCTCCTTGGAAAGAGTATAGCCCGTAATTGTGTCTTCTCCTTTACCAAAATTCTCTTCGTATAGATCATACATCTGAAAATTAAAATTTTTATACATTACTGAACGTTTCACAAGAAAAGCACCTCCACTAACGAACTCAGTATTCTCAATTTTTTCTAATTGCTTTCCCTTATTGCCATTCGCACCCAGTTTACCCGGCTCTAAATCTGGAAACCCAGAAATGATGTTTTTGTATTTTTTCACCCAACTAAGTTTGCCAAATAATTGACTCTTTGGCACTTCAGCAAGTGAAGTAGTTTGGTGTGCTTCAACATGTTTTAGAGCATAACTCTCCCCTTTGTTCTCTTTTATGTATTTCTCAAGTTTTTCAAATAAATTATCATGAATTATTTCCATATCATCGTCTAAATACAAAAGCCAATCAGAACTCGAAAGATTATAACCTAAAAACCTTTGATATGGCTGATTTTTATGTTTTGTCCTCTTATAATTGATAGATTCAATAGCCCTAATATTCTGATTTTCTTCATCTGACGAATCAATTAAAATTAATTCAATATTGCCCATATTTAGACTATTAATTTGTTGAATTAACTCCATCACTTTCTCTTGGCGGTTGCAAGTACAAATTATGACCGAAAATTTCATTTTTTTTCTAGAATTGATTGATAAAAATATATATTTTCTTGAACTATCTTTTTGATATCAAAGTTAGTACCTATTTTGTTAATAGCATTGGCCCTCATGCTTTCAATTCTATTTTGGTCTGAAATTGCTTTTATAATCCCTTCGGCTAATTCTTTAGGTTTAATAACATTTACGAGAAAACCATCTTCACCATCGTCTATTATTTCGTTAGAGCTAAAACGATTAGATATTATAACAGGTGTGCCACAAGCCATGGATTCCAAAGGGATAATAGGGAATGCTTCGGTAAGTGAAGGTAAAATTGAGAGATTTGCTTCACTATATTTTTCAGGTAGTAAAGCGTTTTCAACACGGCCTATGAAATTGATTCTATCATGATATTTAGTATCCACGAGCCTTAAAATTTTCTCTTTGTATGAGTCAATGATTGAGCAAATAACATCAAAATGAACTGTTTCATTTGCCGCAAATACATCGTTTAATGCTGCAAAGAGCTCTTTAAAACCTTTGTAGTCATGCATTCTACCTACTAAAATGATTTTATTAAGATCGCGAATTAGATTTCTGTCCTGAAACTTAGAAAGATCAACGCCATTGTATATTGTGGTCGAAGGAAAGTTCAACTTAAAAGATTTTTTCGTTTGTTCTACAACATGATTTGAAACGGAAACAATAGTGTCTGCGATTTTCAATGCTCTTTTCTCAATAAAGGTTAAAAGCACACTTCTTTTTTTGTTCATGTAATCATTATTGGCCGTGTTACTTCCATGTAGCCTTACAATATGTTTTACTCTTTTTAATTTGAAAAGTAATGGGCCGGACCAATCATAAGACTCAATAATATCTATCTCCAACCCTTTCAAGTGGTTTTTTAAAGATTTAAAATAAGTATATCGGGCTAAAAGTGTTTTTGAAAAATTGACAAATAGATTCTTCCCAAACCTTGGTTCTACAAGACGAATAACCTTTACCATACTTTCTATTTCAACTGTTTCTAATGCATTTTCTCCATAACCGAAAACAATAATTTCATGACCTTCTGCTGCTAACCGTTCTGCCATTAGTTTTGTAAAAACACCAATGCCACCCGATATTTTTGGTGGATACTCATTGCATATATAAACAATTTTCATAATTGAATAACTAAATTTTTAGCGTTTCTGTTATCAATAAACCTGATTTCTTCTTGCTAGAAACATTTGGATTAACAGTAAATGAAACTTTGTCTAATCCATAAAGTAAATCAGATATATTTTTAAAGCGTTTAACCATGTTATCCTTGAACAAATGTCTGTAAAATCCAGCTTCAAAGAATTGGGTTACTCTATTATCAATCTTGTTTAAACTATTAAATTCTAAATTAAAAACAGGTTTTCTTAACGCTAAGAACTCTAATGTTACAGTAGATGGAACGCTAAGGTTCAAGGCTGAAAACTGAAGAAGATCTAGCCATTCATTTTCACCTTCTTTAGATTGAATAATCATATCCTTTTCTTTATCATAAGTGCAATAATGATCTGCAATGACAAGATTATCAAGTAAATCCAGACTTTTAAAGTCAGCTACTTTATGTGTTGGGTTTTTTCTGACAATTATTGTGTATTCTTCTTCTGAATGTTTCTTTATTAACTCTTTAGCAACAAATTGGATGGTGTCAATTTCATCTATAACCAAACCTACTGGCATCATAGTATACAAGAGCCATTTAGAATTAATTGGCAATCCATATTTCTCAGCGTAAAATTCTCTATTATTGTAAGGCTTTGCGCCTATTAGAATATCAAAAGTTGGGTTACCAGAAATTACAAAATTTGACTTTTTCAAATAAGGCATGTGGTATTTGAAATCCTTAATCATTTGTTCATACCAAACAAAAATGGTTGAAAATGAGGTGAAAGGAATAAAGTTATTGATAAACAAGTCTTTCCAACTGTTGGTCAAATAATGGACTTCTTTATTCATTTTAATGCCTGTAGAAGCAAAGCTCTTGGAAAAGCATGAATTATAACCTGTAAGAAAGAGTACGTCAATATTTTTCTCTATGATCTTCTCCTGCATTACTTTGGCAATGTATTTCTTTTGAACATTCTTAATAGTAAGTTTTTCTAAAATGAATTTAGCCAGGGAATTGCCATAAATGGCCGTTTTAATACTCTTCACTCTTACATAACTGTGATTGTGAAATCCACCAAGACTTTTATTCGCTATCCAGTTTCTACGGATAATTTGATTGTAATTTTCTATAGAAGTTGGTTGTTTATTAAAATCTTGTTCTTTAAAATAAACTAATGGAAATCCTGTAGAAGTAAAGTAATCGTGAAATTCTTTACTACCTTTATCCATGGCAAACCAAACTATATCAAACTCTTTACTAAGCTCAATAGCAAAACCGCTATGAATATATTTTTTAATTTCATGAAAACCGAATTCAAGTAATATGGCAATCTTTGGTTTTTTCATATCTTACTTAATTAGAAATTTAAGGGTTTTGAATTCCTTCCAACTTTTTATAACTGTTGCAATGCCAATAAAGATAGAACATATTAGTAGGATATAAGGGAATAGATAGATGCTATTTATAAAATATAATGCAATGATAATAATTGATAGAATGATTGGGAAGAAGACAAAATTTGAAGAAAAATTAACTTCGTGATCAAAAAAATACTTTTTCATTTGAAAGCTAAAAAAGATAACTCCCAAAAATAAACAAGCGATTATCGAGCTAATAGGCAAAGAATTTATTCCTAACAATTTTATAAAAATCATAATAAAACTAATTCTTACACCTGCTTCGATTAACCTCATGATTGCAAGGCTTTTGATCTTATAAAGAGATGGTATCAATATTAACCTTGCAGTTAAGGTATGGGTTTCTAGAAGAATCCAAAACCCAAAAAGCACACTAAATTCTGTTGAAAGGAAGAAACTATCACCAACCCAGATTGAAACAAATAATTTATTAATCAACATACCAACAGAAATGCTAAATGCTAATAAAGCAAAGGAAATTGGAGTGATTATACAGTATAAGCTATGGATTTTATCATATTCATTCCCCCCATATAATTGAGCAACATAAGGTCTTAAATTATTTAAAAACATTTGAAATATTTTTTGAGTAAGAAGAAAAATTTTTATTGTAATGTAAAAAAATGCTACTTGCTCGAATCCAAAATCAATACTAATAATATAGCTATCTATCTTCATTAATAGTAATGTTGCAATACTACCTAATGAGAAATACATGCCCATTGAAAACAAGCTCTTAAGTTCTTCTTTTTCAAAAAAGGCTGGTTTTACCTGTATTTTAGGAAATAAACTATCAACACGATATTTACTTCTCACTATTAATAAAATGACTGTAAGCACGTTAATGACAGCTAGGCCTGCAACTCCAATGTATGGTACTAGAAATAAGATCAAAGCATAATTCAAAATGTTATTAAAAAGTTTGATTTTATTATCTAAATGAACTTTTTTACTAGAGATTATTAGGGCAGAGTATAAATTTTTAAATACTGAAAGAGCTGCGGATACAGAAAATAGTATGATAATAATTTCAACATGCTGAATTTGATTTTCTTTAATTCCTGAATTTAAAAGAAAATAGAAAAAAGGAAGGATAAATGCCGCAACAATAATCTGAAAGAAAAAAGAAGCATTAAAAGTTTTATTCAATCCATCATCGTCTTTATTTGCTATTAAATGTCCTGCTTTTGATTCGACTACTTTGTTAGTTCCGAACTCCATAAAACTAACCCATGCTAAAAAATCAACACATAAAATATACAAGCCATATTCTTCTTTAGAAATGAATTGTAACATATAAGGAGTTAGAAAAAGAGCAACAATATTATTTATAAAAAACAGTAAGTATCCAGAAGAAATGGACTTACTTAAATCACTTTTAAAAATCACTTTTGATTTTATTTCCAAATCAATTATTTTGTATGAACTTTATACTTGTGATGCTCTTGATGATGTATTTGTTTTGTTTTTGACCCAGTCAACAATTCTGCTTTACGCACTGCGCTTACAAAATCTCCAAAAGTATTATCCAACAGGTCTAAGGCAACACCATCAAAATGAACCCAATCCATATTACCTAATTTCACATGTTTTTCTATCATTTTTGCTCCCGCAGCAACAGCCAACATACATCCTATATTTCCAATATCATGACTTGAATATCCCGGTATTAAACCTGAAAGGTTTTTAATAATCGATATTTCTTCGTAATGACGAACAACACCAATTTGACACGCTTCTGGTGGAGCAGGATAACTAGATGTGCATTGTAATAAAAATAAGTTTCTGCCCGGTAAAAAAGTATCTAAAACGAATGATTCATAATCCTTATCGGTAAAACCTGTTGAAACGACAACGTCACCGCTAAATTCTTTAGCTACTTTCTTTATATAACTCTTGTGATTTGAAATTGTAGACGGCAGTTTCACCAAAACCGGATCGAATCTTTCTAGAAATTTAAATGATGGATAATCTAAAACTGAGGCAAACCAAATAATCTGATGTGCATTACATTCCTCAATTAAAACGCTAAATAAATGTTCTGTTAATTCCACTCCTGATCGATAATCTTTTAAGGTAATTCCAAAAGGAGAAGTATATGGAGATTTTAATTCATCTTTAGAATAAAAAGAATCAACCTCACGCTTTTGAACTTTTATCATATCAGCACCAGCCTCTTTTGCCAAACGAATCATCTTTCGCAACCTTTCTTCGTCCCCTAAATGATTATTAGTTAACTCCGCCACTACAATTACATAATTTTCTTTCTTGACTCGATTAATCAAATCATCATATGCAGATTGCATATCAAAAGTCTTATTGGTTTTAGCTTTCCTCTTTGAGAATATTCTATTATAATGTTCAATAGAAATATCACTGATCTCGGTGCTTCCAACATGTATTATTTCGTTACTTCCTGTATCATTAATATATTTCTTTATAAATTTTAAATATGCTTTTTGCGTTAAAAAAAGTATATTCTTATACTCTAATTCGTGACCCGAATAATCATTAATCACGCTTTTTTCAGTTATTTTAAAATCAAATCCTAACAAGTAAACTTTTAGATTTTTATTTTTAATCTGAGAAATTAGATAAGCAACTTTCAATGCAGAAAGCACAAGGAAATCTGAAAGATAAAAATCTCTTGAATTAAAATCACTTATGAGACTATCAAAGCTTTCGAAAGAAATATTATTATAATCTACAAAGTTGAATTTGTCTTTTGCAAAATTTGCATTGACCATCGTTTCGTTAACGGTTACATAATTTTGTGCTTGGAAACCGTTTTCGTTGAGAGATTCTAATACCCAAGCATTTTTAAATAAACATAAATTTCCTTTTTGAATTCGCTCAGAATCATTTATATTTATTATAAAACTATTTTTATAGGTTGCAGGATCGATAGATGTTACTGTACTACCTTTTCCTAAAATTATAATTTTATCGAACGTTTCTGATGCTAAAACGATATTTTTTAGTAGGTTGAAGAAATTCTCCATTGTATTTTTTATTTTCTACTTCTATTAATAAATTATTTTCTAAAGCCAAATTTAATCCAGGCAACAGATCCCAAGAGTGAGCACCTTTGGGATTAAAAAATTTTTCATATGAACCTTTTACCACTTGGGCCATGTTATACATGCAACATCCAATAATTCTATATTCAAATCCTTCTTCAATTTTCACCAACTCCTCTTTCGTTAGTGAAGATGATAAACCATGGATACGAGATTCAAACCGTTCAATTTTTTCTCCAGTAAATATGTATTCCTTCAATTCCGGTAATCCCAACATTGATTCATAATGTTCACCATTTCGATAGACAGAAATACCAATACCCCATTCTTTAAGACCGGAAACAAAATTTTCGGTACCATCAATTGGATCTACAGTAATGACATATTCACTCAAAGATAAGTCTATGTCATGAATTTTTGAACTTTCTTCAGATACTAATTGGACCGAAGTATAATTTTCTTTCACGAAATCAGCTACAAGTTTGTCCATGTGTAAATCCCCTTCAGAAACATAACTATTATCTGGTTTCATTGTCTTCTTTCCACGTTTAGAAATAATTGTTTGTAGCTCTCGTTCTATAATCGGCCGTATATTTTTAAGTATTTTCATTAATTATTTGTTGATTATTTGTTAAAATGCTTTGAACGATTTTGAAATCCATTTCATCATCAATGTCCAAGCCACATAATTTATTTGTAATAATAGCTGCAACTCTATTTCCTAAAAAGGAATCTGAAATGTTTTTCTTGTCTGAACGAAAAACATCCGTAGAAAAGACTTTGTATTGCCCAATAATATCTTGTCGACGAATCATAGATTTCCCATTATCTTCAAACATAGGCTTTAAAATCCCTTCATCTTCTTTATACAGTCGTGATTCACTTTCACATACAGTTCTTGCAGAAGTTAAAGTAGAATCCTCTTTTAATAAATTTATACATTTAGTTACATCATTGAAATTTCTAAAAATAAAAGTAGGCCGCAACCAAACTAAAATGTCAGGTTGTGGTATGTTTTCTTTTTCAAAACAATCATATAAATCTTTTAAAATATCTTGCTCCATTGCTGTTGACGATGAAGCTTTAGTGCTTCTTAAAAAAGGTACTTCAGCTCCATATTTTTTTGCTATCTCGGCATATATAGCAGAGTCTGTGCTACAAAATACTCTATCTAGGTTCAATTTAAGAGCAAACTCGATTGAGTGCGCCAATAAAGGTTTCCCTCCAATTTGTTTTATATTTTTGTCAGCCAAGCCTTTGGACCCACTTCTTGCTGGTATAATTGCATAAATAATCATTTCATATATATTATAGGTTTATTAATCTAAACATTAAGCACACCACAAAAATCTAACACTACTTTTTCTTTAGTAAATGTTACCGCTTTAAACTCTTGATGTGCCACTAAGAAAATAATTATATCGGCCTGCTCTATTGCCATTTTGTAATCAGTGAGTTTAAACAAATTATGTTCTCTGATGTTAGGTTCCACTATAAAATAATCCCCATTATTGTCATTTTGCAACACTTTATTTACAATATATTTTGCTGGAGACTGCCTTAGATCATCAATATTTGGTTTAAATGCTAAACCCATTAAAGCAATACTTGGTTTTCTTCCATATTGTAATTCAAATTTCAGCTTCACTTTTGAATTTTCTCTGCACACCATAAAGATTTATAATTATTAATCTCTCTTGCGGTACTTATAATTTTTGATTCTTTTGGGAATTCTGAAATAATAAAGTAAGGGTCTACAGCTATACAATGACCACCAACACCACATCCCGGTTGCAAAATAGTTACTCTAGGATGTTTGTTTGCCAGCTCAATTAGTTCCCAAACATTTATATCTGCCTTATCACAAATTAATGACAATTCATTTGAAAAAGCTATCTGCACATCTCTTGATGAGTTCTCTACTAATTTGCACATTTCTGCAGTACGTGCATTGGTTTTATGTAAGTCCCCTTTTATATATTTACTGTAAAATGCTGCTGCCTTATCTGTAGAGGCGACATCAACACCTCCTATCACTCTATCGTTTTCAACCAATTCATACATCACATTTCCTGGCAATACACGTTCTGGGCAGTATGCAATAAATATACTTTCTTTTAGTTCTGGACGCTCACTATAGATGAGACTCATCATCTTTTCTGTAGTTCCTACATGTGATGTAG
>Ga0206131_10002862_pt1 | contig 20386 bp, 13 predicted proteins | sample Helgoland_Spring_FD_148636 | JGI IMG/M metagenome (GOLD analysis project Ga0206131, IMG submission 148636) | Pelagic subsurface seawater microbial communities from Kabeltonne, Helgoland, North Sea - Helgoland_Spring_Bloom_20160517_1 | ecosystem: Environmental > Aquatic > Marine > Epipelagic ...
TACTGAACATCCAGAATTGCGAGATTCTAATGAAAGGTTATTTTATCATTACTTATTAGATATTCAATATAATGTAAACAAACCTTTTAAAGAAGCTCTAAAAGATATGGAATCTAGGGAAATACCTTACATAGATTCATTCGGTAGAGCATCTAGAAAGGTACAAGAAGAGCACCCACATTTAAGGGGTGAATTGTATAACAAACGTAAAAAGAAAGCAGATGAAGTAAAGAAAGAAATTAAGAGTATTTAACACCTGAAACCCTTGTAAATACAGGGAAAAATGACTATATTTATATAGTAGTAATAATCACAAAATTTAATTTTATGGCACAATTAGTGTTCCTGGTTGGTAAATCAGGTATGGGAAAATCTACCTCTATGAGGCTGCTTAATCCCGAAGAAACTGTAATAGTAAATACCGATCAAAAGGCATTACCATTTAAACAGTTTAATTTAAAGTATAACGAAGAAAAACGCAATTATCGTAAAACATCTGATGTAGCAATCGTACTAAACACTTTACAGAAAGTGAACAAATTAGAGAACGTCAAGACTGTTATTATTGATACTTGGTCAAGAATCATGACTGACACAGTTATGAGTCAAAAGTTCAGAGCTGAGAAAGGCTTTGATAAATGGTCAAAAATGGCGGCTAGTCAATATGACCTCATTAATTTTATTAATGACTCTATGCGCGATGATATCATAGTATATCTTATGGCTCATCCTGAAACACATTACGATGATTCTGGATTTGCATCTGAGCGTATTGGAGTGCAAGGTAAAATGCTAGAAAGATTTGTTCCTGAGTCTTTTAGCACTATAGTTCTATACACAGAGATTGTAAAATCTCCTGGCAAACCTAATCGCCATGTATTTAGAACTGTATCATCAGGATCAGATACATGTAAAACCCCTCTCGAAATGTTTGAAGAAGAAATGATCGATAATGATCTTATCAATGTCAATAAAACAATCAGAGAGTATTATTCAATTTAATTAATTTTTAAAAACAAGAAATGGAAGATTTCACATGGGATGCTGTGCCCTCACAAAGACAGCGAAAAACAGAAAAATATGATTATCCTGTAATGACAATGGCAGCATTAGCAAAAGCAGGTGCTGGTAGAAAGTTTAGCTTTAATAAAGCTGCACAAGAGTTATTAAGTGTTGAAGGAGAAGATAGAGTATCTTTTGGTTTTAATGCTGATAGAACTGTTGTAGCTATTCGTAAAGCTGAAGGAGATGCTGGTTTTAAATTAACTAAAACTTGTACATTCAGTGATAAGAAAATCTTTGAATTTATTTCTAAAACATTAAGCCTTTCTAATGATACAGAAAATGAATTTAAAATTTCTGAAAACACAGGATTTTATTCTTTAGAATTACTAGATGTTCGTGCCGATATTCGTCCAGAATTAGGAACAATAGATGCAGAATACACAATGAATTCCATTCATAGAGATGAAGATTGTGAAGATTGTAAAGAAGAAACTGCAGAAATGAAAGAAGAAACTGAACAAGAAGTTGTAGCAGATACTATTGGTAATGTAGATTATCCTGAAGTAGAAGAACCTACAAGTATTGAATTAGATACACCTAATGGTGTAGAATCACAATGGTAATAATTTTTAAAAACAATTTATGTATAATTTAAATGACAATGGCTTTGATGCCAAACAAGGAGTTACAATCTTTAATGGTGGTGTAGCAGGATTAGTAAACGATGTAAAAATGTCTGTTTACAAAAAAGGGAAAGATGATAAAGAGAATGCCCCTGACTATAAAGTAACTTTTACAGATAGCAATGGTGGAGAAGTTTCTTCTTCTTATTGGTATGCTACTAAAGATACTCAGTATAGTACTATAGATGAACAAGCAAAGAAACAAGGTAAATCTATGAAGCATATAATTCATGCTGTATATGGAGCTGGCTTTGAAATTCCTTTTATAGCAAAAAGTCCTCAAGAATTATTGGACATGTCTATGAAGTGTATAAAAGACGGTCTTGCTAGTAGTCCTGGTAAATTTAGAATCTTTGCTACTTATGGTACTTTGAATGCTGTGAAAAATTATATTCAGCCTCGTAGCTGGGTTCCTTTTGTAGAATCTATGAGTACTAGTGAAGACTCTACTAGATTAAAATTAGCACCTACTATAGATGCTATGGCTAGAGTTGAAGAAAGTCAACCTGTATTGCAAGGCGCAAAAGCAGATGATTTGATGGACACATCAACTGATGACTGGTAGACAAATATAAACTATAAAAATGGGAGGGTGTAAAAGCCCTCTCTTTTTTTTATTATGAAAGATATAAATTTAAATTCTATAGTATTTAATGATCTAATTAGTAGAGAAGACATCTTAAAACATGTTACGCAAGAAGAAGTATATAGTTTTTACTTAGGAGAAAAGATAACTACACTTGGTGTATATCATAGTCCTTTACGTGAAGACAATATTCCATCATTTGCACTATTCTTTCATAGAGTAGAACCAAATGTTCTTATGTTTAAAGATTTTGCCACAGGAGATTGTGGCGACTTTGTTGCTATGGTAAGAAAGCTGTTTAATTTAAGCTATTCTGAAGCATTAGAAAAAGTAACATTTGATCTTGGTCTATCTAATTACGGAGTGTCTGGTACTAGACAAACCGTAAATTATACTAAAATAACACAGAAACAAAAAGTAGAATTAGGAATAAAAATAAGACTGTGGCAAAAGCTGGACAAAGAATTCTGGCAACCCTTCGGTATAAAAAAATCTACATTAGAAAAGTTTAATGTGTTCCCTATTAGTCACGTATTTTATAATAGTAATGCTGTTAAAGTCTCAAATCATGCGTATGTATATGCAGAGAAAAAAGATAACAAACTTACTTATAAAATATATCAGCCATTTGAAGATAAACTCAAAAAATGGATTAACAATGCAAATTATTCTGTTCACCAAGGCTACACACAGTTGCCTAAATCTGGTGAATTACTAGTTATTACTAAATCTTTAAAAGATGTTATGAGTCTTCATGATGTCATAGGTGTTCCTGCCATAGGTTTACAATCAGAATCTGTTATGATGAAAGACTCCGTTATGGATGAATATAAATCTAGATTCGAGAAAGTTGTATGTCTCTTTGACAACGACGATGCAGGTATGAAACTCTCAAAAGAGTTTTCTAAAAGATATGATGTACCTTATTTCTTTGTATTACCTATTGCAAAATCTAAAGACTTTAGTGACTTTGTAAAAAATACTACTGTAAAATTTAGTATAGAATATTTTAATAAAAAAATAAAAAAGTTATATGAATAAGCAAGAATCGCTGAGTAAAATCAGCAAAAACTTAATGCTAAAAGAACCGTTTTACGGTTTCTTTCTAATAATGCTAAATAAAGTCTGGCATGATGCTATTGGTACAGCAGCTGTAAGCAAAAATGGCATTAACTATCAGCTCACTATTAGTGAGAAATTTTGGGAACCTTTATCTGATTTACATCGTATGGGTTTGTTAAAACATGAACTACTTCATATTGCATTTAACCATCTTACTACATTTGATTTATTCAAAGATAAGGAGTTGGCCAATATTGCAATGGACATGGAAATCAATCAATATATTGATAAAACATGGTTACCTGAAGGAGGTATAGATATAAACGACTATCCTGATCTTAACTTAGACATAAAAGCAGGTAGTAGATATTACTATGATAAGCTTCAATCACTTCAAAAGAAGAAAAAACAAAACGGCACTTGTGGCTGTGAGAATATGGACAAACTTCTTGATGCTGTAGAAAAAGGCAATTGCCAAATTACAATAGGAGTACCTGGAGAAGGGGATAAAGATGTTAATGTGCCTAATCATCCTTGGAAAGAGTTTGAAAATCTACCTGATGCAGAAAAGCAACTTATAGAAAAGCAAGTACAAAGAATATTGCAAGAAGTGCAATCTCAGGCTGAAAAGAAACAAGGACATATTCCTGGTGAGATGAAAGGTATTATTAAGATTCAAGAAATAATTCCTCCTAAATTTAATTGGAAGAACTATCTCCGACGCTTTACAGGTATTAGTACTAAGATTTTTACGAAAAAGATTCGTAGAAAAGAGAATACTAAGTTTCCTGACATGCCTGGTATGAAGATTAAGATGAAACAAAAGCTTATGTTAGCTATAGACACATCTGGATCTGTATGTGATGATGAAGTAAGAGAGTTTATGAATGAGATGCATCATATATATAAAACTGGCGTAGATATAACTCTTGTACAATGTGATACTTATATACAAGATATTAGTGAGTATAAAGGCAAGTATGATCTTAAACTGCATGGTCGTGGTGGTACTGACTTTACACCTGTTATAAAATATTTTAACGAGAATACTAGTTATACTAGTCTTGTGTATTTTACTGACGGTGAAGCAAGTACTAGTGTTAGCCCTAGAGCTAAAGTATTATGGGTTCACTCTGAACAATCAGATATCAATGAAGACCTTCCTGGTCTAAAAATTAAATTAGAATTATAAAAATTAAAATCAATGAATCAAATACAATTAAATGTAGATGAAATGAAAAACTTCATCAAACATATGGTTAATAATAATCAACATATACAACAAACGGGTAAAGTTCCTGTGGCTATAAATATTGAAGGTGATGCGGGCCTTGGTAAAACATCTGCTATTATGCAATTAGGCAGCGAGCTAGAAATGCAAGTAGTAAAGCTAAATCTAGCGCAGCTAGAAGAATTAGGTGACCTTGTTGGTTTTCCTGTTAAAGAATTCCAAGTTAAGAATAACGAAGGAAAGTCTTTATGGGTTAATGAACAAGAAATCGATACTGCTAATAAGAAAGGTTTCAAAGTTGTAGACAAGAGAATGTCTCATGCTGCTCCTGAATGGATTCAGGGTCGTGGTGAAGGCGGTTTCTTAGTTCTAGATGATTACACTCGTGCTGATCATAGATTTATGCAAGCATGTATGGAATTAATAGACAAACAAGAATATGTTAGTTGGAGACTTCCTAAAAACTGGCATGTAATCTTAACTACTAATCCTGATAATGGCGACTATAATGTTACTAGTCTAGATAATGCGCAGAAAACTAGATTTATATCTATAGATACTAAGTTTGACGGTCCTGTATGGGCGCGTTGGGCAGAGAATGTAGGCATAGATGGTCGTTGTATTAATTTCTTATTAATGCATCCTGAAGTAATTACTAAAGATGTAAATCCTAGGTCTGTTACTACTTTCTTTAATTCTATAAGTTCTATAAAAGATTTTGAAAAAGAACTTCCTCTTATTCAAATGGTTGGCGACGGTTCTATTGGACCTGATGCTGGCGCCATGTTTGTCATGTTTATTAATAACAAACTAGATAAGATTTTAACTCCACAACAACTGTTAACTCTTGATGAAAATGATTTAATTAAAGAGACAAAAGAGTGTATAGGAATAAACGATACTTATCGCGCTGATATAGCCAGTGTACTAGCTACTAGATTAGTAAACCATTGTTTAGTTTTTGCACAAACAAATCATATTAACGAATTAATAACTAAAAGGTTGGTCAGTTTAACTACTAAACATAATGTATTTACTGATGACCTTAAATATTATATCGTCAAAGAATTGTTAGGTGGAAACAAAGCTAAGTTTGCGAAGATGATGCTAGATCAAACTGTTTTACAAATGAGTACTAAATAATAAAATATGTTAAATTTAAAAAATGTAATAATTACAAAAGATTATTCTGATAGAACTTTTAAAAATGGAAAAATAGATAATATAACTATAGATATAGATGAACATGGACATATTTATAAATATGACCATGAAGAATTATCCAAAATAAAAATTAAACAAACCTATTCCCCAAATCCTGGAGAAATTCTTTATATAGGTCCTGGTTGTAATATTCCTAGAATAAAATTAAAAGATCTTCTTTTAAATAATGTGGCTAAAACTACTAATGATATTACTAAAGCAACTAGTATTTTTATAGATGAACATTTTTCAAAAATAACTACACATGATTGGTTTTATTATGCTCATAAACAAGGTATATTACAATTTTGTGAATTAGCTGAAAAAGCAGAATATTTAGACGAAGAAGAATTATTTTATATAAAAAATCTTTTAAAAGATCTTTCTGATGAAGACGAAATAGCAATAAACCATAGGTTTGCTAGCGAATTAAGTCAAAGAACTGATCCCATTTATAATGGTGTTAATATTATACACGCTTGTGAAAGATATAGTAATCATATTAATATAATAGTTCCAGATCACGTAGAATCTTATAATTATATAATAAATAATTTAGATAAAGTATATGATTATAAATCACTAATAGCTCATATAAACTCTGATGACTCTATAACTATAGATGAAAAAGTATTTAAGCAACTTGGCAATATGTTTCAAAGTCAAGACACTGATAATCATATATTAGCCATGGAGATTATGGCCAATAGTAATTATCTAGATTCTCTTATGTATTTAGAAATGTTGTTTTGTGATTATGGAAATACGATGAATGACTGTAAAACTAAAAGACATGTTAATTTTAAATCTTTAACGTCTTATTTAGGGAAAAATAGTAATTATTTATACCAAACTACTTCTGATGATGTAATTCAATCTTTAATAGACAGAAAAGAAGTTACTATAGATAAATTACATTATATATTTGAAAAATATAATCAGGACTTTTATAGTAATAGTGCGCATTTTAGTGTAAAACAAATAACTCTTAGCGATGAATTATTAAAAATAGTTAATGAAAATTATGTAAATAGTATTAAAGAAGATTATGTTCCAGAAGAACGAGAAGAAATAGAAGAAAAAGTAGAATCCAATGAAGAATTCAATTGGGTTGAATAATTAAAAACAAAGCGATATGGTAAGTGAGATTAAATTAGAATTTCCTGAATTCATAACGCATATTCCTGTTAGTAAAAATAAATGGGTCAAGATTGGTTATAATAAAATTCACGCGTCTGTGCACTACACAACTAGGGCAGCTCTTGTAGCTGCCATGCACGGATTTATTGAAAAACATATACCGAATAATCTAACGATTAATGCCCCCGTAGAAACAAAACTAACAGTATATGCACCCGTAAATTATGGAGTTATGAAAATGATAAAAGATAAAGTAACAGGAAAAAGAAAGACGAGTTGGAAACCAGCTGCTGATAATTATAAACCTAACTGGGATATAGGCAATTTAGCTCTTATATGGTTAAAATGCTTAGATGATGTATTAATAAAGAAAGGCATACTTCCTGATGACACAATAGAATTTTTACAAAGAACTACATATGAGTTTGTTCCTGTAACAAATTTTAAAGACAGAAAGTTAGTATACCAAATAAAAACAATTAAACAATGATAGATTACCAAACAATAAGTGCTCTTAATCAAAGCACTTTAAAACAAATATTGATCAGTCCTCAAGCATATGTCAAAGCAAAAGAAAGACAGCTTGCAAGAATAGAGTCTAGTGAGCGACACTTTATATTTGGGTCATTAGTAGATATGATGCTGACTGAATCTAAAGAAGACTTTGATAAAAAGTATGCGGTTATACCTGATGATATAGGAGTCACAGAAGTTGTTGCTAGAATAATTAAAGGAATATATGATGACGTATCTTATCTTGTAGAAGAAAAAACTTTAGAAGATTATAAAAATGAAATTCTAGAATATTGTAAGTATGAACAGTATCAGCCTAGATGGAAAGACGAGACAAGAATTAATAAAATTATAGAACAAGGTTCTAAATATTTTGATATTCTTAAAGAATCTGGAACTAGGTCTATAATTACTGAAACTGAGTATGCTAATGCAGTTAACTGTGTTATGGCCCTTAGAACTGATAAGTACACTAGTAAATATTGCCAAAAGAAATCTAGCAATCCTAATATAGAAATAGTAGACAAGCATGTAATAGTATTTGATTATCATGGTTTAGAATTTAAAGGCGAGTTAGATAGAATTATAGTCGATCATAAAGAAAAAACTATAACTCCTATTGACTTTAAAACTACTAGCAAGTCTGTTCTCAACTTTGAAAATAGTTTCTGGCATTTCAGATATGACTTTCAAGCAGCTGTATATACTTTAGGATTATCTTTAGATAAATCAGAAAAGTTTGAAAAGTATTATAAAGATGGATATAGTTTTAAGCCTATGTTGTATATTGTAGTAGAAACTTTCTTAAACAATCCTCCTATGGTATTTGAAATAAGCAAAACAGCTATTAATACAGGTTTATACGGTAATATAGATCAAGTTCCTAAAATCAAAGAAAACTTGGAAGGATTTACTCAAGCTATTAAACGCTTTAAATATGCTACTGAAAATGATGCTTGGGATTACCCAATGGAATATGATATTAAAGGTAGTCACAGTATAACCTTATTATAGCATGAAATTTACAAAAACTGCAACATTTTTGTTTCCGCTGCTAAACGTACCAAAGTCTTTGTTTGATTGTCATATACTAGATAGCTGGGGTCGACTTAAACATAAGTCTAGATTCCTTAATGCGTTTCTAGCTAATAACACAATTAGTAAATACAAAGAAGAAAATTATATATACGTTGTAGTAAGGGGCTATCGAGATACAGATTTTGATAAATTTTATACTACTGTCCAAGCATTTCCAAACTTCATAGATGACTATGATATAAAGGATTGCTGTGTGTTTATATTTAGTATACCTACAGATTTTGCTGCAGATTATGATCTGATAGTAAATGGTAAGTATTCTGAAATAACTGCAAATAGTAAAAAGCTAATACTAGCTAATCACTATTTCTCAGGTAAAGCTTATACTTTGCCTTTAATTCTTAATAAAGCTATTGTTTTAAAAGATAGTTGGGAAGAGAGACTAAGTAACCCTGGGTCACCTGCATATTTATATGATCAGGAAGTATGGCCTATTATTAATAGTACTGCAGAAATACTAACACATGAAGTAGTTAATAGCTATTCGATAAACAAAAAATTAAAACCAACAGGGGACTTCTTCGAGTAGTCCCCTTGATTGGGATGCAGTTTAGATTATATTAATCTGAAGGGTCCTAGAAATAGGGCCCTTTTTATTTAAAAAAAATGACAAAACTTATAAAAAAAATTAAAAGAAAATCTATGTTGATTCGCCCTTCTGGTAGATCTACAGATTTTATTAGTCCTAGTTTTGGCTATGGCTGTTTATATAACTGTAGTTACTGTTATATGAAAAGACATAAGCCTAAAGGACTAGATGTAGCTAAGAATATAGGAGACATTCTCACAGCTATAAATAACCATGTTTATTTTACTCCTGTTGACAAACCTAATCAAACACATGCTGTATTAACTACTTATGATATTAGCTGTAATGAGGATTTTGCATTACATGCTAAATTTTATGATTGGCGTACAATATTTGATTTCTTTAAAAAGCATCCTATGGCCATGGGGTCCTTTGCTACAAAGTATGTAAATCCTGATCTTATAAATTACGACGCTAATAAAAAAATTAGAATCAGGTTTAGTCTAATGCCTCAAAAATTATCTGACATACATGAGCCAGGCACTTCTAAAATTATTGACAGAATTAAAGCTATAGATGCATTTATTGATGCAGGCTATGATGTTCATATAAACTTTAGTCCTGTTATTGTATATAAAGGCTGGCGAGCTGATTACAGAGAGTTATTTGAGATGGTTAATGACTATGTCGATTACAAAGACGAAGTGCTCTCAGAGGTTATCTTTCTAACTCATAATTACAAAAAACATATAGCTAATCTTAAAGATCATTTAGAAGCAGAAAAGGTATTATGGATGCCTGAAATTCAAGAAAGTAAAATATCACAATATGGTGGAGAAAATGTAAGATATAAACTTTCTTTAAAAAAGAAATTTATCGAGCAGTTTATAGCTCTTCATGATGAAATAATCTCGTGGAATAAAATTAGATATATATTTTAAAGAGGGAATTTACTAGAATCTATTTGTCTATCATGATAATCAGATGTTTTACCATCTACTTTAGTCCGAATTCTTTTATAATCTATAGTAAGAATTCTTCCTCCAATTGGCTTAATGGGTGCGCCACGTTCAACGTGCCATCCTTTTGAGCCATCTCCGTACTCTTCTTTATACGTTCCTGTCAAACACATATGAAGTTGTTTTTGCACATGTCTATATTTATCGGCTCCTTGTACTATAGTATCTCTTGCATCATTTCTAGCTGCATTCTCATGGATGTGACCCATAGTAAACACATCAAAGTCTTCATACATTTCTAAAGCTCTTGTAAGGTTAAGTGCTCCTTTAGTTACAACACCTCCGCCACCTGATCCGTGAAAATATCTTATTTTTATACTTCTAGTAGAATCTTTTGGTACTTTTTTTCTAAGTGTTTGATTAATAATAAACCACCCACCATATCCACCCACCTGTACATTAGTATGGTTTTTAATATTTAAAAGCTTTACGAATCTAGCTAATATATCAGTTTCTTGAAATTTAATAATAGCTGTTTCGTGATTGCCGTAGCCTATCACAGTGATTAAATGAGCATAAGGACTAAACCATTCTACTGCTGTTTCTACAATACTATCTAAATACATAGCATTGTTGTGTTCTGGCCTAATATCTGATTTACTTTTTCTATTATCGCCACGTCCTTGCATAAGACAAAACATATCTCCATTAATCATAATAGGAATAGATTCTTTGAGACAATAATTTAAATCTTTTTTTAATAATTTCCAATCGCATTTCGGATTGTCCCAATGTAAATCTGACAACATTGCGATTTTGGCATGAGTACCTTCTAATTTTAACTCGTGAATATTACCTGCATGTTTAATTAATTTCATATTGATTTTATTTTACTCTTTCTCACAAGATACAGTAAAAAAAGTTTTTTAAAAAAAATTTGGCGTTTTAGGCATTAAATCTTTCTGATTCATCTGCAGCAGCTTCGTCAATTAGATCATCCATTATAACATCTCTTTCTGGATCTGTCATGCTGCCCCAATAATTAACATCATTATAAGGTAATAACCAATTAAAAAATATATCTGTTAATCCTGTTTTATCATCGTCTGATAGATTTTCATATAAACCAGATTTAACTACAGTTTTAATAAATTTGTTTTTTTCGTCAGGATATTGTAGCTCATATAAATTTTTAATAGGAGTAAATTTCATTCTTTTTCTATATCCTTTTGTTTTTCCTTTATATATTCCTCTTTCTACTTCTTCTCCGCTAAAGAAATTCCACATGTCTGCCCATTCTTTAAACTGTCTAGATCCTGCTATAGGCTCATCTACCATTTCTACGAATTCGCCAAGTGACCAAGCAGCATTTTGTTCTAAAAGAATTCTATTTGTTTGATATGCCATAAGCTGCATTAACCAACTATCTGGTTCATCATCTGCTTTTAAATTAGCAGCTGCGGCCATTATACTTGTAATAACTAAAAATGCAAAATCCATAAGAGTTTTTGCAACTCCTCTTTTTCTTACAGCATTTAATTTACCGTAAGCAGCAAATGGAGCAAATCCATAACCTTGTTCATGTACAAAAATATTTTTTAAGTATGATAAAGAAGCTCTGTAATTTCCTATTTCTTCTTCTCCTGATATTTTATTAAAAGTTTGTTTTCTAAGCCTGGTGTCTATTAATTGCACTACCCAACCTCTGTGCATTAATAGAAAATCTCCTAATATTTGCCTAGATAATACTCCTTTATCTATATCTCCTAAAACACCGTCAAGAGTACTAGCAACATGTTGTACTTTACCTCTAACAGAATTTAATAGTGCTTCAGTAACATAAGATTCAAATTCTTTTTTAACTTGTAAATTACCGTCAACTACTTCATATGAATTGTATAAACTTTTTTCTCTAAGATCTTTCCAATCTTGTTTCATATTTTTTTCATGAACACCATCGTTTTCTACATTTTGTTCAGAAGCAGTTTTTGCTAAATACTGCGTTTTAGTTAAATATTGTCCATTATATAGTCTATGATTATCGTAAATACTTATTGCAGTTCTTCCTTTAATACCATAATCTGCGGTATGAAAAGTAGTATATGCTATATCTTTAGTAAGAAGTTTTCTAGTTCCTCTATTCTTACCAGTTTCGTGTAACATAGTATCTAACTTAACTATTTCACCTTCTTGTAATATTAAATGTAATTTATTAGTTTGATTTATTTTTCCTGTTTGGGATAGTATTTGGCCTATGTTTGCTAAAAATTCTTTTTTAGCATAAAGAGCGCTTTCACTATTTGTATACAAAGCTGTTTTTTCTTCTATAACTTTATCAATAGATCCTTTAAACCAACCTGCAGTAGAAGAGACAAAATTAAAAGCAAGGTTATTATTTCTAATCCACCCTGCTACTGCTTGTGAAAACTTAGTCCAAGAAAATTCTTTTCCTACTAAAGAAGGAATAGTTTTACCTAATTTACTGTCTTTAGTAATTTTTACTCCTAAAGATTCTCTTTCTATTCCAAATAAATTAGTGTCTATTAAATATTCTAGAGCCTTATATTCTCTTGTTTCTTTTGTAGTCTTTTTTACACCTTTATTAATAAACTCTCTTCTTCCTAAAGTAGATTGTAATCCCTGCATTTCTCCAGCAATAGCACTCATTTCTTCAAAGTTTTTGGCCATTTCTGAAAATAATACTATTGTACGTCCTATATCATAAGAAAGAGTACTTAAATCATCTAATTTACCAGTAAAATGAATAGGGACCATTTTATTATTAAGTAGATTTAATTGACCAAATTGTGTGTCATCTGCATCTACAAAAAAAGCTTTATCAGTAAGCTGTCCTAACCTTTTCATAAAGCTAACATCTTTATTAGTTACTGTATCTAAAAAGCTTTTCATAACACCAGGAAGTAAATATAAATTTCTTTCTGTTCTATATCTTTCAGGCAATAGCAGCAATGCTTCTTCTTTTGTTTTAATAATTAAATCATAGTGATTTTTAAATACAGGATCTGCCATTAATCTTTCAAAGTCTTTATTAATGTAAGTATTATTTGGAATTCTTACTTCTAAAACATCGCCTGCTGTATCCTGCTCATAAGATATTTTAGTGTTTTCTTTAAAAAATCTTGCTAATCTCTCTTTTTTATATTTTCTCTCATCTGCAGATAATTGATCAAAAGGAATATCTGAATAAGAAATTTCTCCTTCTTCATTTTCATATCCTAATTTTTCAGCAATTTCTTGTCTAACTTTATTAAGCTCTTCATAATATTCTGTCATATTATGTTTTCTAATAAAATTATGAGTTAGTTTGCCGTTTTTATCTTTTTCTACTAAATCTTCTTGCTTATATTTAGTCATAAAAACTTCTTGACTTTTAAATATATTATTAGCAAGCCTAACAGCAAATCTTTTGACTTTACCTATTTGATCAGAAATTATTTTTAAAGCCGAAGTAATAGCTACAGAATCTGCATACTTTAAATTACCTGCATTTAGTCTCCAAACATTTACTCTATCATAATTTGATGTTTCTACAAGCTCTTCACTATTTTGATTTGGGTCTATTTTGTTTCCATAAGCGTCTGAATTTGCTTTATCAGCAGTTTTTATAGAACCATTATCAGTAAGTTTAAAAGCCAAACTAGTTGATTTATTTAATTTACTTCCTATATTATCAAAATTAGTAGATAATTCTTCTCTTTCTTCTTTAGATAATCCTGCATCAATAAAACTAGCAGTTACTCCTATAAAAATGTTATTATACATTTCATTGAACCCTCTAATAAGAGTTAAATTAGTTTCACTAAGAGGTATATTATTATCTACACTATTGTTCATAGTTTCTAGTAAAACATCTATTTCTTTTTCTGCAAGAGAGACAAAAGAAGCAATTCCTAAATCATATTGTTGTTCTTCAATTTTTTTAGTAAGTTCTACTACTTCTCTTTTTAATTTATTTACAGTATTTTTTCCTGTATTAGAATTTTTTAAAAGAGATATTCTTGCATTTAAAATATCGATTGAATCATTTAAAAATTTTTCTTTTGTATGTATAGAGCTTTCGGGTATGTTATTTTTTTTAGACGTTTCCTCTGTTTGTAATTTAATATCTTGCTTAGTAAATTTATTACTAGCAATTTTTCCTAAAAATTCTTCTGCTAAAATAGATTGTGCTAAAGGTATTATAACAGAATCAAGTTCTGTTCTTGCAGCTGTTTTTTTACTAAGTTTACTGCCTATAAAATTAAAGAAATCTGTTATAGCTTCCTTAATACTTTGCCATAAACCAGATTGGCCAGCCATTTTTTCTGTCATCTGGTATTGAGTAACTATCTCTGCAGCAATTAGTTTACCAAGTGCTTCTTTTCTAAAATCTATTTCATTTTTATATATGTCTTTATATTCTGTTTTAACTTGTGAGTATGCATTTGTTTCTGTTACTTTATTAATAGCATTACGTATATTAGGATTTTTTTGATCTACTAACATTTCTACTGCAAAATGAGCTACTTCTTCTGCCATAGTATCTATCTTAGCTCCATCAGCAATTGCTATTAAATTTTTAGCAAAATCAGCTACACCTAAAGCAGACTTTTCATATCTATCTGGAAATTTTTCCATAACAGATTTCATTGCTTTTACAGAAATTCCATGTTTACGAGCCCAACTTAATAATTTTTTATCAAGTTTTTCTATTTTCCCTTCAGTAGATTGAGATCGTAACTGCCTAAAAAATCCTTGTGCAAATGGAGAAAAGTAATCATCCATTGTTACAGGTCTGTTTTTATAACCTGCTATATAATAATTACCTTTTTGACTCATTCTAAGATTCCAAGGAACATCTCCTATTCTACTAGAAATTTGCTGAAGTTTTTTATTAATAATTTCAACATTAAGTGTGTTCGGGTCTTTACCGTATACATCATCAAAAAATATTCTTTTGGCTTGTTCTGCATATACTCTGCCATTAGGAGTTTGATACATTAAATCTGTTCCTAAATTTAGCTGAGATAATGTAGGAAAATTATCTGTACCATATTTATCCATCCACATAGATATCTCTGCTTTTAAAGAAACTGGAGATTCTCCAGAGTTTTCTAAAAGAAATTTATAATCAGGATGGTTTATGTTTATACAATGCATATTAACATTTTTTTATTTGTTTCATGACAGTTGCTTTTTTCTCGGCACTGTAAGCATTAAATTCGTCTTCAGTAACAAAGTTATCTTTTCTTTTTGATTCATCTAAAGTATTAAGAATATCTAAAAATTTGTTATAAGAAGCAGCTTCTAATTTACTAGCATTTTCAGTAAGGCTAGAATCAATACTTGCTAAACCTGCTAATGGATTTTTAACCTCACTAGTTTGTTGTGTTGATTTAGAAAAATTAAATCCTATTGATTCAAGTACTTTTTTACTTGCTTCTTCTTTTGAGTATTTTGCTATATCTTGGTGCAAAGCGTTTAATATTTCGCCTTTAGTTCCCGCAAGTCTATTATAAAATCCAGACAAAGGAAACAGCAACTTAGATTTATTATCTATTACGCTCCATCCCCCTTTATCTTTATACACAAACAAATCAGTATCAGGCTGATTATCTATAAGAATAGATGTTCCTTTAACCTCTTCTTTATTAGCTAAAGTAAAAGTTTCTAACTTACCTTTTTTAAAGCTCAAATCTTTTTCTTTAATTTCTTCAACCTCACTAGTTTGTTGTTCAGCCTGATCTTTATTTTTAATACTAGGCACAATTACAGGAACAGTAGTATTTTGAATTTCTTCTTGCTGCATTAAAGCTATTGCTTCTTCTTCTGACATTTGAGAAGATTTTAAATGATTTGCTACAGATTTTTTTTCGATTTTAGGAGCAAGAGCTAAAGCAGTGTTTTCTATATCTTCTGAAAAATTAAATTCTAAAGAAATATTATCTAATCCTAAATTACTTACTGGAGAATATGTCCAAGTGTCTAAACCTGTTTTACCATCAAAAGCATTAGGATTTTGTAATCCTTTAGTAATAGAATTAAAATCTAACTTATAAATATCTACTTTATAAGGATCAGGAATTTTATTTCCAAATTCTGAATATCGAGCTTTTCTAAATACTTTTATATATTCTACAGGTAATCCATTATTATGTTTAGTAACTAAATCTGAATTTTTTCTTCTATTAATTATTAAATTACCGTTACTAGTTTTAACTGCTCCTTCTGCGCTTTCATAAGCAGTTAAAGTTTCTAATCTATCTTTTTCTGCCTCACTTAAAGGTAAGACTTGTTCTTCTGTAATAACTTGTTTTTTAACCTTAACACTTTTTACAAATCCTTCTTTAGATGCAAAATTTCTATAAAACTGATCATAAAATCTTTTAGCAAATTTACTTTGACCCCCTTTAAATTTTTCAGAAAAAAGTGCTTGTTGTAAAAATTGATTAAAAGTATTTCCTCTACTATCTACTATATTATTTTTTACTTGGTAAGCATCTGTATAAAATTTAACAGGGATTAGATTACTAAATGATTTAGCTCCATAACCTAGACCACTAGCAAAATAAGTATACTTAATCATATCAAGAGCAAAGTTTTTTATTTCAGAATTAGAATCTAGTAACATTCTTTCCCAAGTCTGTCTAACAAAGTAATGATCTATAGAATTTTTTCCTGTATTGTAATACTCTAACCTAGGTATTAAAGAATAACTATCTGCTTCTACTATATATATTTGTTCAAATAATAATTTAAGAGGTGAATTTTCGGGTAAAGAATTTTTAAACTTTTTAAATCTTTTAGGAAAATTAAGAATCATATCTTTATTTTCAGAATATTTAAAGAAAGGAAAAGCACTTGCTGTAAAATTCATAAACTGCATGTCTACCATACTAACTTCTTTTTCTGAAAGAACTCCAGATCTTTTACTAGCCCCCATTTTTCTTTTAAGATGTCCTAAAGCAGAGTATACACTATCATTGTTTTCTGATTTCATAGTTTCTACTGTACCATAAGCAGGAAATATCTTATTCATTATATTAGAAGGAAGCCTAATACCGTATTCATTAAATGCAGGAATCATTATTTGTCCAGATAATCTAGGCATAAAGACTTCATCAAGTCCTTCAATCATAGAAGTTTCTAATATTTCTGCATCATTGATTAACTTTTGCTTTTCTAATAAAACAAAATTGTTAGCAGAACTAGGCCCTACTCCTTGAGTATCTACTTTACCTGCTTGGACTCCTCTAGAAAGTTCTAAAGCTATTTCTTTTTGAGTTATAAATAAAGACACTGCTTTCATCTGTAAATAAAGATGCCTAAAAGAGTCAGTAGGAAATATATTATCTTCTAATAATTCAGTAGTTAAAGGAAGTTCTTCTAACTCTTGTAGAACACTGTCACTTAAATTTTCTTCTTTAAACTTTTCTGCAATTTTACTTCTTAATTCTTTTCTAAAAGCACTAATCTGTTTTTCTTCACTCATAGACCCCTGCTCGTTAAAATACTTTTGAGTAAGCTTAATTATAGCAGGCTGATTTAATAAGGCATATGTAAAATCTTCTGGTATTCCTAGTCTATTTTGAAAAGCAATCACATCAATAGTAAAACTATTCATGTTAAGAGGATTTGCTACAGGAGATTTTGTATTATCTACAATAGCTGCTAAGTTAGTTGCTAAAGTTCTAGAAATTCTAATTCCATCTATCTCTGATTTATTAAGATACTGATAAAACTTACCATTAATAAAGATAGGCTCTCTTAATCTTAGATTAGTATATTGAGCTTTTGCGTGATGTGTATTATGATTTGCAAAAGGACCAATAAGTTTTTTACCATCCATATTAGCTCTAAAGAAATCTAATTGTGTAGAAGGATAATTTAAATTTTGATCTTCTGATTTTATTTCTTCAGCTTTTGTTTTGAGTGCTTTTCCTTTAAGAGTCCTAGCTTCTTTTTTTAACCCTGCTTTAAACAATACTATTTGATTTCCTTTATCTATTAAAGGAGAAGTATCTGCAATTCTTATTATAGATTCTGCAGTATGTCTACTTCTTAATATGCTTTCTATAAGAGTTACTAATTGATTATTTCTAGCTCTTTTACCATTAAAATCCATAGTATTAAGAGTTCCATTTGCTATTCCCTCTTCAATCTTTTGAGATATTTCGTTAATAATTGTTAAATTAGTTTCATCTACTAAAGAAATCTCTTCATTAAAAGGAACATAGTTTTCTTCCATAGTTGCATATAATTCATCTATGTCTGCTTGGTATGAATCTATCATTCCTTGTTTATTACTTTTACTTTTGGCAAGTTTTAAAGATTTTATTTTTAGCGTAATTTGCTTATGCTCTTTAGAATCAAAAATATTTTTTTTACCTTCTTTAGCAGCATCTCTAGCATCTATACCTTGTCTTTTAAGTTCTAGAAGCCCTTCTATATATTCTTCAGTAAAATTAGTTTTATACAAAAATCTTTTAAAATCTCTAAAACTAGAAAATATATTTTTAGCTAATTCGTCTAGATCTTCTTGAATTTCTGTATCATAAAACTTAATTACTTTAGGATTCCCATTTTGGTCAATATTAAACTCTCTAGACATGAAAAATAACTTATCAATGTCAAAGTCAAACCCTGATATAGTAAGTGCTTCTGGAGGCATTATTATTACTCCTCCCATAGATTGAGGAGTAAATCCTTTTACTCTGATAGAGAACATAGAATATTTATCTTCCGTCGGAATCCTGTTAGCTACAATGTCTAAAAGTTCAGGAGCATGTTTTTTTATAGCATCTATATCTATTTCTCCATTTTTATTAGTAGGAAATAATTTTCTAGATGTCCAGGGGATAAGTGCTTCAAAAATAATACCTCCTGTAACAGGATCTTCTATCATTTTTAACTGTTCTGAAAATCCCCAAGAAGGAGCATTTACTAATTGGCCTCCTTTAATTTTTTGTTTAGTAACTCTATTTTTAAAGAAAGAATTCATAAGAGATTCCATTTTATAAGAAATTAAAGGATGATATAACGGCAATGCTGTTCCGCTTCCATTATTTCCTAAAACTTCTTCAACAGGGGCTAAAGCTTCTAAATACTCATTACCCATCTCTCTGTTAATAATTTCTTCTTTTAATTTTGCAACTAAAAAATCATAATTAATATTTCCATCTTTATCTTGGAAATCTCTACGTACTTCTTCAAAAGATTCTTTTATATTTTGTACTACTAGATTTTGATACATTTCAACTATTTCTCTACCAGTCATAATAAAACCGTTAGTCATTTCATAGTCTTCTTCCATTTTAATATCTGCAATTACAAGGTTTCGTAACTGCGTACCAAAATTAGATCTGTCGTCAGAATAATGTTCGGGAGTTTCTTGCTGTAGTCTAAGATCTGACCAATTTAATTCTAAAAATCCTGAAGGAGTTTTTATAATGTTATCGTGAGAAAGTTTATAATTACCAGTTTTACTATCATAAATATAATCTGCAAATTGTACTTCGCCTTTTTCATTTATACCTACTCCTAATCCTCCTACTTTAATAGCAGAATCAAAATAAAGAACATCAAATTTTGCATTAGAGCCATTCATATCTAAATAAGCAGCTGCTAATTTTGGATCTACATATTTTCCTGAAGAATCTTTTTTAAGAGCTAAAGATGGAGATAAAACTATTTCTGCATTCTTAGCTTGAAAAGGAATTTCAATTCCTTCTAGCATATAACTACTCACATCAAAAGGTTTTTCTGGTTTTGTAGGAGAATTAATAAGCATAAAATCTTCTATACTTTCTATACCTTTTTTTATATTATCTAGTGCTTTCTTTTCTGCTTCTCCTAATCTACCTAAACCATCTAAAAATTTTCTTCTATGTTCTATACTTACAATAGTACCACCGTCAGAAAGATTATTCCCTTCGTACTTTGAAGGGTTCTTTTCTAAAGCTTCTTGACTTCTTGATCCCCACGCAATTTTAAGAGCATCTTTTTCAGAATCTGTCATAGTATCAGATTCATCTATCTTTTTATAGAAATAATCAATAAGAGTATTTCTAGTAGAAGCAATGCCGTCTTTAATAATCATTGCTTTATACGTTCCTTCTAAAGCGGGATACATTCCTGGGCTAACTTGCTGTTTACCTCTTTTTTGTTGATCAGTTGCGTCTTTGTAAAAAGCAGCGTCTTTATTAAATAAAGAATTAAATTGACTATTATAATAAAAATGATTTAATAAATATTCTTTAAAGAAAGAAGTTTTATCTTCAATGCCTGAACCAATAACTCCTTCTGAAAATTCTATTACTCCTGTTTCTAAATTAACATTATTAATAATTCCTTTACTAATAAACTTCTTTATTTCCG
>Ga0206131_10002865_pt1 | contig 20378 bp, 14 predicted proteins | sample Helgoland_Spring_FD_148636 | JGI IMG/M metagenome (GOLD analysis project Ga0206131, IMG submission 148636) | Pelagic subsurface seawater microbial communities from Kabeltonne, Helgoland, North Sea - Helgoland_Spring_Bloom_20160517_1 | ecosystem: Environmental > Aquatic > Marine > Epipelagic ...
CGCGAGAAATTCAATCTAAACCTCAGCGACTGCCCGACTTGCAAATACAAGGAGTATGCCTGTGTCTGCGAACACGGAGAAGATAGTCACGAAGGACACGACCATTAAGCTGAAGAAATAAACTGCTGGCGTGTATTCACGCCAGCAGTTCGCAGCCAAAACAAAGGACATTAACAATGGGACACGATCACAACCACTCTCACGGCACTGAAAATGTCAGCGACGGCGTTCTATTGTGGACGGTCATTGTTAATTTAGGACTCTCGGTCTTCGAATTTGTCGCTGGGGCGATCTCGGGGAGCGTGGCCTTGATGGCCGATGCGCTGCATAATACCAATGATGCTGCGGCACTGCTCATCGCCTATATTGCCCGTAAGATTTCCCGCAAGGGTGCTGACGAGCAATATACTTTCGGGTATCGACGAGCCGAGCTGATCGGCGCGATGATCCAGTTGACCGCACTGATACTCGTAGGGCTATACCTCATCTACGAGGCGGTGCGCCGATTCTTCGACCCCGAGCCACTACTTGGGGGCTGGATCATGACAGCGGCTGGCGTCGCACTCGTGGTGGATGTAATTACCGCTTGGCTCCTGTGGTCGATGTCCAAGGGAAGCCTAAATGTGAAGGCAGCGTTCCTACATAACCTGACCGACGCCGGTGCTTCAGTCGCCGTCTTGCTTGGCGGCGCTGCGATTCTATGGCTCGATTGGACTTGGGTGGATCCCCTTATCACACTCATCATCGCGGGATATATACTCTATATGTCATTTGGCATGTTAAAGAAAACCTCGCGTATCCTGATGGAAGGCACCCCCACCAATCTCTCTGTGGATGAGATCAAGGAGGCCTTGCAAAACCTCGATGGAATCGAAAATGTGCACCATATCCACGTGTGGGAGCTCGACGAACATCACCGTGCACTTGAGGCGCATGTCGTGATCGGGGAAGCCTCCAGCATGGAGGAACTGGAATCAATCAAGGAGACGGTCAAAACCTACTTGAGAGAACACTTTTCGATTCACCACAGCACCCTAGAATTCGAATCAGCGGAAAATCGCTGCCACAATATCAAAGGCGGAGCAAATTGCAGTTCTTAGGCTCACTGCTCTGAGGTTCCAGTCCGGTCTAAGAAATTTCAGTTCCTCGATGCCACTGCACTGAAAAGGAAGACGCTGAGTGCTCAGAAAAAATAGTGACGAAGTCTCATCAAAGATACGATGCCCTCCAGTGTCATGGACGGACACCAGAGGGCACCGTTTCCTAGGGTTTAGTGTGAATGGCCGGAATGGTCGTCTTTCTTTATCGGCATCTTTCCATGCTTAGAATCGTCAGAATGTTCTGCACTTCCGGCGATTTTCTTTTTAACGCTGCCGCAACGTAGCATCATCGATCCGTAGTATGGGTTGGATACGGTTTTCTCGGACTGGATCCACTGACCGCCTTTGTTATCGAATGCCATTGGGCAGAATGCGGTGTAAAGCGGTGTGTCGGCGGTAGTGCCGACATGCTGAATCAGCGAGGTCATCTGCTGGGACAGATCCAAAAAGGCAGTGCGTGCCACTTTGATGTCTTCCGCCCCTGAGATTGTCTTTGCTGGATTGCTCAGATCCATGGCTTCTTCGTGAGCTCCCCCCTCGTGCGGCGCATGTTTCATCGCTTTAAGAAAAGCGGCGGCGCCTACTTGAGCAGCTTGCAGATCGTCAGCCGCCAAGCCTTTTTGCATGGAGAGGTATGGATCGACTAATGTATCGACGAACGTAGGTTTGAAGGCGTCACTGTGCGCTTGAAGCACAGAAATGCTTAGTAGTAGGCCCAGAGCCATGTGTAGTATGTTTTTCATATTTCTATCTTTATTTTTGTATTACTATTTTTTGGGTGAAGTGAACCGGTGTGCGATTTCCGCTAGTCCGCAGTAAAGCACGGGCACCACGAAGATGGTGAGGATGGCGAGTAGCATGCCACCGAAGGATGGAATTGCCATCGGGAGCATAATGTCAGATCCACGCCCGGTAGAGGTGAGCACTGGAAGTAACGCCAGAATCGTAGTGGCACTCGTCATCAAAGCAGGACGCACGCGACGCGACGCGGCTTCGATCACCCGCTGGTGAATCTCGTCCCGGTTCATCGGAGGTGATTCTCTGAAGCGTTGTTCAAGATAGGTCGACATGATGACGCCGTCGTCGGTTGCGATGCCGAACAAAGCGAGAAAACCGACCCAAACGGCGACACTTAGATTGATCACGTCCATCTGGAAAAGTTCACGCAGATTATGCCCAAACAAGTTCAGGTCAAAGAACCAAGGCTGCGCATACAGCCAGAGCATGATGAATCCACCCGACCAAGCGAATGCGATCCCAGAGAAGACGAGCATGGTGGTGGCAAAACGCTTGAACTGGAAATAGAGGATCAACCAAATGGCGAAGAGCGCAATAGGCAGAACGACACGTAGCCGCTTCTCTGCACGCACTTGGTTCTCGTAGCTACCCGTGAATTTATAGCTCACTCCGGCTGGTATGTTGAGTTCGCCACTATCGATTTTTTGCTGAAGAAACTCGCTAGCCTGCTCAACGACTTCAACCTCAGCAAAACCGTCGCGCTTATCAAAGATGACGTAGCCGACAAGAAAGGTGTCCTCACTCTTAATCACTTGAGGTCCTCTGACGTAGTTAATCGAAGCCAGCTCACGCAGTGGAACTTGAGTGCCATCGGGTGCAGCGACTAAGACCTGTTCAATGGATTCGATGCTGTCACGCCGCTCGCGCATATACCGCACGCGGACAGGATAGCGTTCACGACCTTCGACCGTCATTGTAATCGGCTTTCCGCCAACGGCAACCTCGATCACGTCCTGCACCATTTTAATTGTGATACCGAAGCGGGCAATGGCATCACGATCGATGTCGATTTCCAAATAGGGTTTGCCGACAATTCGGTCGGCCAACACGGCCTCGGCTTTGATGGAAGGCACCTGCTTGAGAGAGTCCTCGATGTCCAACGCGACCTGTTCGAGTGTTTCCAAATCCGGGCCGTAGACTTTCAGGCCCATCGGTGCCCGCATACCACTTTGCAGCATGACGATGCGTGCGGCAATAGGCTGAAGCTTAGGTGCGGAGGTCGTCCCGGGGATCGTGGCTGCCTTTACGATTTCATCCCAGATATCGTCAGGACTCTGAATCTCGTCGCGCCACTGTCGGAAAGGACGACCGTCTTCATCCGCTACTAGATCGCCGGATGCGTCGCGCTCAAACACGCCCGCAGCGTGATCATAAGCAAAAGTCAGGATCCGACCATCCTCATCGCTTAGATACTCCGACTTATAATTGATAATCGTTTCGATCATGGAAATCGGCGCAGGATCGAGCGGACTTTCAACGCGCCCCAATTTACCCACCGCCATCTCCACTTCTGGAATCGCGTTGATTGCCATGTCCTGTTTGCGCAGCACATCCATGACCTCGCCGATGGAGGCATGCGGCATAGTCGTTGGCATCAAAAGATAGGAACCTTCATCGAGGTCCGGCATAAATTCTTTGCCCAACCCGGGCACTGCATGGGCCACTGCTACATAGGGATCAGATTTTTTAACAAATTCAGGCATCCACCCAAAAACCTTCCCCCAGCCCAACCAGATTGTGAACCCGAAAAGAATAATACACACACAACCAGCGAGAAAAACTGTTTTCGCTTTTAAGAGGAAAGCGAGGATACGCCCATAGAAATGGACGAACACATAGAAGAATCCTAAAAGTCCACCAATGGTGAGAACGACAAAGAGAAAGTTCATCAAAGTTGCTTCTACACCCAATGGCTTCCAGTCTGCGGCCAAGAACCACGCAGTGATGAGTGCGACTGTAAGACAAATCACATAACGGGAATACTTTTTGAGGAAGCCGAGCCATCTAGGGACGGCCTTCGCTTTTTTTCGTATCCGTCTCGCCAATACCCAGTGTGCCAGTGGAGGTATAATCGTAATCGCCACAAGGATAGAACCGATCAGCGCGAACGTTTTGGTATAAGCGAGCGGCTGAAACAATTTACCCTCTGCAGCCTGCATCGTGAAGACAGGCAGAAAGCTGATCACCGTTGTGAGCACAGCGGTGACCACTGCCCCACCCACTTCGCTACAAGCTCGGTAGACGACTTCCAGACGATTCTCATCCGGTGGTGCTTTGTCAATATGCTTGAGGATGTTCTCAACCAGAACAACACCCATATCCACAATGGTGCCAATCGCGATCGCGATTCCAGATAGCGCGACGACGTTCGCATCGACTTTAAACAGCTTCATGCCGATAAAAGAAAAGAGCACCGCGAGTGGCAACACACCTGCGATCAATGAAGCGCTGCGCAAATGCATCACCATGAGCACGACAACGATGATCGTGACGAGTATCTGTTGCCGCACGGCATTCTCCAGCGTGCCGAGGGTCTCGTAGATGAGGCCGGTTCTATCATAAAAAGGAACCACCTCGACTTGGCTGACTGTGCCGTCTTCAAGCGTCTTTTTAGGCATGCCCGCCGAAATTTCACCGATTTTTGCTTTCACCCGCTTGATCACTTCGAGCGGGTTTTCTCCATAACGCGTGACGACAACACCACCGACTGCTTCAGCTCCCGCCTTGTCCAATGCGGGAGCTCGCAGCGCGGGGCCGTATTCGATAGAGGCGATTTGATCGAGCGTCACCGGCACATTGTCGCGTTGGGTAATGACTGTCTTACGAAGGTCATCCAGACTATCGATAAACCCCAGCCCCCGAATCACGTATTCAACCGCATTGATTTCAATCGTGCGCGCTCCGACATCGAGATTGCTCCCCTTAACCGCGGCAAACACTTCATGTAACGCGACATCATAGGTCCGAAGTGCATCCGGATCGACGTCGATCTGATACTCTTTCACATAGCCCCCGATAGAGGCAACTTCGGCGACCCCGTCGACACCCTGCAGCGCATAGCGCACATACCAATCCTGCGTGCTACGTAGCTCGTCCAAGTCCCAGCCACCCGTTGGATTACCGTCCGTGTCCATGCCTTCCAGTGTATACCAAAAGACTTGCCCTAAGGCGGTGGCATCCGGCCCCAACTGGGGTGACGCTCCTTGCGGCAAGGTGCCCGATGGCAGGCTATTGAGCTTTTCGAGGATGCGACTACGCGTCCAATAAAACTCAGCATCTTCCTTGAAGATGATATAGATCGAGGAGAAGCCGAACATCGAGTAACTGCGGATCGTCTTCACTTCTGGCAGACCCAGTAATGCAGTCGTCAGCGGATATGTGATTTGATCTTCGATATCCTGCGGAGAGCGCCCCATCCACTCGGTGAAAACAATTTGCTGGTTCTCGCCGATGTCGGGAATCGCATCGACGGGAACCGGATCGCGTGGCAAGAAATCAGACTCCCAATCAAAGGGAGCGACGGCAATTCCCCAGAAGATGAGAACGACGGTGAAGAGTATGACGACCAGCTTGTTCTCGAGACAGAAACGGATGAGCTGATTGATCGGATTTTTTGGATTGGTGCTCATAGTTTAGAAGGCTTTAGAGATCATCCATATTGCCATTCCCATCATCATGAGATTCTCGGTGAGGGAAATGAAACCTAGTGGCACGTCGCTCCCCCCGCCGACACAGGCGCAGCTCAAGTCGCGCTTATCAATATAGACTGCTTTTATAATCGAGATAGCACCAAGCGTCGTCGCCAGAAGAACGATGGGAGCGACGACCCAGATAAAGAGCCCCGAGATCATCAAGATTCCACCAATCGCCTCGATAAAAGCATAGACGTAAGCGTAAGGCACATAACGCCGTGCGAGCAGATCGTATTGGATGAATCCGTTAGCGTAGGACTGCAGATTCTGGAGTTTTAGAACACCCAACACGCACATGCTGAATGCGATAAATAATTCGAGAACTGGTATGATATGGAGACTACCGTGAATTGCCCATGCCGTCGTCAAGGCCATCCCAAACGTGACTGCGAAGATGGCGATGATTGGTTGATAGGTCTTTCCTTCCTTCGGATCGGAGCCGAGCTTCAAGTGCTCACGCAATTGGTCATAACCGCCGATGAGTTCTCCATCGATCAAGATCTGCGGCGTCTCATCGACACCGTTTTCTTCTTTATATCGCTTATTCGCATCCATCGATTCGAGATGACGGTCATCAACTTCGTATCCATTGCGCTTCAATAAGTCCCAAGCCTTGATACCCCAAGGGCACAGGTGATCGGGTGTCACCATTCTGTAGATTATCGCCTTTTTCTTCATTGTTAAGTTCTCTTAAAGATTAATGTTTGTGTTCAGCTTCTTTAGTGAGCTCTGGCTCAACAAGCAGACCTTTCACTTCGCCACAGCGTAACATCATGTCCCCGAAGTAAGGGTTCAGGAGTGAATCCTCAGCTTGAAGCCAACTGGCTCCACGGTCGCCGTAAACCATCGGGCAATGCATCAGATAGAGATCCGTTTCAAATGAGTTCGGATTGGATTCCACGGCTTCGATCAGTGCGTTCGAAAGCGTCTCAAAATGAGGCCGTCTGATCGCATCCAGACTGTCTGCTGCAAGCATCGCATGTATCAAATCGGGAATATCCCCCTCATGACCGGTTGCCTGCATCACCGACTTTAGAGCAACTTTTGATGCATCCAAATCATCCGCAGCAAGGGCGGCTTGCAGCTTCAAATAACCGGGCACCAAAGACACAAACAATTTCTCGGAATTCGTATCTGTAGCCGCTTCGATCTCAGCGCCTTTCAAACTATCCACCTTCGATTTAACCTCACCACATTTCAGCATCATCGCTCCATAGTAAGGATTCTGAAGGGGCTCGGTCGCTTGAATCCAATCGGCTCCACGGTCATCATAGACCATCGGACAGTGCATCACGAGAAGCCCTTCGGGAAAGCTCGATGGCGTATCCATGACTGCTGCGATCAGCGAATTCGAAAGTGTTTCAAAATGCGGACGCCGGATCGCATCCAGACTATCCGCTGCGAGCATCGCATGTATCAAGTCGGGTAGATCGCCTTGATGGCCGGTTACCTGCATCATCGCTTTAAGCGCCGACTTGGATGCGCCAAGATCGTCGGCGGCCAAGCTCGCTTGTAATTTCAAATAGTCATCCAATAAAGAGAGTGCCATTTCCACTGACAGCGCAGGTGGAGCCGGAGCCATAGCCATCTCGCTGTGGTCATGTCCGACAGTCTCAGAGCCAGCGTCTGGATTCATCATACTGGGCTTTGCCTTAATTTGAAGTGCACTATCAATCTTGAAGGCTCCATTAGTGACGACCCGTTCGCCCACTTCGAGGCCTGAAGTAACAACGTAACTATCGCCAGCCCTCACACCCAACTCGATTTCCCGCCCTTCATAAGTCGGGCGATCCGCATCAGGTTTTTCGACGTAGACAACGGCCCGCTGCCCCGTCCGTAAGACGGCTGTAGACGGAACCAAAATCGAGGCACCGCTACTATCGCTTGAACCACTAACTGTCGCCTCGACAAACATTCCAGGTTTCAGGCGAGCTTCCGAGTTGGGAACATTGACACGAACGGGAACGGTTCGAGTAGCCGCATTGATCTCTGGTTCGATAAAAGCGACCTCTCCCTCAAAGGCTTCACCGGGAAACGCTTTTAAAGAAAGCGCCGCTGATTGGCCTACCTTCAGCCATCCCAGATCTGACTCGTAGGCATCCAGTTCAGCCCAGATATTACTCAGATCAACGATACGGAAGAGGACTTCACCTGCTTTAAGGTAATCACCTTCACTTACATTTTTGGCCACAACGACCCCGCCCACCGGTGCTTTGATCGTAAAGTGATCCTGCGCTTCGCCGTTATCAAGAATCGCATCAATTTGCTCGGGCAACAGATCCCAGAGACGGAGCTTCTTGCGAGCAGCCACGGTGTAGATGCTTTCGGGGTCGGCTCGGTAAGCATTGAGCAATTCGCGTTGTGCGGTGCGAAGTTCGGGGCTGTAGACCTTGGCTAATGGATCGCCAGCACGAACTTTCGCACCCGTAAAGTTGACGAACAGTTCATCGATACGTGCAGGAAATCGTGCAGTGAGTGATTTTTCCAAAGTCTCGTCATAGCCGAGCTTTCCGACGAGGCGGATGTTTATCTCGGGAGACTCTTCTTTAACCAGAGTCGTTTGAATATCAGCCAATGCGCGCGAGCTCTCGCTCATGCTTAAAACACGTTCACCTTCGTCACCGTCGCTATCATTTGCGAGGGGAATCAGGTCCATGCCGCAGATCGGGCAATCGCCTGATTCCGGCTGTTGAATCTGAGGGTGCATGGAACAAGTCCATACTTCTGGCTCGCTAAGTTCGGCGTCCCCAGTCCCATGGTTGTGGCCAACGGCATCTTGCGATGCTTTAGAAGGCAGGAGGAATCGACCTGCAAGCAGACCGAGAATTAACAGCCCGAGAGCCATAAGTATTTGTTTCGTTTTCATTCGATTTAAATTTTCCGTTCTAGATTATTCGCCGATCAGGGCGTTGATTTTGGCGACCGCTTGACGCGCGTTTGCGGCGGCTCGCCAGTAGTTCAGTTTCAGTTCGAGCAAGGAGCGCTCGCTATCGATCATTTCCAGAGCACTGAGCTGGTCGCTCTCGTAGGCGGCTCTCGAATTATCCAAAGCTTGGTCCGCCAGCGGGATCAGCGTCTCCTCGTAGCGTTGCATACGCCTCGCGCTATCCTGAAAGGATGCCAGCGTTGCACTCAGCTCGGCCTTTAGTGCCAACTCTCTATTGAGGTAGGAGCTGTCTACAGAACGCCTGTTTGCCTTGGTCGCACGTATGTTGGCACGATCCTTCCCCGCCCAAATCGGGAGACTGACGGCCAAAGAGACATTCCATGGATCCTTGCCTGCATCTCGCGCCGCGATACCGCTGCCATCGACTTGAATGTAGTTCAGCCCCACCGTGAAATCAGGACGACGTGCCAATCGGCTCAACTCCGCTTGCTGGCTAGCTCGAATGCTACTTTGACGTAGAGCCAGCAGCTCAGGGTTATTTTCAACTAGTTTCCGATGGAACGAGCTTGCGTTGTCTACTGACGGCCCAACCCCTTCTAGTTCACCAGCTAAAGAGAGCTGAGCTTCTGGCATCGCAAGCAAGGCAGCTAATCGATGGCGTTGTTCGATTCGCTCCTGTTCGAGTTTATCCAGATCATCTCGCTTTCGCTCATACTCCAGCTCCAGACGAAGCATGGAATTAACCGAAGCCCCGCCGCTGACTTGCTCCTCTACGATAGAACGCATGTCCTGTATGAGCCCTAAGTTCTGCTCTGTCGTTATGACCGAGTTCTTCAAATAAAGTAGCTCGACATAAGTAATGGTTACCTCCCTTTGAAGCTGGGCCAAAGCGTGCTCATAGGCAAAGCCACTCATGTTGGCATCACTCAAGGCGATATCTTTACGCGTAGAGAGCTTACTCAGCCAGGGCACCGTCTGGCTAAACGAATAGATGGCCTCTTGCGAACCTGTTCGTGTCTCCACGGACTCACCGAAATAGGAAACTTGTAGTTTCGGATTCGGCAAGGCATTCGAAGCGCCAACGCGCTCCGTTGCACTCAGGCGACTTTCACGAAAAGCCTCTAAGCTAGGATTTTTCGACTCCGCCCGTGCAAGCGCTTGGTCGAGACTCAGACTCTCCGCATATGCGATTGAAATGGATAGCCCCAATAGAAGGCTTAGTTGAGTGCCACGATAGGCACCCTTAAAAAAGTGTTTTGTATACATAGATCATGATTGATTCGGTAATTGCTCAAAAGCCTGTCATCCCGAATAGGACGTGGCATGGATGCGCCGCACAAAAGCGGCACGTTAACAACACGGATCAATCAGATCCTATAGACACAATACACCTGTGATAACGAAACAGGTGGGGACCCAAGCACTGACTCTAGCACCTTGGGATGAATTAATTCGACAACTGGTTCATAGACCAGCAAGTCGCGAACAACAAAAAGCACTGGAAGTAGCGAAAGCGTGGAGTTGTGAGTGCCCGCCTCCTTATTAGATGTAATTTCGAAGTCATCTAAAGCTTTGTGCGGACAATTCTCTGGATCATGCTGATCTTGCGAACTCTGCTGATCGCCAGTGCTCTCACAGCAACTCGGAATCGCTGCCACTCCAGAATCATCCGCAAACAAACCCGCCGCCGTGCAACAGCAGAACGGATTAAAGATGGCGAGCGCCATCAGCAGATGAATGAAGTTAGAAAACATTTCTCAGTGGATTACTTAATAGGTAAGAATGATACAAACATTTATTATTCCCAAAACAATATGATTAACTCACCCGAACAAATACCAACTGGAGTAACACGCGGTTGGTATATGAATCTGTTAAGCTGTAATGATCGACTAGTGTGGTAAATATACCCCCTAGACAGCTCACTCAAAGAAACATCGGTGAAAAATTAAATGCAAAGCCTTGACTTAAATGATCTATCGGCGAACTAGTTAAATCAGTGAAACGCAAAATAACAGCAGTTGCTCTCTTGAGCTTGTTTGCTTGGAACGTCCTCTTTGGTGGCGTCGGAGGACTGTTGCTGTGTCTTAACAAAAGCTCGGACCTCTCTCCCGAGTTGAGCTCCGCCAAATGCTCTGACTGTCCGCCTGTGTGTGTTAGCGGACTAGCTGAGGAGCGTCGTTTCTCAGACGAAGACTCCTGTGTGGACCTTGAACTTAAAGCAGTCGAACTACCGCAAGTGTGCATCGACAAAGGAGAATCCATTCCGACTTTGACTGCACTTCAATCTGCGGGATCCGATGTCTCCGCACCGAATTTTACGTTAAAAGAAATTGCTCACATTGTTCAGGCTCAGGCACCGCCGGAGTTGATGGACACGTGTGTGCTCGTCGCGCAGACCGTAAATCTGCGTCTCTGATATTCTGATAAAGTTAGTTGGTTAGGCCCTCTCGTTGAGGGCACCTCCACTGCGCAAACCACCTTCTGTGGATTCGCAGTATTTAACTTCTATCAGGATTTTTTATGCACCTATTTTCAAAACGTAAACAAAGCATGCCCACTCGCGCATGTATCTACTATAAACCATTTACTATTGCCTTTGCAATCTGCTCCTTCGCTGCGGGCACACTCTCAGCCGCGCAGGCGGACACAATTGATCCGCCACACGTCGGCGAACCTCAGGGCGAATTGACTCTTCGGAAAGCTTACTCTTACGCGCTGGTCAACAGCCCTAGACTAGCGAGATACGCAATCGACATCCGGATTTCTGAAGCTGAGACACTTCAGTCAGGACTCCTTCCAAATCCCGAACTGGAGGTCGAAGCGGAGGAGTTCGGTGGCTCCGACGAGACGTCAGGTTTCGACAATGCGGAATCAACCGTGCTACTGAGCCAGTTGCTTGAATTGGGGGGGAAGCGCAAACATCGAGTAAAGACTGCAGAGTTGGGCGAAGACGTGAGTCGTTTCGCTTACGAACAAGCCCGTATGCTTCTTCTTACGGAAGTCTCTAAGGCATTTATCTCAGTATTGGCGGCTCAGGAGCAATTGGAGTTACTTCAGCAAAACGTAAAGCTCGCATCGCAAGCGCTCGATGGTGCGGAAACACGTGTAGAAAGTGGTGAAGCCTCGCCTCTCGAACAGCTTAAGGCGCAATCCGTCTTAGCATCTGAAGAAATCAGTGCACGGCAAGCCGAGCGCAAGTTGGATGCAGCACGGCGTCAACTGGCCGAACTCTACGGCAGCGACGATCCGAAGTTTTCCCGTGCGTCAGGAAAGCTACGACAATCCATACTGCTGCCAACGCAGGAGTCTTTGAAGCAGGCCTTCGAGCGACATCCCGAAATGCTTCGCTGGGCGGCACTCCTCGAACAACACCGCCAAGTAGTTGCCCTCGAAGAATCGAAGTCGATTCCAGATCTGACTTTAGGCGTCGGGCTCAAACACTTCAACGGGAACGACAACCTATCCGGCGTCGTTCAATTCAGCGTGCCGATTCCCCTCTTCGACCGGAACCAAGGTAATATTCGAAAGGCACGAGAAGAACTGGGAAAAGCGTATCAAGACTCACGGGCAAGCCGCATTAACGCCTTGGTCGCGTTGACCAGCACCCATCGAAAACTGGAGTTTCTGCGTAGCGAAGTGGAGAACATCGAGCAGAACCTTTTAAGCTCATCTCAAAGCGTGCAGGAAAAGACCTGGCGTGCCTACCAAGAAGGCAAAGCCAGCTATCTGGAAGTCATCGACGCGCAGCGGATGTTTGCCGAAGCACGCATCCGGCACACCGAGACGCTAGTCGAATACAACAAAGCATTCTTCGAACTGGAAGCCTTAGCTGGACGTCCGCTTTCGGAGATCACTTCAAGTGAGAACAACGAACACGAAGACCTTTAAATCAAACAGAGATCAAACATCATGAAAAAATTTATCAAACTACTAGGTTGCGCCGCGCTACTCGCGATTGCGATCGTCTACGCCTCAGACCCGTTACTCGCCGATACGGATGCAGGAAAACCTGCCGCCACCGAGAAAGCCGAGGATTGTTCAAGCTGCGAAACGGACGGGGCTCCGAAATCTACAGCCTCGTGCGAAGCCCACGGAGTATCTGTTGAGCTATGCTATATCTGCGACACATCAAAAAGAGAAGCAGGACGTCTATGGTGTAATGGACACGACCGCTATGAAGATCGTTGCTGGATTTGCCAGCCACAGTTGGAAGACAAGGATCGGCTTTGGTGTGAAGAGCACAGTCTCTACGAGGACGAATGCTTTTACTGTCACCCGGAAATAATCGAGAAACAAAATGCTTCAGCGGCAGCTTCTTCGACGTCTCCACAAGCAAGTGCTTCAATCTCTTCCGAAGTCTGCGAAGCCCACGAAGTATCTGTTGACCTATGCTATATCTGCGACACATCAAAAAGAGAAGCAGGACGTCTATGGTGTAATGGGCACGACCGCTATGAAGATCGTTGCTGGATTTGCCAGCCACAGCTGGAAGACAAGGATAGGCTTTGGTGCGAAGAGCACAATCTCTACGAGGACGAATGTTTCTACTGCGATCCGGCTCGGGCAGCTAATGGCACGCAGCAAAGTTCTTCCAAAGAATCGGACGCTCCAGCACTCTGGTGCAAGGAGCACGATGTTGCCGAATTAGAATGTGGTATTTGTCAGCCTCAACTCGCCGGCCAGCTTGCACCAGGCAAAAGTGTTAAAGTCCGCTTTGCTTCGGCTGAATCCTCTTCCAAAGCTGGAATTGCTACCGCATATCCCACCGAAGGCCTTGCGCAGCCATCAGTATCGGCTTTTTTCGAAGTGAGCTACAACCGCAACAAGTTAGCGCTCGTGACACCACTCGCCGATGGAATTGTTCGCGTCGTTCACGCGGACGTGGGGCAATCTGTGCGGAAGGGAGATGTGCTCGTCGAGATTAGTTCCGATGAAGTGGCCTCGGCTAAGGCTGACTTTCTAACCCGACAAGTAGACGAACGTATCGCAGAGTTGGCGTATCAGCGCGAAAAGAAATTGAAAGAGGAAAAGATTTCAGCCGCCCGTGATTTTCTTGAGGCTGAGGCAGTTCATGAAATAGCCCAGTTAAAGAGTAAAATGGCTCGGCAGAAACTCCTTAATCTGGGGTTCTCCGATGCAGAAATTGCACAAATCGCCAAAGATCAAGACAGTAGCTCCACCATCAAATTGCGTGCGCCATTCGCGGGAACGCTCGTTGCGCGTGAAGCAGTTGTCGGGGAAGCCGTATCCGAGTCCGAAGGAAAGGCATTGTTCAAGGTTACAGACCTATCGACCCTCTGGCTGGATCTATCAGTAAGCCCAGAGTATGCAGATTCTGTTCAAGTCGGGCAGATATTAACCGCACGTTTCGACGGCGGTGCCAGAGATATCGAATATCCAGGCGTTATCACTTGGGTGGACTCTGCCATCGACCCTCGCAACAGAATGCTTAAAGCCCGTGCGGAGATACAAAACCCACACGGAGCCATAAGACAAGGTATGTTCGGGCATGCCGAACTGGTGCTCACTGGGGCGGGTAACGCCGTTTTGCTGCCGAGAGATGCCATTCAACATCATGAAGGCAGACCCTATGTTTTTGTTAAAGAAGCGCCTGACCTCTATGCATTGCGCCATGTGAGTCTCGGACAATCCGGGAACGATACGGTCGCCGTTACTGAAGGCCTTGGAGCGGACGAACTCGTCGTGACTGAAGGTGCCTTCATTGCCATGTCGGAGTTTCTTAAATCTCGTTTGGGTGCAGGTTGCGTCGACGATTAAACCCTTTGCTGATCAAATAAAATGGAATCACTTTCTAAACTCTCTTTGCAGAACCGCCTACTGGTTCTGCTGCTCTCAGCTATCTTCATCGGACTTGGCTCATGGAAATTATTCCAACTGCCCGTCGATGCCTTTCCGGATACGACACCTGTCCAAGTGCAGATCAACACGGTCGCACCTGCACTGAATCCCGAGGAGATCGAGCAACAGATCACTTTACCCGTCGAGCTGGCGATGGGCGGATTACCGGGGCTCGAAAGCGTCCGCTCGGTTTCAAAGTTCGGATTTTCACAAGTCGTCGCCACATTCTCGGATGTCACGGAGATTTCACAAGCGAGACAGTATATCTCTGAACGGCTTTCCACGGTTGAACTGCCCGAAGAAATCGAACGGCCCCAACTCGGGCCGATCTCAACCGGATTAGGTGAGATCTTTCACTATACACTCAGTTCTACCGACCCCGATCGTTCTCTGGAGGAGCTACGAACCTTGCATGACTGGGTGATCAAGCCGGAGTTACGAAAAGTCTCAGGTGTCGCCGAGGTCAACTCTTGGGGCGGCTACGAGCGCCAGTATCATGTGATCGTCTCGCCGCAGAACTTGGTCAAATTTGGACTCACTCTCGACGAGGTATCTGAAGCATTACAGGCAAATAACAGCAACGCGGGTGGCGGTATCCTAACCCGTGGTGGCCAATCGTTGCTGATTCACGGCCTTGGGCGTGTGGAGTCGATTGAAGAGATCGAGAATATCGTCATCGCCTCCTATGGTGGCAGTCCGCTACGTGTCAGAGACGTAGCGGATGAGGTGAAGATCGACTATGAAATCCGCAGGGGTGCTGTCTCCGCACAAGGGCAAGGCGAGGTTGTGCTCGGCCTAGCGTTCATGCTGATGGGGGAAAACGGCAAGGTTGTGACCGAAGAACTCAAAATACGTTTAGACAGCCTCCGGCGCTCGCTGCCTGAAGATGTAGTCGTCAAGATCGTCTATGATCGCACTGAACTTACCAGTCAGGTGATCGGCACCGTCCAACACAATCTTGCAGCAGGAGCCATTCTTGTTGTGGCGATCCTCTTCGTCTTGCTGGGGAATTTTAGGGCGGGTCTTTTGGTCGCTTCAGTGATCCCGATATCTATGCTCTTCTCTGCGTTCGGTATGAGTTACTTCGGAATCGCAGCCAGCTTGTTGAGCCTTGGCGCGGTCGATTTCGGTATGATTGTAGACGGCTCTGTCGTCATGACCGAATCGAATATGCGTAAGCTCGGGCAGCGACGCGTCGAACTCGGTCGAACTCTCACTAAGGCTGAACGCTTAGAGATCGTCATAAGTTCAGCAAAGGAGGTGGCACGCCCCGTCATCTTCGGGATGGGTATTACAATCGTAGTGTTTTTCCCGATACTGACGCTCGAAGGCACGGAAGGTAAGATGTTCCGCCCGATGGCTCTCACCTTCATCTTCGCATTGGCCGGAGCATTGATTTATGCACTGACTGTCACACCGATCCTCAATTACTATTTCATCAAGCCCAGCGCTAAAGAAGAAGCGGGTGTTATTGCAGGGACATTGACTAAAGCATACGCCGCAAGTTTGCGGTTTGCTATGCGTGCTCGTGTGTTTGTCTTGGCGGGGGTAGCGGTCATCTTCGCCCTGACGCTATGGGTCGGAGCGAAAATGGGCGGCGAATTTGTGCCCCGCCTGAGCGAGGGAGCTGTCACCATCAATACGATTCGCCTCGCTGGGGTTTCGATTCCTGAGTCTGTAAAATACAATACACGTATCGAACAGCTCCTTTTGGAAAACTACCCGGATGAGATTCGCCATATCTGGAGCCGTATTGGCTCGGCGGAAGTCGCCACCGATCCAATGGGGACGGAGCTGACGGATATTTTCATATCCTTGAATCCTCGGGAACAGTGGACCAAAGCAAAAAGTCAATCTGAGCTTGTAGTTGCAATGCAAACGACGGTGGCCGAGTTACCAGGCTTAAACATGGCATTTACCCAACCGATTGAGATGCGACTCAATGAAATGGAATCCGGCATTCGTTCCGACGTAGGCATCAAGATCTACGGCGACGATTTTGACGAACTGGTGCGACTGAGTGACCAAGTGCAGCGTATTCTGCTTGATGTCGAAGGGCATGGGGACATCTCCGTCGATCAGTTGACCGGACAGCCGACACTGAAGATCGACATCAATCAGGACGTGATCGCACAGCATGGTATATCTACGCGGCATGTGATGAGTATTGTAGAATCCATCGGTGGCACCCGAGCCGGACAAGTATTTGAGGGTCAACGCAACTTCCCCCTCGTGCTGCGCTTACCGGATGCCTTGCGCACCGACATGGAAGCTTTGCGTAATACAATCATCCCGACTGCCGAAGGGCAGCAGCTTCCCCTACACAGACTCGCCGACATTCGGATCGAAGATGGCTCTGCCACGATCAACCGTGAATGGGGTCGACGCTTAATCCGTGTGCAGGTCAATGTAGATGATCGTGACGTTTCCTCATTCGTCGCCGAGGCGAAAGAGAAGATTAACGAATCCCTGGAACTACCCGAAGGCTATGTGCTCGATTGGGGCGGTCAATTTGAGAATCTCGAACGCGCTCAGACACGCCTCGCCATCGTGGTGCCAGTTACATTAGCGGCGGTCTTTTTCCTGCTCTACTTCAGCTTGAAAAATATGCGTGACGTATTGCTCATCTACAGCGGCATTCCCCTCGCACTGATAGGCGGTATTCTCACCCTTTGGTTTAGAGGCATTCCCTTTAGCGTGAGTGCCGCCGTCGGCTTCATTGCCTTGAGCGGCATCGCCGTCCTGAATGGTCAAATTCTGATTTCAGCGATTCGGTCTTATAGCGAACGCACCGCAGATATGCGTGAGGCAGTCACACAAGCAGCCTGCCAACGCCTGCGCCCTGTGCTAGCAACGGCTTTGACCTCGGCTGCGGGATTCTTACCTATGGCTGTATCCACCGGCGTCGGCTCAGAGATTCAGCGTCCTCTGGCCTCTGTCGTGGTCGGCGGTATTCTGACTTCGACTTTTTTGACCCTTATGGTTTTGCCGCTGCTCTATGAGTTGTTTGGCGGTCGCAACGATGGCCAAGATGACGAAACACAAATGTAATGTCTTTGTTTAAATCCAGCTACCAGGTCGAAAGATTGGACTGTCCCTCGGAGGAGCAAATGATTCGGCTCAAGATGGAAGGACTTGAGGCCATCCTATGCATATCCGTAGACATCCAGCAACGTAGGGTCAGTGTCATCCATCGTGGCGAAGTGGAGCCAGTCTCGAAGGCGCTTTCAGAATTGGGCTTGGGCTCACGGTTTGAATCCTCCGAAAAGGTAGAGTCTCATACCACTGAAGAACGGGTCACCCAGAAACAGATTCTGTGGTGGGTGCTTGGCATCAATGCCGCTTTCTTCGTTATCGAAATGAGCTTTGGCTTATTTTCGAACTCGATGGGGCTGATCGCAGACTCGCTCGACATGCTAGCCGACGCCATCGTCTACGCGTTGAGCTTAATGGCTGTAGGCACTGTAGTCACGACCAAGAAGAAGGTCGCGAAGATCAGTGGACTTCTCCAGATGCTATTAGCACTCGTCGGCTTTTCGGAAGTGATTCGCCGGTTTTTCTTTTCAGAGACAATGCCGGATTTCAAAACGATGATTTCCGTGGCTGCTTTGGCTCTGGTTGCCAATGTGATTTGTCTTTGGTTGATCCAAAAAGCCCGCCCGGAGGAGGCTCATATGCAAGCGTCCGCGATTTTCACTTCGAATGATATTATCGTCAACGGAGGCGTCATTGTGGCGGGACTATTGGTCTACTTGCTCGGGAGCCCATGGCCTGACCTCCTAGTGGGCGGAATCGTGTTCGGATTCGTCATGAGGGGAGCAATCCGTATCTTGAAGCTGGCTCAGTAAAAAAGATTAACCTTGGCATTATACTATACCCCCCTAGGGTATTTAGATGCATCTCTCAAAAGACAATGATAAGCTGATTAAACGCGTCCGACGACTCAAAGGACAACTAGAAGGCGTTGAACGTATGCTCGGCGAAGAAGCAGATTGCTACGAGATATTACAGCGAGTTGCGGCATGCCGTGGTGCTTTCAACGGCCTCACTCGGGAGCTCATCCACGAGCACATCGAGCATCACCTAATCGAAGAGGACGGCGCGACACCGTCGGTTCGTCAGGCGAGTAAGGACCTCCAGGCAATAATTGATAGCTACTTAAAGTAAGATCACACCATGACCGAAATTGACCTTTCAAAATATAAGCACGATCACAGCTTTGGGCAGGACGCCAAGCGGAGCGGCGAATCCCGAACCCTAATTGTTATTGTCATCACAGCGGTGATGATGGTTGTCGAGATCAGCACGGGCATCGCCTTTGGCTCTATGGCCCTACTGGCCGATGGAATGCACATGGCATCGCATGCGCTCGCGCTCGGAATCAATTACTTCGCCTATATTTACGCACGTCGCCATGCACATGATCCTCGCTTCAGTTTCGGCACGGGGAAAGTGAATGCCCTTGGAGGGTTCTCCGGTGCTATCCTCTTAGCGATTTTCGCGATTATGATGGCTTGGGAGAGCGTGGAGCGCCTAATTAGTCCAACGGAAATTGCGTTTAATTCTGCAATCATAGTCGCCATCATTGGCCTCGTCGTCAATGGAGGCTCAGTCTTCATTCTCGGGGGCGACCATCACCATGATCACGGCGACGGGCACAACCATAGTCATGGGCACAGCCACTCTCATGATGATCATGACCACAGCGCCCACGAGCACCATCACCACCACGACCACAATTTGCGTTCGGCTTATCTCCATGTATTAGCCGATGCGCTCACATCCGTAACCGCCATCATCGCACTGCTTGCTGCAAAATATTTTGGCTGGATCTGGATGGATCCATTCATGGGCATCGTTGGCTCGCTACTAGTAGCCAAATGGTCCATCGGCCTACTCAAACAAACCAGCCGAACACTATTGGATCATCAGGCCCCCGAAGAGGTGGTGAACTCTGTGCGCCATAAGATCGAGGAAGACGGCCATAGCCACATCACTGATCTCCATGTGTGGTCGATAGGCACCAACCAGTTTGGAGTAATTCTCACAGTAGCATCAAAGTCCCCGCTTGCCGCTGAGGACTATCGAGCACGCTTGGATCTAAATCAGTTCCCCCACACGACAGTTGAGATAGTCCCCATCTAAAACTGAGCGAATTAACGAAGAATCTTTGAGGGTTTTAGACCTGCTTTACGTTTAAGCGGGGATACATGACTTTCAAAGATTCAATTAGCACATTCGCCCGACGAACGAGAGCGCCCCTACTCTGCTTACTTTTGTGGAGTTCTGCCGATGCAGAAAACTCCACGTCGGCGAACTCAGAGGCTTCCTATGAAGACTTACAGAGCTATCTATCGCTCGCGCTTGCCAACAATCCTCAACTAGACGCCTTCGAGCAACGCTATGAGGCGGCACTGCAGCGGATACCGCAGGCGTCCGCCTTGCCGGATCCGATGCTTCAGGTGACCAGTTTTGTCGAGTCCATTCAGACCCGAACCGGGCCGCAGGAGAATGTATTCATGCTCAGCCAGAAGCTGCCGTGGTTTGGTAAGTTAGATAGCCGAAAAGAAGTCGCCTCAAGCGAGGCTGAAGCACTTTGGTATGCCTACCAGAATCAACAACTATCCCTGGTTCGCGGTGTATCGTTGGCCTATTACGAGTATGGATTCACACAGGAAGCCATTCGCCTGACGGAGGAAAATCGTAACCTTCTTGAGAAGCTAGAGCCCATCGTTGAAGAGAAGGTTAAAGGCGGGGCTGATTTGAATGCCTTGCTCCGTTTAAAAGTAGAGATTGGCAAGGTAGACGACCGCCTCCAAACCCTGCAGCAAAAGCGGGTCGCTCAGTCTGCAAAGCTGGGAGAGCTCTTGGCATTGCAAGATTCCTCAGTATTGCCATGGCCAAAATGGAAAGCTCCAGAACCAGTTGCGCTCGATGGCCCACTTCTCGCCAGAGCGATTCGCGCCAACAATCCCGAGCTACAGATGCTGGAACGGAAAGTTGCCAGTGCCGAAGCACGTCGTGAAATCGCTCGCTTGG